>Ga0160502_100015_pt1 | contig 300367 bp, 318 predicted proteins | sample DIDnMG_14_FD_108237 | JGI IMG/M metagenome (GOLD analysis project Ga0160502, IMG submission 108237) | Enriched soil microbial communities from UW Madison campus, WI, USA - DID2933_E24_Xylan MG | ecosystem: Environmental > Terrestrial > Soil > Unclassified | place: USA: Madison, Wisconsin... | reverse complement strand
GGTTTCGAGCTCAAACTGGCGGTCGAAATGATCTTCGATGACGCCCTTGTTGCGCCCGGTGACGAAGACGAAATGCTCGATGCCTGCTTCGCGCGCCTCGTCCACCGCATACTGGATCAGCGGGCGATCGACCACGGTCAGCATTTCCTTGGGCATGGCCTTGGTCGCTGGCAGAAACCGTGTCCCAAGACCGGCTACCGGAAAAACTGCTGTACGGACGCGTTTGGACACGGGAAACTTCTCCATTGTGGACCTGATCAAGACATAAAGCTAAATCAACATCTGGGCCATATCGTTGCCTTTCATAGCATTTCTCATCTGGAGAGCAAAAGCATGACCGTTCTTGTCACCGGCGGCGCCGGCTATATCGGCAGCCATATGGTGTTGAACCTGGCCGACAGCGGCGAAGATGTCGTGGTGCTCGACAATCTCGTTACCGGCTTTGACTGGGCCATTGACGGGCGCGCGCAGTTTGAGCAGGGCAATGCCGGGGATACCGAATTTGTCCTGCGTCTGATCGACAAGCACAAAATCACGGAAATCGTGCATTTTGCCGGATCAATCGTGGTGCCGGAATCGGTCACCAACCCGCTCAAATACTACGCCAATAACACCGCCACCTCGCGCAATCTGATCGAGGCAGCGGTGAAGGGCGGCGTGAAACATTTCATCTTTTCCTCTACCGCCGCCGTCTATGGCATGACGGGTCTGGCCCCCGTCGTGGAAGACACGCAGCTCAATCCGATGTCGCCCTATGGCCGGTCCAAGCTGATGACCGAATGGATGCTGGCCGATGTGGCCGCAGCCCATCCCATGACCTTTGGCGTGTTGCGCTATTTCAACGTGGCTGGCGCCGATCCTGGCAAGCGCTCGGGTCAATCGACGCCTGAAGCGACCCATCTGATCAAGGTGGCGTGTCAGACGGCTCTCGGCCAGCGCGAGAAGATGAATATCTTCGGCACCGATTACGAGACGCCCGACGGCACCTGCGTCCGCGACTATATCCATGTCACCGACCTGATTGCGGCCCACGCGTTGCTGCTCAAGCACCTGCGCAAAGGCGGCGACAGCACCACGCTCAATTGCGCCTATGGGCGCGGCTATTCGGTGCGCGAAGTGGTGGAAACGGTGCGCAAGATATCCGGCGTCGATCTGCGTGCCGACGAAGCGCCGCGTCGCCTCGGCGATCCGGCCTCGATTACCGCTACTGGCGAGAAGGTCCGCAAATTGCTCGGCTGGGTGCCGGAACACGATGACCTCAACGAGATCGTTGAAACCGCTTATGCGTGGGAGCGGCACCTGATCACCCGCAACAGGTGAGACAGCGCATGACGAAGTGGCTCGCAGCGTTTATCTGGTTGGCTCTGGCTCTCCCCGCGCTGAGCCAGAATGCGGGGAGCTTTTCGGATTTTCTGACCTCGTTCCGCGGGGAAGCCGTGCGCGCCGGGGTGGATGGCGGGTTTTATGATGCCATTACTGCGGGCATGACGCCGGATCCGCGCGTGCCCAATCTGGTTGAAACCCAGCCGGAATTCACGACGCCAATGTGGGAGTATCTCGACACCCGCATCAATGCTGGACGGATCGAGCGTGGTAAAGCGGCTCTTTCCCGCAATGCCGACCTGTTCTCGGCCATTGGCCAACGCTATGGCGTCGATCCTTATCTGCTTGGCGCCATCTGGGGGATGGAGACCGATTATGGCGCGGTGCTGGGCAATGAAAAACTGATTGCCCCGATCATCCGACCTCTGGCTACGCTGGTGTTCCAGCAGCGCAGCCGCTTCGTCGAGGACAAGGGTGATTTTATTGCAGCGCTGAAACTGGCGCAGGCGAATGGTGGCGTTGCGCCGTCCGGGTCTTGGGCGGGCGCCATCGGGCATTTGCAGGTTAATGCCGCCAATGTACTGGCACATGGCACGGATGGCGACGGCGATGGGCGGATCGATCTGCACAATTCTCTCGCCGATGCGCTGGCGACAAGCGCGGTCTATCTGCGGGCGCTTGGCTATCAGCCAGGCGTGGATTGGGGCTTTGAGGTCGAGATTCCCGAAGGCTTTGATTATCTGCTGGCGACGCGAGAACAGTTGCGGCCTGTTGCTTTCTTTGCCGAGCGCGGCATTACCCGCGTTGTGGGGCGTAGCTTTGCCGACCTGAACCTGCCTGTCTTTCTCTACATTCCGGCAGGCAAGAACGGCCCGAAATTCCTGATGAGTGGCAATTATCTCGTGCTCAAAGGCTATAACTTTTCTGACAGCTACGCGATGGCCGTGGCGCACCTCACAGACAGGCTCAAGGGCGACGGCGCTTTCGTGCAGCCATGGCCGCGCGAAACCAGCTTCCCCAATTTGGCGCAGCGACAATCCATTCAACAGGGCCTGAAGATGCTGGGCCTTTACGATGGTGCCGTGGACGGGCGGATCGGCCCGGTGACCCAGGCGGCCTATGCGCGCTTTCAGGCCATGCGGGGTGAGGCCGCCGACGGTTTTGTGACCCGCGCAGCCTATGACGCCCTTCAGTCCGCCACGCGGTAAAGCGATCGGGAGCGGCGTGGTCTTTTGGCAGTCGAAATGATAAAGAAGGGCGGAATTTCGGGATTGATGATGAAGCGCCTTCTTCTGGTTCTACTGATCGGCCTTATCGCCTTTGCCGAGGCGGCCCCCGCCTTTGCGCAGGCTGCGGCGGGCGACAGAGTGCTTGTGGCGCAACAGACAGAGACCAAGCGCCGCACTCTGTTCGATCTGCTCTTTGGCAGCGAACCACAGCCGGCGCCGCCGCCCATCCAGCGCACACAGCCACGGCCCAGCGCGGCGCCAGCGCCCCAGGCCAGCCTGCCACCCCCAAAGCCGGTGATCGACAAGGCCCCTGACGCCACGCGGCTTGCTGTATTCGGCGACTCTCTGGCCATCGATCTGTCGCGCGCGCTGGAGCGCTTTTATGCCGATGACCCAAATCTGATTGTGCTGGGGCAGGGGATCAGCTCATCGGGCTTTGTGCGCGACGATTATTTCGACTGGAACGACGCGCTGGCCAAGCAGATCGCTGCCGACAGTTTCGATATTGCTGTGCTCATTATCGGCGTCAATGACCGGCAGGAAATCCGCTATAATGGCCAAACCTATCCAGCTTTGAGCGATGGCTGGGTGAGCGCCTATCAGGCCCGGCTCAACCAGTTTCTCGGGCAATTGCGCGCGGCGCGCAAGCCGGTCATCTGGCTGGGCCTGCCGCCCATGTCGCGCTCCGAATATTCCGCCGCCATCAGCCAGATCAGCGCCTTGCACAAGATGGCTGCTTTTTCGGGCGGCGCTGAGTTTCTCGATATTTATGACCGCTTTGTTGGGGAAGACGGGCGCTATTCCGCCTATGGACCGGACGTGAACGGCGCGAATGCCCTGATGCGCAAGGATGACGGCATTCATTTTTCAAATGCCGGATCGGACAAGCTGGCTTTCTATATCAGCCAGGCCATCCGTGGGTTTTATCGCGGCGGCGGCATCAGCCTTGCCATTGTCGACCCCCTCTCGGGCACCGATTCTGCAGGCATGCTGCGCCCACCCTATCAGGGTCTTGGTCAGATCAGGCTGCTCGAAGTGGCCGGTGCCGTCACGCCGCTCAGCCGCGCACCACAGCGGGCGGATGACCTGCTGCTGGCCAATGAAGCGCAGGCGAGCGGGCCGGGCTTTACGCTTGATGAGCTGATGCGCGCTCCAACGGGTCGTGTGGACGCTTTTGGTGTCGGTTTTGACCCGTCAGAGCGGGCCGATCAGCAATCGGCACGACAGACGTTGGGCGCTTCACCGATTGCCGAATAGGCATTGGTGGCATTCGAGACGCTGGCCGAAAAAACCGCAAAGATCAGAAAAAGCAGAACAAGGGCTAGGCGCATCAGACAGACCCTCCTCCCGTGAAGGTGGATCTTGTGTGCGCCTGTACTCGGACGGAATCAAGAGCGCTGTTAAGATTTGATTAACGACTATACGGGGCCCTATGCGCCGAGCAAGCCGCTGGCCTTTATGCCGTCGAAGACGAACTGCACCGCCAGCGCGGCCAGGAGAATGCCGACGATACGGGAGACCACGGAAAGCCCCGTGAGACCCAGCAGGCGCTGGATGGGAATGGCGATCAGCAGGGTCAGCCAGCACAAAGCCAGAATGACCACGATAGCGGCAAGCACCAGCCAGAATTCGAGATCAGTCTGCGCGCCTGTGGTCAGCAGGATGACGGCGCTGATGGCGCCGGGCCCCGCCATGAGCGGCATGGCGAGCGGGAAGACGGAGATATCGTGGCTGTGGCGCGCTTCGCGCTCTTCTTCATCAGTCGTGCCGGTGCCGCCGGAATGGCGGGCGAAGACCATGTCGATGGCGATGAGCAGCAGCAGAATGCCGCCCGCCGTGCGCAGGGCCGGGATGGTGATGCCAAAGACATCGAGAATCAGATTGCCGAGAACGGCGAAGAACAGAAGGATGCCGAGCGCCACAAGAACACCGCGCGTTGCGAAGATGCGACGCTGGGCCGGTGTATTATCCTTGGTCAAAGCCGCGAAGATGAAGGCGATATCGGCTACGCCGACAGTCGCGAACAAAGTGGCGAATGCGACAAGGAATGTGTTCATGTTCGTCCCCGGACCCAAAGCCAAGGACTAGGGCATTTGCTGCTCCGCGCCAACCCCGTCAGGCGCGGCGTTTTTCGATCGCATCCCAGATCAGCACGGCAATGTCGGGACCGCCGAAGCGCTTGATCTCGCGGATGCCGGTGGGGGAGGTGACGTTGATCTCTGTGAGATAGCCACCGATGACGTCGATGCCGACGAAAATCATATCGCGCTCTTTCAGCGCCGGTCCGATGGCGGCGCAAATTTCAAGTTCGCGCTCGGTCAGCGGGGAAAGTTCGGGGCGACCGCCCACATGCATGTTGGAACGCGCCTCGCCATCTGCGGGAATGCGATTGAGGCCCATGACCGGCTCGCCGTCGACGATGATAATGCGCTTGTCGCCCTTGCGCACATCAGGGAGGTAGCGCTGCACCATGAAGGGTTCGCGGTAGTTCTGCTCGAACAGTTCCAGCAGGGACGCGAGGTTGTGGTCGCCTTCCTGAATGAAGAAGACACCAGCGCCGCCATTGCCATAGAGCGGCTTGACGATGATGTTGCCATGCTCCTTGCGGAAAGCATGGATTTCGGCGCGATCGCGCGTCACCAACGTCGGCGGCATCAGCTCGGGAAATTCGGTGACGAGGATTTTTTCCGGCGCATTGCGCACGGCGGCGGGCGGATTGACCACCAAGGTCTTGGGATGGATGCGCTCAAGCAGATGGGTGAGCGTGATATAGTTCATGTCGAAGGGCGGGTCCTGACGCATCAGCACCACGTCCTGGGTCGACAGATCGACGCGCCGTTCTTCGCCAAGACTGAAATGCTGACCCTTCTCGGCATCGGTGACCGTGATCGGCTGGGCGAGGGCGGACACCACATTGCCATTCAGTGACAGCGTGTCGGGCGTATAATGCAGCAGTTCGTGCCCACGCGCCTGCGCTTCCAGCATCATGGCGAAGGTGGAATCGCCGCGCGGATTGATGGTGGCGACATGGTCCATCTGGACGGCGACTTTGAGGCTCATGGGATCACTCAGACAGCGGGAAAGGCATTGATGAGATGGCGCGGCCAGCGCCCGTGTGCAAGGAAAATCACATCGAAGCGGATGTCCTTTCCGCTTTCGGCGGGGTGACGCGCAAGCCAATACTGTGCGGCACGGGTGATGCGGGAACGATTGACCGCCCCAAGCGCCATTGCTTCATCTGCATTCCTGCCGCGTGTTTTGACCTCGACGAAGATAAGCGTACCGGCTTTTTCGGCGATCAGATCAAGCTCGCCGACCGGGGTTTTGAAGCGTTTTTCGCGTAGCCGATACAATTTTGCCTGTAAAAACAGGGCGGCCAAAGCCTCGCCGCGATGGCCCTGCTTTTCTGCCATGAGGCGACGCTTAGCTGGCGGCTTTGATGGCGAGCGCGGCATCGTAGACTTCCTTGCGCTTGAGGCCGAAGCGCGCGGACACATCGTCCACGGCTGCGCGAAGCGGTTGATTTTGCATGGCTTCCTTCAGCGCTGCCTGCCAATCCTCGGCAGCCGGGGCGGTGGGTTCAGCAGCACCGGCCACGACGATAACCGCTTCACCCTTGGTTTCGGCATCGGCGAATTCGACAGCGAGCTCAGTGAGGCTACCGCGATGGGTGCGCTCGAAGCGTTTGGTCAGTTCCAAAGCGACCACTGCCTGCCGATCTCCCAGAACCTCTGCCATGCTGGCCAGCGCGTCACCGAGACGGCGGGGGCTTTCGTAGAAAATCAATGTTTCACGTGAATCGATATGCTTTTTCAAAGCATTAGCGCGGGCTCCGGCCTTGGGGGGCAGGAAGCCATGGAAGGCAAAGGCGTCGGTGGGGAGGCCCGCAACGACCAAGGCAGAGAGCAGGGCGGAGGCGCCGGGAATGGGGAAGACCGGCAGGTTCTGTTCGGCGAGCGCCCGGATCAGCGGAAAGCCGGGATCGGAGAGAAGGGGGGTGCCCGCATCGGAAATCAGGGCAATGGCGGCGCCCGACGCAATGCGGGCGGCGATGTCGTCGGCCTTGCCGCGCTCGTTATGTTCATGAAAAGCCTGCTTTTTCCCGCTTATCCCGTAATGGTCCAGTAGCTTGGCCGAAGTGCGCGTGTCTTCGCACAAAATGAGATCGGCGGCGGCGAGGGTTTCGAGCGCGCGGATGGTCATGTCGCGCAGGTTGCCGATGGGGGTAGCGACGACATAGAGGCCGGGGGCGAGCGGCGGCGCGGACAGACGGTTTCCGGCGATAAAATAGTCTTTCGTCTCGGTGCTCATCGCCAATCCTTCACTCTTCAATCCTTGATTAACGAAATGGGGCGAGTTTGTTAACAGACTGTGCACGTTGAGGATGCCATCCCGTGAGCAATGACGCGAAAGCGCCAAACTGGACCCGCCGCTCGGTGATGATCGGGCTGACTGCGACCCTGGCGGGGTGTTCGGGTGGCACTTTCCAGCTCGGGTCGCGCAACCTGACCCTGCCATGGGGCGACGATAGTGGCGCGAGTCCGCAACCGGACGGCGGCACCATCGGCACGCCGATAACGCCAGCACCATCAGGCAATGCGCAACGCTTCGGACGCGGCTCGGTGCCGGTGGCGCTGCTGCTGCCGCTATCGGGCGACCCGGCGCTTGCGCAATTGGGAACGGCTCTGGCCAATGCCTCTAAACTCGCAATCGCCTTTATCGAGGCCAGCCCCAATATCGGGGAAAATATCCACATCACATTGCGCGATACCGGATCGACACCGGCAGGCGCGATCAATGCCGCCAATGCCGCAGTGCGAGACGGGGCCAAGCTGGTGCTGGGACCGGTGACGGCCGAGCAGATCACCGCCGCCGCCAATGTGACGCGGGCGGCCAATATTCCGCTGATCGGCTTTGCCAATAATGGCAGCGTCGCCGGGCCGGGTGTTTATGTGCTCAATGTTCTGCCCGACACCGAGATGAAGCGGGCGCTGACCTATCTACGTGAACAGGGGCGGCGTGGTCCGGCGGGGATTTTTCCATCGACGCCTTATGGCGAAGCGCTGGCCATGGCTTTTCGTCAGCAGGCCGTGGCAGTCGGGTTTTCGCCAAGCGCGGTCTATACGTTCTCGGACATGTCCGAAGCGCAAGGCATCATCAATCAAGCCAAGCCGATGATGGATAGCGGCATGATCGATGCGCTATTCCTGCCCGATCGCGCCAGCGCCGCGAGTTTTGCCGGACTGGTGCGGCAGGCCGGTGTTGATAAGGATTTCGTGCAGTTTGTGGGATCGGCAGACTGGGCCAATGATGCGGGCTTGCTCGCCAATCCGGCGCTGACCGGAGCGGTGTTCCCGGCGGTGGATGAGGCGGGGCTCAATGCCATTCACGGTGATTACCAACGCCAGTTCGGCTCACCGCCGCCGCAAATGGCCACCATTGCCTATACGGCGACGATTCTGGCCAATGTGAATACGCTCTCGCTGGCCAATCCGCCCTATAGTCCGGCGCTACTGACCAATCCGTCCGGTTTTGCCGGGCGCGATGGGCTGTTCCGGTTCAATGCCAATGGGCGCAGCGATTATGCGCTGGTGATCAGGCAGATCGGGGCGGGCGGGGTGACAACGCTGGAAGCGGCGAAGATTTAAGACACCCCTCACCCGTCTCGGCCCATGGCCGATCCACCCTCTCCCACAAGGGGAGAGGGGTAAGCCGGTGTTCATCCGAACGTCTTCAGGCCGCCAAATCCGCAACCACTGCATCAAGCACGGGGAAGCCCTTCTCGGTGACACGGAGATTGCCATTGGGGAGGGTTTCGAGGAAGCCGTAGCCTTTCAGCGCCATGATTTGCTGCTCGGAAATGCCGCGGCCGGAAATGGACATGAAGCGGGAGGGCGAAATGCCTTCCTTGAGGCGCAGGCCCATGACCAGATATTCGTCGCCCTGTTCTTCCCAGGTGAGAACATCGTCGGTGACCATGCCGTGGCCATTTTCGGTAACACGCCTCAACCAATCGAAAGGCATTTTTTCGGTGGCGGTGGCATGGCGCTGGTGGTTGACCATGAGGCGGCCATGGGCGCCGGGTCCGATGCCCGCATATTCGCCATAGCGCCAATAGAGCATGTTGTGACGGCTTTCCTGACCGGGCACGGCATGGTTGGAAATTTCGTAGGCGGGCATGCCCGCTTGCGCGGTCAATTCCTGCGTCAACTCGTAGAAGTCGGCGGCCAGATCTTCATTGGGCATGGCCAGTTTGCCAGCCTGATGCAGATCGAAATAACGCGTCCCCTGTTCGATGGTGAGCTGATAGAGGCTGATATGGCCGCGGGCCAGCCAGAGTGCTTCTTTCAGCTCATCTTCCCAATCTTCAAGTGTCTGCTTGGGGCGGGCATAAATGAGATCGAAGCTACTGCGCTCGAACACCGACTGGGCAATACGCACGGCAGCGATCGCCTCTTCCACCGTGTGACGGCGGCCAAGCTCGGCCAGCGGGCCGGGGCGGAGCGATTGCACACCAAGGGAAACACGGTTGATCCCGGCAGCGCGAAATCCCTTGAAGCGGTCGACTTCAACCGAAGTGGGGTTCGCTTCGAGGGTTATCTCGGCGTTTCGATCAATCTGCCATTCCTCGGCAATGGCATCGAGAATGGTGCCGACGGCCTTGGGCGACATCAGCGAGGGTGTGCCGCCGCCAAAAAAGATCGACTGGACCAAGCGACCGGGCGACAGCGCGGCCATATGGGCGATTTCGCGCTTATAGCCTTCCACGAACGCGTCTTCATCAAACGCACCGCGATGGACGTGGGAATTGAAATCGCAATAGGGGCATTTGGCCGCGCAGAAGGGCCAGTGGACATAAATGCCGAAGAGGTCGTTGGGATTGGTCGCCATTTTATATGCTCCGATCCATAGTGAGCCCCGATACGCTTCCTCCCCTCAAGGGGGAGGGATGCGCAGGGGCCGATGCTTTTGCGATCAACAGCAGCTCACCCATGATCGATCTGGTTTTCCACGAATTGCGCAAAGGCTCGTGCCCGATGGGAGAGGCCTTTTTCGCCGGGGGTCCAGGAATGTTTCATTTCGGGCGGCATTTCGCCGAAGGTGATGTCGTGCCCATCGGGCATGAACATGGGGTCATAGCCATGACCCATTTCGCCACGCGGGGGCCAGATAAGCGTGCCGTCGCACTTGCCGACATAGAGCACATCGCGGCCATCGGGATGGGCGAGGCAGAGCGTGGCATTGAACGAGGCGCGGCGCTGGCCGGGCGAGATGGCGCCGGCGGCTTGCAAAGCGTCTTCAACCCGCTTCATGGCGCGGTTGAAATCGCGCGGCACGCCGGCCCAGTCGGCAGTGTAGACGCCGGGATCGCCATTGAGCGCATCGACGCAGATGCCGCTGTCGTCGCTGAGGGCCAGCATATTGGCGCCCTTGGCGGCGGCATGGGCCTTGGTGCGGGCGTTTTCGGCAAAAGTGGTGCCGGTTTCTTCGGGCTCGGGCAGGCCTAGCTCACCGGCGGAGACCAGTTCGAGGCCGAAAGGCTCGAACAGTTCGCGGAATTCTTTGAGCTTACCGGCATTATGGGTGGCGATGCAAAGGCGCGTGCCGGGACGGAGGCGGGGGATAGAGGTCATTTGCTGGCTCCGTCGAGGGCGCGTTGGATGTCGTTCCAGATGGGAGAAATGTGTTCGGAGAAGCCCCCCTCATCCGCCCGGAGCCTGTCCTCGCGCGCTACGCGACCCGTGGGGGCACCTTCTCCCACGAGGGGAGAAGGGAAGCCCATTGCTTGCGGCACGCTCGATGCCACCCCTCGCCCCTTGTGGGAGAGGGTGGATCGCGCGAAGCGCGAGACGGGTGAGGGGTTCTTCAGCCAGCCAATCATGCGCCGAGCGCCGCCTTCTGCATGACGTTCAATTCGCCGATGCCCTGCTCGGCAAGGCCCATCAGGCTTTCGAGCTCTTGGCGGGAAAAGGGTGCGCCTTCGGCGGTGCCCTGGATTTCGACGAATTTGCCGGAACCGGTCATGACGAAATTGGCGTCGGTTTCCGCTTCGACGTCTTCGAGATAGTCGAGATCGAGGACGGGCGTGCCGCGATAAATGCCGCAGGAAATGGCGGCGACACTATCCTTGAGCACCACGCCCTTGGTCAGCTTGCGTGCTTCCATCCATGCAATCGCGTCGGCCAGAGCGACATAGGCGCCGGTGATCGAGGCGGTGCGGGTGCCGCCATCGGCTTCGAGCACGTCGCAATCGAGCGTGATCTGGACTTCGCCCAAGGCTTCAAGATCGACAACGGCGCGCAGGCTGCGACCGATAAGGCGCTGGATTTCCTGGGTGCGGCCGGACTGTTTGCCAGCGGTCGCCTCGCGACGAGTGCGCGAACCTGTGGCGCGGGGCAGCATGCCATATTCGGCGGTGACCCAGCCCTTGCCCTTGCCGCGCAGCCAGCCGGGAACCGAGGTTTCGACCGAAGCGGTGCACAGGACCCGTGTACTACCAAAAGCGACGAGGCAGGAGCCTTCGGCCTTCATGGCAACGTTTCGTTCGAGGGTCACTGCCCGCATATCGGAGGGCTGACGTCCGGATGGCCGCATCATAAGTCCAGTCGGTTTTTGGCGTTAACTGCCTCTTAACCCTCCTCGGGCCGGGTCACAAGCGCCGGGCGCTTGGCGGATGGCCGCTATGCGCTTAAATGAGAGACCAAGGTTAAAGCGGACGATTTTAGTCAAACCCAGATGACCAGACAGGCCGAAGATTTTCTTTCCGTGCTCAATACTCGCAGCCAGGAGATATTCCGGCGGCTGGTGGAGCGCTATCTCGATACCGGCCTGCCCGTCGGATCTAGGGATTTGTCTCGGCTTTTGCAGGTGGAACTCTCGCCCGCTTCTGTCCGAAATGTGATGGCCGATCTTGAAGACCTTGGGCTGATCGCCGCGCCGCACACCTCGGCTGGCCGCGCGCCGACGCAGCAGGGGCTGCGGTTTTTCGTCGACGCGATGCTCGAAATGGGCAGCGTCGACGAAAGCGAGCGCAGCCAGATTTCGCGCCATATCGAGGGCAATGCCGGCCATCGGCAGGTGGAGGACCTTCTTACGGAAGCCTCATCGCTCCTGTCGGGGCTGAGCCAGGGCGCAGGCGTGGTGATCGCGGCCAAAGCCGATATGGTGCTCAAGCATATCGAATTCGTGCGGCTCGATGCCAGCCGGGCGATGGCGATCATGGTGGGGGCCGATGGGCAGGTGGAGAACCGCATTCTCGATCTGCCGCCGGGTTATACGGCCAGCGCCTTGCAACAGGCTGGTAATTATCTGGCCCATTATGTCGTCGGGCGGACGCTTTCAGAAGCGCGAAAAGTGTTGCAGGAACGGCGCGCGGAGCAGCGGGCGGAACTGGACGAGTTGACGCAGAAGCTCGTGGATGCGGGCATTGCGACGCTGACGGACACTAAAGGCAATGGCGCGCCGACCGTGATCGTGCGCGGTCGCGCCAATCTTATCAATGACGCGATGGCGAGCGACGAATTGATGCGCATGCGCCAATTGTTCGATGAGCTGGAAAGCAAGGACGGGTTGCTCGACCTGCTGGGCGATGCTGAGCGGGCGCAGGGCGTGCGCATCTTTATCGGCTCAGAAAACAAGCTGTTTTCGCTGTCGGGATCGTCGGTGATTCTGTCGCCCTATAAGGACGCGAACGACAAAATCGTTGGTGTTCTCGGCGTGATCGGGCCGACGCGGCTCAATTATGCGCGCATCGTGCCGGTGGTGGATTACACCGCCAATGTCATCTCGGCGATGATGGCGCGTAAGCGCTAATGACCGCCATTCGAGCATAGCTCTCATGGCCTTCTCGCCTGAAATTGGTCCACTAGACCAATTTCTACACGGCGATAAGCTTGAATAAGAGTCGCGCTTGGCCGATATGGCGGGGCAAGAGACTAACCTTTTGACGGAAGCAGGCAGAAATGAGCGACGAAAACGCCGCCCAGGGCGAAACACCGGAAGTTGACGTGCCGGAAATCGAAACGCCGGAAGTCGATCCCGTTGAGGCTTTGCAGGCCGAGAATGCTGATCTCAAGGATCGCGTTCTGCGCGCCGCCGCCGAAATGGAAAATCTGCGCAAGCGCACCGAGCGCGATATTGCCGATACCCGCTCCTATGCCATTGCCGGTTTTGCCCGCGACATGCTCTCGGCCACCGACGCGCTGAGCCGGGCACTGGTCGTCATTCCCGCCGACGTGCGCGAAACCGCCGAGGGCACGCTTAAGAGCCTGATCGAAGGGATCGAGCTGGCCGAGCGCGAAACCCAGCGCCTGCTCGCCAAGCATGGCGTGACGAAAATCGAGGCGGCGGGGCAGAAGTTCGATCCGCACAAGCATCAGGCCATGTTTGAAGTGCCGAACCCGAATGTGCCCGAAGGCACTGTGGTGCAGGTGGTGCAGGAAGGCTTTGCCATCGGCGAGCGCGTGCTGCGTCCGGCCATGGTGGGTGTTGCCAAGGGCGGCGGTGCCGCGCCGCAGCCGGAAGGCGATGGCGTCGACAAGAGCGCCTGATTGAATTGAGTAAAAAGGGCGCTGCGGCGCCCTTTTTCATGTCCTGTCAGAACCAGACATGGCCGACCTTGCGCCCCTCGTCGGGCAGGGCGGTCCAAGTGTCGAAGCCATCGAAGCGCTTCACCGGGATATTGGCCACCGCTTGCAGATCGTCAGCGAGGCGCACATTGAGCGCCATGCGTGTGCGACCATCGGCTTCCGGCGCGCAGCCGCGCCAATAGGCCATGCCGCCGCAATTGCTGCAGAAGTGATTGGCGAGGCTTTTGTCGCCCTGAAGATAGGTGCTGGTGGGACCGGAAACGAAGATGTCTTCGTTCTTGTGTCCATAAATCCAGAGCGCGCCATAGCGTCGGCACAGGGTGCAATTGCAGGCGGTGGCATGGGTCGGCTGGTTTTCAAAGCGCCAGGTGACCGCGCCGCAATGGCAGGAGCCGGTGATCATCCCAGGATTTCCCGACTCTGGATGCGCTGCACACCGGCCTCATCCATATCGGCCCAGGCTTTTTCGAGCGAGCCGTTAGCGTCGATGGCGCGCGTAGCGTCTTCGATCACGGTGACGTCGAAGCCACCGGCTGCGCCGTCAATAGCCGTCCAGGCGACGCAGAAATCGGTGGCGAGGCCGACGATATAGAGCCGGCCAAGATCGCGTTCGCCGAGATAGCCGGCGAGCCCGGTCAGCGTTTCGCGGTCGGCTTCCTGAAAGCCGGAATAAGAATCGATTGCGCGATTATAGCCCTTGCGAATGACGAGTTGGGCATGGGGGATTTTGAGGTCTTTGGAAATCTCGGCGCCGTGGCTGTCCCAAACGCAATGATCGGGCCAGAGGACCTGGGTGCCGTAGTCCAGCTCAATGGTGTCGAACGCGGCCTTACCGGCGTGCTGGCTGGCAAAGGAAATGTGGTCTTTCGGGTGCCAGTCCTGCGTCAGTACAACATTTTTGAATTTTCCGGCGAGCTTATTGATCAGCGGCACGATTTCGTCACCGCCCGCCACGGCCAGGTTGCCGCCGGGTAGGAAATCATATTGCACATCGACAACGACCAGAACGTCATCGGGGCCAATCTCAAGCGTCATTATCGTGTTCCCTTACCCACTCGGCGCGGATGAGACCGCGCACGGAATTGCCCAGATAGATTGCATCGGCAGAGGCGAGATCGGCAAGGGTTAGGACGCGCTCCTCTGCACGGCCTTGCGCGATCAGCTCGGCGCGCAAGGTGCCGGGCAGAAGGCCCGAGGTGAGGGCAGGTGTCAGCAGCAAGCCGGATTTTTCGATGAACAGATTGGTGAACGAGCCTTCGGTCAGTTCAGCGCGCTCGTTGAGAAAGACGACTTCATTGAGGGCGTGACGAGCATGGGCGCGCTCCCGCGGCGCATCGTAAAAGGCGCGATTGGTGGTTTTGTGGGCCAGCCAGATCGAGGCCGAATCAAGCCGTTCGGACGGAACAGCGAATCGGAATTTGGCAGGGTTGGGGGGCAGGGGGACGGCGGCGAGGTCGAGGCCGGTGTCGGACAGAGTCAGGCGGACGCGCATTGGTTCGATCCAGGCTCTGCTCTCTGTTTCGAGAAAATCGGTCGCGGCCTGTCGCGTGACCGGCAGCGCGAAATAGGCGGCCGAATCAAGCAACCGATCAAGGTGGCGATCAAGCAGTGCGTAGCCTTCTCCGGGTGTCCATTTGAAGGTTTCGATCAGGGTGACGGGCGGGGCTGGGTCGGAGAGGAATTTCAACTTGAGCAAAGCCTCATCATATTCGGCCTCAGCGGTCGAATCGGCGACGATGCCGCCGCCAATGCCGATTTCGCCGCCTCCATCTGCATGGATGATGGCGGTGCGGATGGCGACATTGAAGCTGAAATCGCCTGATGAGGCGATATAGCCGATGGAACCTGTATAGAGCCCGCGCGGCCCGGACTCGACCTCATGGATGATTTCCATAGCCCGCACCTTGGGTGCGCCGGTGATCGAGCCGCAGGGGAAGAGGTTTTCCAGCATTTCCGCCAACCCTACGCCCGACTTTTTCTCCGCCGTAATGCCCGAGGTCATGGTGTGAAGGCTGCGATAGGTTTCGACGGTAAAAAGGTCGGTTACCTTGACCGAGCCGATTTCAGCGATGCGGCCCAGATCATTGCGCAGGAGATCGACGATCATCAGGTTTTCGGCGCGGTTTTTTTTATCGCTGGCCAGCGCCAAACGCCCGGTTTCGTCCTCAGCGGCGGTGCGGCCACGCCGGAGCGTGCCTTTCATAGGCCGCGCCTTGAGGAGATCGCCAACGCCCGAAACAAAAAGCTCGGGGGAGCGGGAGAGCACATGATGATCGCCCGCATGAATATAGGCGCCGTAGGCGACAGGCTGGCTCTGGGCGAGGGTGCGATAGAGGCCGAGGGGGTCGCCTTCGAGCCGGAAACCAGCCTTCATGGTCAGGTTGACCTGATAGGTATCGCCAGCGGCGATCAGGTCTTTGACGCGGTTGAAGCCAGTCTCATAGGCAGCAAAATCCAGACCGGGCCTGATGTCCAGGGCGCGGCCTTCGTCTGCGGTGGCCAGTATCGATGTGACCTCATCCTTGCTCAAATGGCGCGGCGCGTCATAGAGGCCGAACCAGAGTAAGGGCGTTTCACTCCGCTCGGGTAGCAGGGCGTTCAGCTTTTCCTCGAACAGAAAGCCCAGCTCATAGGGGAGATAACCGGCGGCCCAGAGACCATCCGCGCCAGCTTGCGCCAGCCGTTTCAACGCCGCTTGCGCCGAGGCCACATCATGGGCAACGAGTATTTCGCGCGGCCCCGTGAAGAGCAGGCTCTGCCCTTGCGGGGTCTGATTGTCATGCAGAAGAACTGTGCCTGAGGTGAGCATGATCGCGTTCTAGGCCCGGAGCAGACAGTTGGAAAGAGGCGGCCTGACTGCCATCAGACAGCAGATTCCGGTTGGCGCGCGTCGCCAGCAGTGGCAAATATATCGGACCGGCGCGAAACGCCCGGTTTGAGGGAATTTTCCATGCACAAAAATCTCGCAGGCGGCCTTGCCGCCCTTTTTCTCGTGGCTGCCATTACGCCCGCTACGGCGCAGACCGTTGAATTCACGGTCATCAACAACAGCTCGGTGGACCTGCATTATTTCTTCACCACGCCCAGCAATGAAAACAACTGGGGCGAGGACCTGTTGGGCGACAGCGGGATTCTCGAAGCCGGCTATCAGGCGACGGCCACAATTGGCGATGGCTCGGACCAGTGCCTTTATGACTTCAGGTTCGTCATGGACAATGGCGCGGAACTCATCGAACCGCAGATCGATATCTGCACGCTCGACAGCTATACGATCCACGACTGACCTGCTTTCGCCGCTCGGCCAGCCCGGGCGGCACCGCTTTGCCAAAAAGCAAGGCAAAACTCTTGTTCTGTGCGCTTGAAGCCACTTCCACACCCCCCTATATACGCCCCGAGGCCCGGCAACGGGCAGTATTAATCCTACGAGGGACCCGACCCGCGAGGGGCACAAGGCTGCCGCATGGGGCTTTGTCATGGGTTCGCTGAAAGAGAGGCTGAGTAAATGGCTAAAGTTATCGGTATCGACCTCGGTACGACCAATAGCTGCGTCGCCGTGATGGACGGCAGCAATCCCAAAGTGATCGAAAATGCGGAAGGCGCGCGCACCACGCCCTCCATGGTCGCCTTTTCCAAGGACGGCGAACGTCTGGTTGGCCAGCCCGCCAAGCGTCAGGCCGTGACCAATCCCGAAGGCACCCTGTTTGCAGTGAAGCGCCTGATCGGCCGTCGCTATGACGACAAGGTCGTGGCCAAGGACAAGAACCTCGTTCCGTTCAAGATCGTTTCCGCCGACAATGGCGACGCATGGGTGGAAGCCTCGGGCGACAAGTATTCGCCTTCGCAGGTGTCCGCGATGATTCTGCAGAAAATGAAGGAAACCGCCGAAGCCTATCTCGGCGAAACCGTCACCCAGGCCGTCATCACCGTTCCGGCTTACTTCAACGATTCTCAGCGCCAGGCTACCAAGGACGCAGGCAAGATTGCCGGCCTTGAAGTGCTGCGCATCATCAATGAGCCCACCGCCGCTGCTCTGGCCTATGGTCTCGACAAGAAGAACTCCGGCACCATCGCGGTCTATGACCTTGGTGGTGGCACATTCGACGTGTCCATCCTCGAAATCGGCGATGGCGTCTTCGAGGTGAAGTCGACCAATGGCGACACGTTCCTTGGCGGTGAAGATTTCGACATGCGTCTGGTCGATTATCTGGCCGACGAGTTCAAGAAAGAGCAGGGCATTGACCTGCGCTCCGACAAGCTCGCTCTACAGCGCCTTAAGGAAGCTGCCGAAAAGGCCAAGATTGAACTCTCCAGCTCGACCCAGACCGAAATCAACCTGCCCTTCATCACCGCCGATGCTTCGGGCCCGAAGCACCTGACGCTGAAGCTGAGCCGTTCCAAGCTCGAATCGCTGGTCGATGACCTGATCGCGCGCACCATCGAGCCCTGTAAGCAGGCCATGAAGGATGCCGGTATTTCCGCAAGCCAGATCGACGAAGTCGTGCTGGTGGGTGGCATGAGCCGCATGCCCAAGGTTCAGGAAGCAGTAAAGCAGCTGTTCGGCAAGGAGCCGCATAAGGGTGTGAACCCGGACGAAGTGGTTGCCCTCGGCGCGGCAATTCAGGGCGGCGTCTTGCAGGGCGACGTCAAGGACGTGCTGTTGCTCGACGTGACCCCCCTGTCTCTCGGCATCGAAACGCTGGGCGGCGTGTTCACCCGCCTGATCGATCGCAACACAACCATTCCGACCAAGAAGAGCCAGACATTCTCGACCGCTGAAGACAACCAGTCGGCCGTGACGATCCGGGTCTTCCAGGGCGAACGCGAAATGGCGGCAGACAACAAGCTGCTCGGCAATTTCGACCTGGCCGGTATTCCGCCCGCACCGCGCGGCGTGCCGCAGATCGAAGTGACCTTCGACATCGACGCCAATGGTCTGGTGAACGTGTCCGCCAAGGACAAGGGCACCGGCAAGGAACAGCAGATCCGCATTCAGGCCTCGGGTGGTCTCAGCGACGCCGACATCGAAAAGATGGTCAAGGACGCCGAAGCCAATGCCGAAGCCGACAAGCGCAAGCGCGAAGCGGTGGAAGCCCGCAATCAGGCCGAATCGCTGATCCACTCGACGGAAAAGTCTGTGGCTGATTATGGCGACAAGGTTCCGGCTGAAGACAAGGCTGCCATCGAGGCTGCTATCGTCGATCTCAAGGGCGTGCTCGAAGGCGACGACGCTGAAGCGATCAAGGAAAAGACCGGCAAGCTGGCCGAGGTTTCCATGAAGCTGGGCGAAGCCATGTACAAGGCCAGCCAGGCGGAAGCTGAAGCCAAGGCCAATGGCACGGCGGATGAAGATGACGACGATGTCGTCGACGCCGACTTCGAAGAGGTTAAGGACGACGACAAGAAGTAAGTCTTCTGTCTGATTGATTTAGAGGCCCCGGTGGAAACGCCGGGGCTTTTTGTTTGAACGGCCGCTTCCCTCTGCCCTTGTGGGAGAGGGTGGATCGCGCGCAGCGCGAGACGGGTGAGGGGGCTCTCAATTCATGCCGTACTGGCAGCCCCCTCATCCGCCCTTCGGGCACCTTCTCCCACGAGGGGAGAAGGGGAGGCCGGCATGTGCGGGACGCTATATTTTCCGTCGGAGCCACTTCAGGACGAATGTTCCACGTGAATCCATGTCGGTTGATCCGATAGCGTCCCCTTGCTAATACCGCCGCGCCTGCCCATATGCGGGACAATGCCGGTTCAGCCGGCTTTTGTTTGTTTTAGACGCGACGCCGAAGGTGGCGCGATCGAAGAGAGATTTGACCTTGGCCAAACGCGATTTCTACGAGGTGCTCGGCTGCCAGAAGGGCGCCGACGATGCCGCCCTCAAGAGCGCCTACCGCAAGCTCGCCATGCAGTTTCACCCGGATCGCAATCCGGGCAATGCCGAGGCGGAAGCCAAATTCAAGGAAATCAACGAGGCTTACGACACGCTCAAGGACGGGCAGAAGCGGGCCGCATATGACCGGTTCGGCCACGCCGCGTTCGAGCAGGGCGGGGGCCGTGGACCGGGCGGATTCGGGCCCGAATTTTCCTCATCGATGTCCGATATTTTCGAGGACATCTTTGGTGACTTCATGGGTGGCGGGCGCCGGGGCGGTGGCGGAGCCGCCAAGACGCGCGGCAGCGACCTGCGCTATAATCTCGAAATCGACCTCGAAGAGAGTTTTGAGGGCAGCACTGTCGAAATCGACGTGCCCAGCCTTGCCACTTGCGAGACGTGCGACGGCAATGGGGCCAAGCCGGGCACCGGCACCCATACGTGCCGGCAGTGTAATGGCCACGGCAAGGTGCGTGCGGCGCAGGGCTTCTTCACGATCGAACGCACATGCCCGGTCTGTCAGGGCCGGGGCGAAATGATGGACCAGCCCTGTACCGATTGCGGCGGCCAGGGTCGTCGTCAGCAGAACCGCAAGCTGTCGGTCGATATCCCAATGGGCATCGAGGACGGCACCCGCATTCGGCTGGCCAATGAGGGTGAAGCAGGATTGCGCGGCGGCCCGCCGGGCGATCTTTATATTTTCGTTTCCATCCGCCCGCACAATCTGTTTCAGCGTGATGGCGCGGACCTTTATGCGCGCGTGCCCATCGCCATGACCACGGCGGCTTTGGGCGGCGAATTTGAAGTCCCAACGCTCGATCAATCCCGCGCCAAGGTGAAAGTGCCAACCGGCACCCAGCCGGGCCAGCGTGTTCGGCTGAAGGGCAAGGGCATGCCCGTTCTGCGCAGCAAGGATGTCGGCGATCTTTATGTGCAGCTCGATATCGAGACGCCGCAGAATTTGTCGAAGCGCCAGCGGGAGCTGCTGGAAGAATTCGCGGCGCTTGAGACCAGCGAGACCAGCCCCAATTCGGGCGGCTTTTTCGACAAACTCAAAAAGATGTTTGAGGCTTGAGGCGGGAAGGCTGCGGCTTTCAGTATGCCAGCCGGAGAATAACCCTCGGGTCGAGTCCGAGGGTGACGATCTATGTGTGAGGTGAAAACCGCTTCACTCGCTTGGTATGCCGTTCATATCCATCCAGACATATTCCCAGACATGGCCATCGACGTCCGCAATGGCGCGGGAATACATGAAGCCCATATCCTGGGCCGGACGATATTCCGATCCGCCTGCCTTGAGACCCGCTTCGGCGATGGCATCGACGTCCTCGCGGCTGTCGCGGGACAGGGCGTAAAGCGCCTGCGTCTGTTCCTTAGGGTCAGGAATAGGGCGGGACGAGAATTCCTTGAACTTGGCGTGTGTCAGCAGCATGACGAAAATCGTGTCGCTGATGACCACGCAGGCGGCGGTTTCATCTGTGAAATCGGGATTATGCGCAAAACCCAGCGCCTTATAGTAGGCCATGGCGGCATTGAGATCGCGGACCGGCACGTTGACGAAAATCATGGCAGACATGGAGCGTTTCCTTCCTGAAGGCGCTTATGCTTGAATGCGCCGGGCAATCTTATCCTACCCGGTTATCATCCTGACGAACGGCAGAGGCCGATTTCGACAGAGTAGCGCGCTGGAGCGAAAATGAAGACGGCAATTACCCTGTCCGGGTCGATCCGCAAGGGATCGGAAAACCGCAAGCTGGCTTTGCATATCGGGCGCAAGCTGCGCGAGGCTGGCGTCGAAGTGACCGATCTCGACCTCGCCGATTTCGACATGCCGATTTTCAACGAAGACCTTGAGCCTGACAATGTCCCCAAGGCAGCGGGTGAATTGGCCGAGCTCTGGCGCAAGGCTGACATCATCTTTATCGCAACGCCCGAATATAATGGCGGGTTACCCCCGCTTCTCGTCAATGTGCTGGCTTGGCTCTCGCGGCAAAAACCCAGTCTGTTTCGACATGCCGTCTTCGGCATTGGCGGGGTCAGCTCGGGTAAATATGGAACGATCTGGGCGCTTAGCCACCTGCAGGACAGTCTTGGCAAAATCGGCGGATTGGTCGTCCCTGGCCTCTTGGGCATCGGGCCGGCGGAAAGCGCATTCGATGAGAAGGGCGAGCCGACCGAGAAAGCAATTATCCGCAAGATCGAGACCCTTGTAACCGACCTGACGCAGATCAGCCGGGGCTAGGATTGCGCGCACTCTATCTTACCCATCCGCAGGTGCACATGGACCCCGAGGTGCCGGTGCCGCTCTGGGGGCTTTCATACGAAGGCAGGGCGCGGGCCGAGACGTTTGTCGCTCGCTGCATTGTGCCAAGCGGAGCGATTCTATTTTCGAGCAGGGAAACCAAGGCATTGGAACTGGCTGAAATCCTTGCCGCAGCAACCGGCACGCCCATCCTCACCGATCACCAAATGGGCGAGAATGATCGCAGCGCCACCGGCTTTCTGCCGCCAGCCCTGTTTGAAGACCATGCCGACCGGTTTTTCGCGGCACCCACCGAAAGCGTTAACGGCTGGGAGCGGGCGGTCGACGCACAGAAGCGGATTGTTAGTAGCGTGCGCACGGCATTGGCCAGCATTCCAGGCAATGCATTTGCGATTTTCTGCGGACATGGCGCGGTGGGCACGCTGCTTAAATGTCATGTCGGTGGACGCGCCATTTCCCGTGACCAAGACCAGAGCCGATGGGCGAACCGTGGCGGCGGCAATGGCTTCCTGTTCGATTTTGGATCAGGACAGTTGCTCAGCGAATGGACGGCAATGGAAGAGATTGGACCGGACTGGTTTGCCTGATCGGCTTGCCGGAACGTGCAAATTGGTCTAGGCGAAGCGGAATACAGCACATCGCGGGAGAGAAGAATGGCCGGTCAACTGATCGTAGGGCTCGACGTGTCGTCACGCGCACGGGCTGAGGAGATCGTTTCGATCCTCGGTGATGCGGTGGATTTCTATAAGATCGGCTATCAGTGTTTTTATGGCGCAGACGGCTTCGCGCTGGGCAAGGCGCTTCTGGCAGCCGGCAAGAAAGTGTTCTTCGACCTCAAACTGCTCGATATCGACAACACGGTCGAAAAAGGCGTGGCGGCGATTGCCGAAACCGGCGCGACCATGCTGACCGTTCACGCCTATCCCCAATGTATGCGCGCCGCCGTTCGCGGTGCGGCGGGGTCGGGACTATGCGTGCTCGGCGTCTCGGTGCTGACCTCGATGGACGACGCGGACGTGGCCGAAGCGGGATTTGCGCGGGACACGGCGGGGCTCGTTGCCCTGCGGGCGCAGCAGGCGCGCGATGCCGGAATCGGTGGGCTGGTTGCCTCGCCGCATGAGGCCGAAATGGTGCGCACAATTGTCGGCCCGAAAATGGCGGTGGTGACGCCTGGCATCCGTCCCGCTGGCGCCGCCAAGGGCGACCAGAAGCGGGTGATGGGCCCGGCGGAAGCCTTGTCGGCTGGCGCTAGCCATCTGGTGGTGGCGCGTCCGATCATCGAAGCGGGTGATCCGGCGGCGGCGGCAAGGGCGATATTGGCGGAGATGGACGGGAAGCGGGTGAGCCTGGCTTAGCGGCGTGGCGGCTCAACGGCTGGCGCAGCCTTCAGGTCGCAAAGACCAGAAAAATTGGGCTTGCTTGCAGGCCCTCGGGTTGAGCCCGAGGGCAGCACGGCGTTTGGGTTGGCAAAACGCCAGTATACGGGAGTGCTAGCCGACCAATCCATGCTGGCGCGTCAGGTCGCTCAGATCGATCAGCGGCCTCGCGCCAATATGGGAAATAACTTCGGACGCGGCGAGACAGCCGGTTTTGAGGGCTGTGTCCATGTTCTGGCCGCGTGCCAGCCCGAGCAGGAAGCCTGAGGCGAAGAGGTCGCCGGCGCCGGTGGCGTCAACGACCTTATCCACCGGGAAGGCGGGAACGGAAATTACCTCGCCATTGAACACAGCCATAGCGCCATCAGCGCCCATGGTGATGGCAGCAACTTCGGCATCCTTGGCGATTTCGCGCACGGCCTCGCCCAGATCATCGGTCTGGTAGAGCGATTTCAACTCATGCACATTGGCGAAGACATAGTCGATGGTCTTCGAACGGATCAGATCGAGGAATTCGGCGCGGTAGCGATCGACGCAGAAGGGATCAGACAGGGTGAAGGCGGCGGCGCGCTCATGTTTGTGCGCATAATGGGCGGCCAGCACGAAGGCTTTTTTGGCCTCAACCGGGTCCCAGAGAAAGCCTTCCATATAGGTGATGGCGGCACTGCCGATTTCGTCGGGATTGATGTCGCGCTCAGTCAGCTCGTGGCAGGCCCCGAGATAGGTGTTCATGGTGCGCTCGCCATCTTCGGACACGAAGATCATGCAGCGGGCCGTGAGCGCGCCATTCTTAAGGCGCGAGGTTGTGTAGTGAACGCCGAGATTGTTCATATCGGTGTCGAACACATCGCCCAGATTATCGTCTGCTACTTTGCCGACAAAAGCCGCGCGGCCACCAAGCGAAGCGACACCAGCAGCAGTATTACCGGCTGAACCGCCCGAACTCTGCTGCCGTGACAAAGGCATCTTGCCGTAGAGGTTTTCGGCCCGATCAGAATCGATCAGGTGCATAATGCCCTTTTGCATGCCTTCGGCCTCGATAAAGCCGGGCTCCACCGGAGCGATGATGTCGACAATGGCATTGCCGATAGTCAGCACGTCGAAGCGGGTCTGGGTCATGCGGGGGTTCCGGCGCTGGTTGCAAAAATGGCCGTGGGCCGGTTTAGAGCATCACGCCGGATCGGGCAACGGCTAGAGCGAGTCGATGATTTTGGCCACCAGCGCCTCGCTATCCTCACCGGCACGAATGGCGATCTGGCCATCGAGTACCAAAACCGCCAGACCATGCACCTTGGCCCAGGCGGCCAGAGTGCGGGTGCGCGCCTCGTGCCCTTCGCCGCCAATTGCCTGACGGAGCGTGTCAAAGGCCGTATCGGCAGCCATACTGAGACCGGGACGCGCCTCTTTCTTCAATTGCGGCGAAAACATCAGGCGAAAGAGATTGGGGTTTTGCAGGGCGAAGACCACATAGGTCTTGCCCATGGCCGCGAGCGGATTGTCCGGTACACTGGCCATGACCGCCTGCATGCGCGCAGTAAAGCGCTGGAAACCTGTGACCGCCAGCGCTTCCAGCACGGCGGCGCGACTATCGAAATGGCGATAGGGCGCAGCGGAAGACACGCCCACCGCCCGCGCCAGATCGCGCAACCCAAGGCCAGCCTCGCCCTGCTTTTCGAGAATGATCAGGGCCGCTTCAAGCAAAGCCTGACGCAGATTGCCATGATGATAGGGCGCATTCTGAGGAGATGTTGACATTGTTTACATATGCAGAAATCATGTGATCATTGTCAACATGGAGCTTTCCCATGGATTGGGATCTGGTTCTGGCTTCGGCTCATCATGTCGCGGTATTTACGCTGGTGGCACTCTTTGCCGCAGAATTTGCACTTCTGCGACCCGGCCTGTCCGGGCCCAGACTTAATCAGTTGGCGCGCATAGACGCTGCCTATGGTGCAATAGCGGGGCTGGTCATTGCCGTAGGTGTCGCGCGCATTTTCTTCGGCGCGGTCGACGCCAGCTATTATTGGGGCAATCACGCTTTCTGGGGCAAAATGATTGCCTTTGCCGGCATGGGCCTGCTCACCATTCCCCCGACGCTGGCGATCCGGCGTTGGGAAAATGCCAGTAAGGGCATTGCGGAATACGCGCCACCACTGGCCGAAATCAAAGCCAATCGCCGTTTCGTTCATGCGCAAGCTGGCGTTTTGCTGCTGATCCCGATCTTTGCTGCTGCGATGGCGCGGGGCTATGGCAGCTAAACGTGTTTGGGAAGGGGCTTGTTGGGGAAGGGCGTCTTGGGCTCAAACCCACACCATTCGATAATCGGGCAGCGCCAGCATTCGGGCGTGCGCGCCTTACAAATATAGCGGCCATGCAGGATCAGCCAGTGATGGGCATGGAGCATGAAGCGCTCAGGCACTTTTTTCTGTAAGGCCTTTTCGACCTCGAGCGGGGTCTTTCCGGGGGCCAGGCCAGTGCGGTTGCCGACGCGGAAAAGGTGAGTATCCACCGCTATGGTGGGCTGTTTGAACCAGATATTGAGCACCACATTGGCTGTCTTGCGGCCAACACCGGGCAGGGCTTCAAGCGCCTCACGATCGTCAGGCACTTCGCCGCCATGCTGATCGATGAGAATCTGACTCAGGGCAAAGACATTCTTGGCCTTGCCGCGATAGAGGCCGATGGTCTTGATATGCTCGGTGATACCTTCGACGCCTAAGGCCACCATGGCGGCGGGGGAGGGCGCCAGCTCGAAGAGCTTTTTTGTCGCCTTGTTGACTCCCACGTCGGTGGTCTGAGCGGAGAGCACCACTGCCACCAGAAGCGTGAAGGCATTGACATAGTCGAGTTCGCCCTTGGGTTCGGGCTCGATCTGGTGGAAGCGCTCGAAAATCGCTTCGGCCTCTGCCTTGCTCAAAGCCTTCACTTTTTTAGGCATAGCCATTCTCTCGCTCTCGAATCTCTGCCAGTATTTCGAGCAAGAGAGTTTCCGATGCAAGTCACCAAGACCACGCCCCTGTTTGCGGCCACTTTACGACCCGACCGTTCTTTCAAGACGGCAGGAGGCTGGCTCGCCTTGGCACTAGCCTTCATTACTGGCGTACCCTTTCTTCTTGCCGTTCCTGAATTTCTTGCCCCCGGCCTTGCGGCCTATGGGCTGGCCGGTGGCGGACTGGCTGCATTCGGCATGCGCCAGAAGCGGCGCAGTCAGCATTTGCAAAAGGTAACGCTGTGGCCCGATCAACTGGAAATCAGCGACGCGCGTACTGGCGTAGAAAAGTCTATGCAGCGTTTTGAACCCACAGATGTGAAATTGCGGCTGGCCCGCGACGAGTATGAACGGACCACCGGTATTTTCCTGCGGCATCCAAAGGGCGAGCTGGAGCTGGGCGCTTTTCTGGGCCGCAATGACAAATCAAGCTTCGCCAAAGCGTTCGGTGCTGCGCTGCGACAAGCAAAACGCGGCGCCTAAAACCGGTCAAATCCGGGTCGCCCTGCGGCAATTGCAGGGTTAAGGCAAACCGGTATCGATGAAAGAGCCGGACATGAACCAGCTTGCAAGCCTTGCTCCCGAGAGCGACTACGACATTATCCGCGCTGCCATTCGTTATCTCAGCGAACATGGCCCCGACGCGACTGACCTGTCGCGCTTTGCCCGCGCCCTTGGCCTCAGCGAACGGCAATTGAATGATCTGTTTCGGCGCTGGTGCGGATTGTCGCCAAAGAGCTTTGCGCAGGCCGTAGCGCTCAACCACGCAAAAGGGCTGTTGCGCGATCAGGCCAGCGTACTCGACACCACTTATGAGGTGGGCCTCAGCTCATCCTCGCGGCTGCATGATCTCTTCGTCACCTATGAAGCCATGCCACCCGGTGCTTTCCGCGCCGGTGGGGCGGGGATCGACATGGTCTGGGGCGCGGCACCATCGCCCTTCGGGACCGCCGTAGTGACAGCGACCGAATATGGCATTTCGGGGCTAGGCTTTGCCGATGCGGATATGAGCGTGGAAGCTGCGTTCGAGGATCTGGCCAATCGCTGGCCGAGAGCCCGGTTTATTCGCGATGATGCCCGGATTGCTCCGCTGGTTTCCGGCATATTCGAGCCATCGCGCTGGTCCGCAGAACAGCCTGTGCGGGTCGTGTTGATCGGGACTGATTTTGAGGTGAAGGTCTGGGAAACGCTGCTCAAAATTCCGGTGGGGAGGGCGACAACCTATTCCAGTGTGGCCCAGCATATTGGCAAGCCGAGGGCCTCACGCGCCGTGGGCGCGGCAGTCGGTAAGAACCCGATCAGCTTTGTTGTGCCTTGTCACCGGGTGGTCGGCACGTCTGGCGCGCTGACCGGCTATCATTGGGGCGTGCCGCGCAAGCGTGCGATTCTTGGCTGGGAGGCTGGGGTGGTGTCGACGCGGGTATGAGGGTTGCCATTCCGTCATGCACTGCGGGCCTTCATTGTAAGGTTTGGTCATGCTGCCATTCGAGCATAGCTCTCATGGCCTTCACCGCTAAAATCGGTCCACCGGACCGATTTTTCCGCATAGCGGCCGCGGTGAAGAGTTTCACGTGAATCGCCTTGGTGCTGGAAATCCTTGGCGCTTCATGCGTTAGTCTGGTGAGAGGCTATTCGGGGAGAATCCATGACCAGCAGCACGCGCGCCGTCGTTACCGGCGTTTTGCTCGCCGCCACGCTGCTTCTGGCTTGGCATGTTTCGACACCAATCCTCCTGATCTTTGCCGGTATTCTCATTGCCTGCGTGCTGGATGCCGCTGTGCGGGCACTGGGCCGCATAGCGCCTTGGCCCCGTCCGGTACTGCTGGTGTTGGTCAGCGTCACCATTCTCATTTTTGTCATCGTCGCCTTCTCGCTGGGCGGGGTCAGCCTCTGGCGCAATGTTCAGGACCTGTTCCGCCTGCTGGTCGGCGAAATCACCCGTCTCTATGGCGAGTTGCAGGAGCTTGGGCTGGTTGGAGAGATCAGCCGCTCGGACATCGAAACCATGGTGACGACATTCTTCCCCGATCCAGGTGGGCTGTTCAATCAGGCCAGTTCGCTCTTCGGTTCGACACTGGGCATTTTCAGCAATGCCGTCATCATCGTGTTCCTCGGTCTGTTCTTTGCTATCGATCCGGCCGCCTATCGGGATGGCTTTTTGCTCCTCATGCCGCGCCGTCACCGGGCGCGTATCTCGGCGGCCTTAGGTGATACAGGCGAAGCGCTGCGCGGCTGGATGGTGACGCAGCTGGCCATGATGATCCTTATCGGCTCACTGGTTTTCCTGCTGCTCTGGGCTTTGGGCGTGCCGAATGCGCCGGTATTGGGCCTCCTGTCGGGGGCACTCAACTTCATTCCATTTCTCGGACCGATCTTTTCGGCGGTGCCGGTGCTGCTGACGCTGGCGGCGCAGGACACAAATGTTCTGATCCTCGGCGCAATCGGGCTGTTCCTGATCCAGAACCTTGAGGGCTATATTCTGACGCCCATGCTGCAACAGCGCATCATCAAGCTGTCGCCAGCCTGGTCGCTGAGCATTATGACGGTGCTGGGCACCATGTTCGGGATTATGGGGATTGCGCTGGCCACGCCGATCTATGCCGTGGGCCGCATGCTAACGCTCAAGCTCTATGTCGAGCCCAAGGAAGAAAATGGGGCCAGCGAAGCCAGCCCCATCATCATCAAAGAGTAACGCGCTCTTCGAGCTTACCGTCACTGCCGATCTTGTAGACGGTCGGCTCGCCGGTGCCGATTTCGCGGGCGAGGATTTCGTCCGGGGTTAGACCTTCAATGGCCATGACCAGAGCGCGCAGGGAATTGCCATGCGCGGCGACCAGCACGGTCTTGCCAGCCTTGAGTTGGGGCAGGATTTCAGCCTCGTAATAGGGCAGGGTGCGGGCCGCCGTGTCCTTTAGCGACTCACCACCCGGAGGCGGTACGTCGAAGGAGCGACGCCAAATAAGCACCTGCTCTTCGCCCCACTTTTTGCGGGCATCGTCCTTGTTGAGGCCGGAGAGATCGCCGTAATCGCGTTCGTTGAGCGCGATATTGCGGGTGATGGTGACGTTGAGAATGCCCATCTCTTCAAGCATCAGGTCGAGCGTATGCTGAGCACGACGCAGTGCTGAAGTGTAGTAAAGGTCCGGCACGATACCGGCGGCGTTGAGCGCCTTGCCAGTGGCGCGGGCCTCACCCTGACCCTGCTCGGTCAGGTTGGGATTGCGCCAGCCGGTGAAGAGGTTTTCGAGGTTCCATTCGCTCTGGCCATGGCGAACGAGAATGAGTGTGCCGGTCATATCTTTGTCCTTAAGGTTTAGTCGGAGAGGCCGAGCACATCGGCCATGGAATAGAGACCCGGCTTTTGCCGGTGGGCCCACAGCACCGCCTTGATGGCGCCATTGGCGTAAATCGTGCGGTCCTGCGCGCGGTGATTGAGTTCAATCCGCTCGGATGGACCAGCGAGGATCACCATGTGATCGCCGATGACATTGCCGCCGCGCAGGGTGGCAAAACCGATCGTGCCAAATTCGCGTGGGCCGGTATGGCCGTCGCGCACCCGCACAGAGTGATCCTTGAGTGAAATATTGCGCCCCCTGGCAGCGGCTTCGCCCAGCATCAGCGCTGTGCCCGAGGGGGCGTCGACCTTGAGATTATGGTGCATTTCGAGCACTTCGACATCATAGTCCGAAAGCGCGGCGGCGGCCTTTTCTACCAGAACGGCGAGCGCCACCATGCCGGGGGAGAAATTGCCGGATTTAACAATGCGCGCGCCGTTTCGGCCCGCTTCTGCAATGGCTGCGTCTTCGGCCTCAAGACAGCCGGTCGTGCCGATAATGTGGATAAGGCCATATTGTGCTGCGAGCTTAGCCAGCGTCACGCTTGCCGCAGGCGTGGAAAAATCGATGATTGCATCGGCCTTATCCACCAATGCCGCCGGATTGTCGGAGACGACGACGCCCAGCGCATCGATACCAGCCATGGTCCCTGCATCTCGCCCGAGGGTGGCCGAGCCGGGCCGAGTCAGCGCGCCGACCAATTCGAGATCGGGATGGGCGGCGACAGCGCGGATATTGGCAGCGCCCATGCGTCCGCCCGCGCCCGCAATGATGATGCGCAATCTGGTCATGCCGCAAACTCCCTATATACGCCCCGCCTATAGCAGTGCGGGACCGCGCCGCCAACTGCGGTGCCCGTTCGCGCGCAAGTGTGCTACGATTCGCAAAAGCAAAAAGAGAAAGTGGACGTGTCCATGACCCTCACCAATGTACTGGCCGGCGTCGCGGTGGAAGACCTCGCCAATTCTCTGGTCTGGTACGAATATCTTTTTGGCCGCCCCGCCGATGCGCGCACCATGGCCGATGTGGCCGAATGGAAACTGCCCGGTGGTGGCTGGGTGCATGTGATGAGCGACGAGGACCGCGCCGGTGCCAGCGTCATCATGCTGATCGTCGATGATATTGCCGAAGAATTGGCGCGGCTCGAAATGCATGGCATCAAGCCCGTGGCCAAGGCGATCGGAGATTTTTTCAAGACGGCCAAGCTACGAGACCCGGATGGGAATCTGATCATTCTCAGCCAGCCGCAGCAGGGGACGTATTAGCCCCTTGTCTTCCCCTCTCCCCTTGCGGGAGAGGGTGGATCGCGCATAGCGCGAGACGGGTGAGGGGCTTGGCCGGCCCGCACACAACCGTCTTTGGTGAAGAACCCCTCATCCGCCCTTCGGGCACCTTCTCCCGCAAGGGGAGAAGGGGGGCGCCTAAAGCCGCTTCAACTTCACTTCTTCGACGCGATGATCCTTACCCTTTTTCAGGATGAGATCGGCACGGCCTCGCGTGGGCAGCACATTTTCGAGCAGGTTGGGCAGGTTGATTGTCTGCCAGACATTGCGACCGAAGGCGCCAGCTTCTTCTTCGCTCATTTCCGAAAATTTGCGGAAAAAGGAGGTGGGATCGCGGAAGGCGGTTTCGCGCAGGCGGAAGAAGCGGTTGACGTACCAGTCGCGCAGGTCTTCGACATCGGCGTCGATATAGATCGAGAAATCGATGAAGTCCGACGCAAAGAGAATGGGCGCACCATCCTGCGGCAGTTCGCCCGGCTGGAGAATGTTGAGGCCCTCGACGATCAAAATATCGGGGCGGTCGATAATGACCTCTTCGCCGGGAACCACGTCATAAACCAGGTGCGAATAGACCGGCACCGAGACCTCGCCCTTACCCGACTTGATGTCAGCAAGGAAATTGACGAAGCGGGCGCGGTCGTAGCTTTCGGGGAAACCCTTGCGCTGCATCAGGCCGCGGTCTTCGAGAACCCTGTTGGGGTAAAGAAAACCATCGGTGGTTACCAGATCGACCTTGGGACTGGAGGGCCAGCGGCTGAGCAGGGCCTGCAGGATACGCGATGTGGTGGATTTGCCCACCGCCACCGAACCGGCGACGCCAATGATGAATGGCACCTTGTCGTTCGGCGTATTGAGGAAGCGGGTGGAGACCGCGTTCAACCCTTGAATGGCCTCGACGTAGTAGGCGAGGAGACGCGACAATGGCAGGTAAATCTCTTCGGCCTCAGCCAGCGAGATCGGGTCGGTCAACGCACGAAGGCGCTTGATGTCGTCCTCGGTCAGCGTCATGGGCTGGCCGTTGCGCAGGTCGCTCCATTGCTGCTTGGTAAAATGGCGATAGGGGTCGAGAGCGGGAGGGCGCCGTGGCATCAGAGACTATCCTTGCGTGCAGCTTTTTCGGCCAGACCTGACTGGGCCGTGCGCTTATCCAGCTCGGCCATGATTTCGGCCAGCGGTACATTGCCGGCCTTGAGCACGACCAGCAGGTGGTAGAGCAGGTCGGCGCTTTCCTTGACCAGTTCGGCCCTATCATTGGTGACAGCAGCGATGACCGCTTCCGTGGCCTCTTCGCCCAGTTTCTGTGCCGCCTTATTCATACCGCGGGCGATCAGCTTGGCCGTATAGCTGTCTTCGGGCGAGGCCGCCGCACGGATAGCGATGCGGGCTTCGAGTTCTTCGAGAGTCATATGCTGGGAAGGCTCCTCATCCCCGGAGTCATCCCGGCGAAGGCCGGGATCCATGCGTCCGAACAGGACGAAATACGCTGACGGTCTCGGATATGGACCCCGGCCTTCGCCGGGGTGACATCGTGTGTATTGAAACGCTTAGAGCAAACTTTACCGGTCTCGTCACTAAGACCTAAGCATCCATTCGCATGGCGATGCCATGTTTGGCCATATAGGCCTTGGCCTGGGGAATGGTGAACGTGCCGAAATGGAAAATCGAGGCGGCCAGAACGGCGCTGGCATGGCCCTCGGTGACGCCTTCGACCAAATGCTGCAAAGTGCCGACGCCGCCTGAAGCGATGACCGGGACTTCCACCGAATCAGCGATGGCACGGGTCAGCTTCAGATCGAAGCCGGACTTGGTGCCGTCGCGGTCCATGGATGTCACGAGCAATTCGCCAGCGCCGCGCTCGACCATGCGCGCGGCAAATTCCACCGCGTCGATACCGGTCGGCTTGCGGCCACCATGGGTATAGATTTCCCATTCGGAGCGATTGTCGCCACCGACTTTTCCATCCAGCCGCTGCTTGGCATCGACCGAAACCACGATGCACTGATTGCCGAATTTATCTGCCGCCCGGGCGATGAAATCGGGATCGTTCACCGCGGCGGAATTGATCGCCACCTTGTCGGCTCCAGCAAGGAGGAGTTTGCGGATATCTTCAACAGTGCGGACGCCACCGCCCACCGTCACCGGCATGAAGCAATGTTCGGCGGTGCGCGCCACAACATCGAAAATAGTGTCGCGGCCTTCATGGCTGGCGGTGATGTCGAGAAAAGTCAATTCGTCTGCGCCCACAGCGTCATAGGCCATGGCCGCTTCCACCGGATCACCGGCGTCGATCAAATCGACGAAATTGACGCCTTTCACAACGCGGCCACCGGCCACGTCCAGGCAGGGAATGATGCGGGTCTTGAGGCTCATTGGGCGTCCTGTGCGTTGCGCCAAGCGAGATAATGAATGATGAAAACGACAACGAAGACGATCAGCGCACCGCCGCCCAAGGGCAGCGTGGCCAGCATGAACCAGCCGAGCACGAACAAAGTATAGAGCGTGCCGCCCCAATCCATGCCCACGATCAGGCAGGGATTGACCGAGCCTTCATTGAGCATGCAGCCATTGGCCTCGGCGAGCCAGGAGGCAATTACCACGCCAATCAGGGGCGCGGCAGCAAACAGCACAATCAGAACCAGCGCCAGCACATAGGCTTTCCATGGAAAACGGCTGGCTATCGCGCTCATGCGGCCCTCAACAGCGCCAATGCTTCACGTGAATCAATGCGCCCGTCATAAAGCGCGCGGCCTGAAATAGCGCCTTCGAGCACGGCATATTCAGGCTGCGTCATGCGCTCGATATCGGCCATCGAGGCGAGACCGCCCGACGCGATAACTGGAATGGATGTGGCGCGAGCCAGTTCCAGCGTCGAATCCCAGTTGATGCCAGCCAGCACGCCATCGCGATCGATATCGGTATAGATAATGGCGGCGACACCAGCGCCCTCGAAACGCTTGGCCAGCTCGATCACGGAGAGTTCGGACGTTTCCGCCCAGCCTTCCACCGCCACCATGCCCTTGCGCGCATCAATGCCAACGGCGACCTGACCGGGCCACTTCTGCGCGGCCTCTTTCACCAGCGCCGGATCGCGCACGGCAACCGTGCCGAGGATGACGCGGGCGAGGCCCTTTTCCAGCCACGACTCGATATGGCCGAGATTGCGAATGCCACCGCCGAGCTGAACGGGGAATTTCACTGACTTGAGGATGGCTTCAACTGCCGTGCCATTGACGCTCTCCCCGGCAAAGGCGCCATTGAGGTCGACGACGTGGAGATAATCAAAACCCTGATCCTCGAACGACTTTGCCTGCGCGGCAGGATCGTCGTTGAACACAGTGGCCTGCTCCATATCACCCAGCTTGAGGCGCACGCATTGGCCGTCTTTGAGGTCGATAGCGGGGAAAAGGATCATGGTGTCCAGCCCAAAAAATTCTCAATCAGCTTGAGGCCCAGCGCCTGGCTTTTTTCTGGATGGAACTGGGTGCCGAAAATATTGTCACGACCGACGCAGGCGGTGAGCGCCCCACCGTAATCGGTAGTGGCAATCAGCTGCGCCGGATCATCGGTTTTCAGGTGATAGGAATGGACAAAATAGGCGTGCAGCCCATCACGTCCGTCCGCGATACCAGCCATCAGCGCATGAGGGCGCGTAACGGAAATCGTGTTCCAGCCCATATGCGGAATCTTGAGGCTCTTGTCAGCGGGCGCAATCTTTTCGACTGCGCCCGGAATCCAGCCAAGGCCTTTGGTGATGGTCTTTTCGCGACCTTCGCTGGCAAGGAGCTGCATGCCGACGCAAACGCCGAGAAAGGGCGTGCCGCCTTTCATGACCTTCTCGTCGAGCACCTCGATCATGCCGGAGACCGCTTCAAGTCCTGCCATGCAATCGGCAAAGGCACCGACACCGGGCAGCATGATACGGTCAGCCTTGCGGACGATTTCAGGATCGGCGGTGACGATGATTTCGTCGCCCCTGGCCCGTTCATGAGCCACACGCTCGAAAGCCTTGGCGGCGGAGCGCAGATTGCCGGCGCCGTAGTCGATGATGGCGATGATGCTCATGGGCGCATTCTCCACGACCCCGATGTCATCCCGGTGAAGGCCGGGTGACGCTTGGTGTTTGACGCTGCTCTAGTGCAAAAGCGCTGGAAACGAAAGCCTTAGAGCGCGCCCTTGGTGCTGGGCACAACGTCACTCATGCGCGGATCGATTTCCACCGCATCACGCAGGGCGCGGGCGACGGCCTTGAACATCGACTCGGCCAAATGGTGGTTATTGTCGAAATAGAAGTTCTCGATATGCAGGGTGATGCCGGCATTGACCGCAAGGGCCTGGAAGAATTCGCGGAAGAGTTCCGTGTCGATATCGCCGATCTTGCCCTGCGAAAACTCTGCCCTGAACACGAGAAAGGCGCGGCCCGACACATCGAGCGCGGCGCGGGTCAGTGTGCCGTCCATGGCGAGATCGGACGAAGAATAGCGACGAATGCCCTTCTTGTCGCCAAGCGCTTCCTTAATCGCCTGACCCAGCGCAATGCCGACATCCTCGACCGTGTGGTGAGAATCGATGTGCAGGTCACCCTTGCAGGTGACATCCATGTCAATCAACGAGTGGCGAGAAAGCTGGTCCAGCATGTGATCGAAAAAGCCGACGCCGGTTTTCATCGCATGCTTGCCGGTGCCGTCGAGATTGATCGAAACGGAAATCTCGGTCTCGTTGGTCTTACGGGCGATTTTGGCTTTGCGCATGGGTCTGTCTCCGGCGTTCCGCGGGTGAGTAGCAGATAGGCACAGTCCCGTGAAGATTGGGTTAGGGCGCTCTTGGTTGCAATCGTCGCCGGGGCCCCTAAATATCACTCAACAGTTCGGAGTAATTCCCCCAATGAGTGAACACACAAATCCCGGCTGGCACGGGACGACCATCGTTTCCGTGCGCAAGGGCAATAAGGTCGTGGTGGCCGGCGATGGCCAGGTTTCTATGGGCCCAACCGTGATGAAGCACGGCGCCAAGAAAGTGCGTCGCCTCGCAGATGGCAAGGTGATCGGTGGCTTTGCCGGGTCCACCGCCGACGCTTTCACGCTGTTCGAGCGGCTCGAAGCCAAGCTGGTGCAATATCCTGATCAATTGATGCGCGCTGCGGTTGAACTGGCCAAAGACTGGCGCACCGACCGGTATCTGCGCAAGCTCGAAGCGATGATGATCGTGGCCGATAAAAAGGACACTCTCGTCCTGACCGGCAATGGCGACGTGTTGACCCCTGATCACGGCGTCATCGCCATCGGCTCGGGCGGCAATTATGCCCATTCGGCAGCTTTGGCTCTGCATCAGGCCACCGAGCTTGACGCCGAGGACATTGCCCGCCGCTCCATGAAGATCGCCGAGGAAATCTGCGTCTATACCAATGGCAATGTGACGGTCGAAACTATCGAGTTGGACGCGTGACCTATACGATCCGGCAATTGGGCGTCGATGACGCGGCCGCTTATCGCACCATTCGGCTCGAAGCGTTGGTCAATCATCCAGAGGCCTTTCTGTCTTCTGCCGAAGCGTTCGAGCAGAAATCGGATGCGGATATCGTTGAGACGCTCAAGGCGCTCACCATCTTTGGCGCGTTCCTGCCCGATGGATCGCTTGGCGGTATCAATGCCTTTCTGGGCAATGAGGGCCAGAAAGATCGGCATCGCGGCTGGATGATTCAGGTCTATGTAAAACCCGCGCATCGTGGCACCGGCATGTCCAGGGCCTTGGTCGAGCATCTGCTCGATTATGCAAAAGACAGGGTGATCCAGATTCACCTCGGCGTCTGGTCAGAAAACGAACCGGCGATCCGCCTCTATAAAAAGCTGGGCTTTGACATCTACGGCACCGAGCCCCGCTATCTTTTCGTGGACGGTCGATATCTCGACGAACACCTGATGGTGCGCTTCCTGGACCGCTAAGGCCCAATAGCAAGGCACCGATCGAAAGTGACAAAAATGAGTGACACCAATTTTTCCCCGCGCGAGATCGTTTCCGAACTCGACCGCCATATTGTCGGGCAGGCCGATGCCAAGCGCGCCGTGGCCGTGGCCCTGCGCAATCGCTGGCGGCGACAGCAGCTTCCAGCGGAGCTGCGCCGCGAGGTCAGCCCCAAGAATATTCTGATGATCGGGCCCACCGGCGTCGGCAAGACCGAGATTTCGCGCCGCCTCGCGCGCCTGGCACAGGCTCCATTCGTTAAGGTTGAAGCAACCAAGTTCACCGAGGTCGGCTATGTCGGCCGCGACGTCGAGCAGATTGTTCGCGACCTTGTCGAGGCGGGTATTACAGTCCTGAGGGATAAGCGCCGCCGCGATGTACAGGCACAGGCTCATCACAATGCCGAAGAACGCGTGCTCGATGCTTTGGTCGGCACCTCGGCCACGCCTTCGACCCGCGACAGCTTCCGCACCAAGCTGCGCCATAACGAACTCGACGACAAGGAAATCGAGATTGAAATGCAACCGGCGGCCAATACCGGGGGCTTTGACATTCCCGGCATGCCCAATGGGGGCATCGGAATGATCAACCTTTCCGACATGTTCAAGCAGGCCATGGGCGGGCGCGGGGTCAAGCGCAAGATTAAGGTCAAGGACGCCTATGAGCCGCTGATCGCCGAAGAGGCAGACAAGCTGCTCGATCAGGATCAGCTCAAGAGCGAAGCCATCGAGCTGGTGGAAAATCACGGCATTGTCTTTATCGACGAAATCGACAAGGTCGCAGCCCGCGAGGGCGGCGTGCAGGGCGGTCCGTCGCGCGAAGGCGTGCAGCGCGATCTGTTGCCGCTGATCGAAGGCACGACCGTCGCGACGAAATATGGCCCGGTGAAGACCGATCATATTCTCTTCATCGCTTCGGGCGCCTTCCATGTGTCCAAGCCGAGCGACCTATTGCCAGAGCTACAGGGTCGTCTGCCGATCCGGGTCGAGTTGAAAGCGCTGACCCGCGAGGATTTCATCGGCATTCTCAATGACACCGAGGCCAGCCTCATCAAGCAATATGTGGCTTTGATGGGCACGGAAGGGCTGACGCTGGAAGTGACGCAGGACGCCATCGAGGCGATTGCCGACGCCGCTGTGAAGGTCAATTCGAGTGTCGAGAATATCGGCGCGCGCCGCCTGCAGACGGTGATGGAACGGCTGGTCGAGGAAATTTCTTTCGACGCGCCAGACCGGGCCGGACAGACGGTCAAAATCGACGCTGCCTTTGTGCGCGAGAAGGTCGGCGTGCTGGCTGGGGATACGGATTTGAGCAAGTTCGTGCTTTAAGATTTAGCCCAGCGTCTGCCTTCTCCCCTTGTGGGAGAAGGTGGATCGCGCATCGCGCGAGACGGATGAGGGGTGCTTGCACTGACATGAAGGTCCCCTCATCCGCCCTTCGCGCACCTTCTCCCACAAGGGGAGAAGGAAGAGACGGCGGCTACCGTTTCCGCCCCGCGCGTTTGACCAGTTCATCGCGCAGAAACTTCAAGTCCTCCGGCTCAAGCCGCTCGATATTATCGCGCAGGCGATTGCTCAGTTCGGTCGCCTCGGGCACCAGCCCGCCCGTATCGATGGTCACCTTGGGGTCAGAAATTTCCGCCAGGCGCTGGAGTTCTTCAGCCTCGTCCCAGATGACATTGAAGAAAGCAATGATACGGTGCAGGAGAAAGCTGGTTGGTTGGCCACGTTTACCGTGTTCGAGAGCTGACAAATAAGCACTTGATACATTTAGCGCTGCGGCCATTTCCTTGAGAGAAATACCGCGAGCATCGCGCAGCGCGCGCAATTTTGCGCCAAGTGGGGTCATTGGCGTTTAAGGCGTACATAGTACGCCCCCTCACCACCATGGCCGCGCGCGGCCACGCTCCAGCCGGAAATCAGAGGCGCGAGTCCGGGCTCGGACAACCAGATGGGCAGCATGGTGCGTAAAATCCCCCGCTCACTCATGGCGGCGATGTAGTCATTGTCGGTTTTGAGGCCCTTGCCGGTAATGACCAGAATAGTTCGGGCGCCCCGCGCAGCCCTTGTGGTGATATAGCGAAACAGCACTTCGCGCGCCTCGTTCTGCGTCATGCCATGCAGATCAATCGTGCCATCGATATCGATGCGACCGCGCCGAACCTTTTTATGAATAGCTGGGTCGACCGCCTTTTCGGGCACTTTCGCCATAGGCATAGGGGCCTGATAGGGCGGCAGGAACGGCTTGGCAGGCTTCAGCTTTTTGGGGGGCGCCTTGATCTGTGGCGCGGGCTCCGGCTCGGGAACGGGTAGCGTGCCACTGCCCAGTTTTAGGAGCCCCTTGCGGCGCAGAGGCTCCACAGTGTCCGTGACATGCGTCCAGAGGTGGAAGTCAGGCGGCAGGCGCTTGTTGTCGCGCTTTGACATGGACGAAGGGCCTGCCGCAGAAATTTAATCGAGCTGGGAGGTGCTGACGACCTTCCAATTGGGATCGCGCGATTTCGGATTGCGCGCAAACGTCCATTCATCGGCAATGATCTGGACCTGATCAGCATTGCCTTCGACAAGATTGCCATCCTTGTCGCGGGTTGCCGAAACGACTTCGGCATGGAAATCGACCGTCACATTGATATTTTTCTTGTCGTAATCGGCATCGACAATGGCGACCTTGGGCAGGCCGACAAAGGTAAAATCAACCTTCTGGCCAGCAGCTTCACGGTCGGCAATGGCGCGCTGGAAGCCTTCAAAGACGTCCTTTTCGAGCAGGTTCTTCAGTGTCTGGCGGTCGCCTTCTGCAAAGGCGGTAACGATCATCTCATAGGCCTGCTTGGCGCCTTCAAGGAAGGATTTGGGCGTGAAGCCCGGATCGGCCTCGGCGACTTCCTTGAGGCCAGCGGCCAATTGCGGATTGCCGGCCGAAATCTGTTCGATCTCCGCTTCCAGCTTGCGGGCACGGCGTTCGTCATCGAGGTCAGGCTGGGCCGGGGCGGGGCGCAGCGGCACGACCGTTTCGTCATTGGCTGCATTCTTCTCGGTCGGAGTGGAGCGGCTGCGATCGACCGGTGGCCGTTCATTGCCTGTCCGCGTGCCCAGAACCGAACGCAGGCGGAAAACGACAAACACCGCCACGACAATGGCAATAAGGGTGGGCAGGTCGAGAAATTCGTCCATGAATCAGGCACCTTGGGCAGGAGGCGTCGATAAAACGCGTTGCGGCGCTCGTTTCGCGCCAGTCTGGACCTATATATAGTCAAAGCTTTAGCTCAAAACCAGTTCACGATGGGGCGAGTTTCATTTTGCCGCGCTCGCCCCGGCCAAACCTGATGAGGACCCGCCCTTGGCCCGCTTTTTCGCTTTCGGTTTCCTGGCCTTGCCGCTGATTGAAATCGCCCTTTTTATTGTGGTCGGTCGTGCCATCGGGCTTTTGCCCACATTGGCACTGGTCGTGCTGGCCGCGCTTGCCGGAATACTGCTTTTGCGCCGACAAGGGCTCGATGTGGTCAACAGATTGCGCTCTAATATGAGTGCGGGCACCATTCCGGGCCGCACCATGTTCGATACGATGCTCATTGGACTGGCGGGAATTCTGCTCATCATTCCCGGGTTTTTCGGCGATGCGGTTGCGCTCGTTCTGTTGCTCCCGCCCGTGAGGGAATGGATGTTCTCCTCGCTGGCGCGGCGCGTAAGGGTGGTGGAGACGACCACAACCTATCGTAGTTACGGCGAACACCCGGAGCCACAGGCCGAGTCACCCCGCATCATCGACGCCAGCAATGACGATTGGCGCGATGAGCGGAAATAGCGCGCTTGGCTTGTTCAGCCGGGTCAAAAATGCTAGCCAGCGCCCCAGATTTCTTTGAAATTTCGTCTCAAGAAGGACCAATCAATGGCCGACGACACTCAGGGCACGGCAGCGCCGCAGCCTGCAAACGCGCCCAGCATGAATCTGGTGGGCCAGTATATCCGCGATCTTTCCTTCGAAAATCCCGGCGCTCCAGCTGCTTTGCTCGCTGGTGGCGGCAATCCGGCCTTCAACGTGTCCATCGCAGTGGGCGTCAAGAAACAGAATGACGAGATCTACGCCGTCGAGCTGACGCTGAACGCCAAGGCCAATCGCGAAGAGACCATTCTGTTCAATGTGGAGCTCGTCTATGGCGGCATTTTCCGCCTCAAGAACGTGCCGGAAGCCCAGCTTTCGCCGCTCCTGATGATCGAATGCCCGCGCCTGATTTTCCCGTTTGCCCGCCAGGTTCTGGCCAGCGTTACCCAGCAGGGCGGGTTCCCGCCGCTGATGATGGAGCCGGTCGATTTCTCGGCAATCTATCGGCAGAACCTTGCCAAGCTTGCAGCTCAGGGCGGCGTCCCCGGTGCTGCGGCAGCACCAGCCCCAGAGGGTGAAAAGCTCAACTGAGCTGATCCATATAATCAAAGAAAAGCCCCGGTTCGCCGGGGCTTTTTTTATTCCGCTGCGTCTTGAACGGTATATTTCGACCAAATGGCGCTTTCGCCCATTTTTTCGATGAAGGCACTATGCGCTTCGGCTTCACTCACGTGAATACGCCCGGCCAATGGTGTGGGACGTGGGCGAACTGGAATACGATCGGCCACAATCGCGTCGCCGGAAAATTGCTCATCGGCCATCAGCGCCAGGCTGACCTGTTTGCCGCCGATCAGCTCGAGATAGACCTCGGCGAGAATCTCGCTATCGAGCAGGGCGCCGTGCAGCGTGCGGCGTGAATTGTCGATGCCGTAATGCTTGCAGAGCGCATCGAGGCTGACACGGGCACCGGGATGCTTCTGCCGCGCGACCATGACCGTATCAATCACAGGATTGGTGAGGGCGGCCCGACCGGCATTGATCAATTGCGCATTGAGAAAGCCCATATCGAAGGGCGCGTTGTGAATCACCAGCGTGGCGTTGCCGATAAAGCTAAGAAAGTCCTCGATAATGTCGGTGAAGAGCGGCTTGTCGGAGAGGAATTCTTCGCTCAGCCCATGCACGCGGAACGCTTCTTCCGGCATGGAGCGCTGCGGATTGATATAGACGTGAAAGTGCTTGCCGGTCGGAATGTGGTTGATCAACTCGACGCAGCCGATTTCCACCAGCCGATCACCGCCTTGTGGTGAAAGACCGGTGGTTTCGGTATCGAGCACGATTTCCCGGATCATTGTTTTCCTGCTTCCGCCTTGAGATCAGCCACTAGCCCGGCGACTTTGGCGTCGATTGCCTCGCGCGGTTGCGCAGTATCGAAAAGCCATGTCGCCCGTCTGATCTTTTCGGCTTGCGGCATCTGGCGGGCAAGCAAAGTCTGCATCTTTTCCACGCTCATGCCCGGACGGGCCAGAATGCGCTGTTTCTGGATCACTTCATCGACATGGGTGACGGCAATGATGTCAAAGCCATAGTCGTGGCCGCTTTCGAATAGAAGCGGGACTTCGACGGCGGCTGCAAAATGGCCGTCTTTCTCGGCATTTTCGAGAAAATCGGCGATTTTCCGGCGCACCAGCGGATGAACTACGGCTTCGAGTTTTGCAAAACCGGTCGGGTCTTGTGCCAGTCGACGCGCCAATTCCTGTCGATCGATTTTTCCACCAGTGACAACGCTAGTAAACAGGGCTTCGACGGGTTGGACGGCCTCACCGGAATAGAGATCGGCCACTATAGAGTCGGCGGAAATAGTGGGCACACCGGCCCCTTTAAATGCCGTCAGCAGGGTCGACTTGCCGGTGGCGATAGAGCCAGTAATGCCGATCCTGCGCATCATCAGTGATCCAATGTCGCTTCCACGCGGGTTCGCAATTGTGGCGTCACCTCTGGTGTGACACCAAACCAGGCGGCAAAGCCCGGCACAGCCTGATGCAAGAGCATCCCCAAACCGTCAACTGTACGCAGATTTTGTGCTTTGGCATCAGCCAGAAGCGGTGTTTCGAGCGGCGTATAGACGATATCGGTTACCACGGCGCTGTTTGGCAGACGCGAGAGATCAATCTCATCGAACCGCGTGCCATGCATGCCTACAGCGCTGGTATTGACCACAAGCTGCAAGACCTTTGCCGGAACTTTGAAAAACCCGTATTCATGAGCCGAGATATTGCCACCCAGCTCTTTTGCTAGCCGCACTGCCGTTGCCAGCGTTCTGTTGAAGAGATGGATGTGTCCGGCCCCTCGACTCTGCAGGGCGATGATGATGGCGCGCGCCGCGCCGCCAGCGCCCAGAACCGCAACGTGATCAAGGCGGTTATCCCAGCCCGGGGCGCCAGCATCGAGATTGCCAAGAAAACCGAGATAGTCGGTATTGGTGCCATGCACCTTGCCGTCCCGGACGATCAGTGTGTTCACCGCCCCAATTTTGCGCGCGAGATCATCAACGTGGTCGCAAAGAGCAAAAACCGCTTCCTTGTGCGGAATAGTGACATTGCCGCCGGCAAATTCACCGGCACGAAGGCGCTCGAAAAATGAGGGCAATGCGTCTGGCGTGACATCAATGGCCTCATAGGACCCATCAACCCCATATTCGGTCAGCCAGGTGCCGTGAATGAGCGGCGAGCGCGAATGGGCAATCGGATGGCCAATAACGAAGGCTTTTTTTGTCAAAGCATGGTCTCGTTCAGCAGAAGATTTGGGGACAGATCGCGCAGAGCCGCCAATAGGGGCAGAAGCGGCAGGCCCAGAATGGTGAAATAGTCACCACTGACAGTCTCAAAGAGGCGAATGGAAGGGCCTTCCAGCCGATAGGAGCCGACCGACGTCAACGCATTGTCGCCTTCGAGCTGCAATATAGCGTCCCGTTCGTGATCGGAAAAATCCCGCATGGTCAGCTCTGCGGTCTGGACATCGGACCACAGCGTTTCACCGTTCTTTACCAGCGCGATAGCGGCGTGAAGCCGATGCGTCTTACCCCTGAGATGATCGAGCTGAATGCGTGCGGCCGCAAGATCCTGCGGCTTGTGCAAAAGCTCAGGGCCCAGCGACAGCGTCTGATCTGCGCCGATCACAAGATCGCCCGGATGGCTGGCAGATACCGCTTCTGCCTTGCTCCTTGCCAGCAACAGGGCAATGTCGCGGCCATCGGCGCCCGCCGCAATTGCTTGCGCTTCGAGACTGCGCTCATCGATGGAGGCGGGCACGGAAGCAAAGGCCAGTCCTGCTTGCTTAAGCAAGGTTTTTCGGGTGTTTGAGCTTGAAGCAAGGATCAGCATGGACCCATGTTTTCCACACACTCATGCACAGCTCAAGGCCGATCTGTGGGTAAGACTCACAAGTTTGGCGATGCGGCCAACTTGTTCGACATAGCTAATAAAACATTAACAGGCTGGCTCTGGTGCCTTTCCAAACCGGCCTTGGAAAGCTCTGGGGATAAGTCTTTTTGCGGTTCGAGGTTTATTAGAACACCCATCCACAGGCGGAATCGAATCGTTGACTCGGCAGAGGCCGGATTAAGCTTTTGTTAATGAATTGGGCGATGGTCTCGATCAGCCAGAGATGAGTCTGTGTTCACACATCATTAACCATGGTGCTGCGCGCAAGTGTCACCGAGACCAGCGATTGTGAATGAGCGTGAATTCCAGCTACACACCGCCATAAAGATAAAGAAACGAAGATAGAAAGAATCCTTTTAGGGATTTGGAAGGGTCGAAACCATGAGCCCGGTGGCGCACAAACCTCTTCTGGCAACAGTGCTCGGCGAACGCCAGAGCACGCCTCCCATGTGGATCATGCGACAGGCAGGACGCTATCTGCCGGAATATCGCGAGACAAGGAAACAGGCCGGGAGCTTTCTCGATCTCTGCTATACGCCTGAACTTGCCGTCGAGGTGACGCTTCAGCCTCTGCGTCGTTTCGATCTCGACGCGGCAATCCTGTTTTCCGATATTCTCGTCATTCCCGACGCGCTTGGACAATCGGTACGGTTTGAAACCGGCGAAGGTCCCATCCTAGAGCCTCTTGATGCCAGAGGTGTGGAAGGGCTTGGGAAGGAAAGGGCTCTTGATCATCTCGCGCCGGTCCTTGAGGCTGTGAGACGGCTGAGAGCGGCATTACCACCTGAAAAGACCCTGATCGGCTTCTGCGGTGCCCCCTGGACGGTAGCGACATATATGCTCAATGGGCGGGGCTCGCCGGATCAATGGACGGCACGTCGGTTTGCGCTGGAGCATCCGGCAGCGTTTGACCGGCTCATGGATATTCTGGTTGAGACGAGCATTGATTATCTTGCCGCTCAATTTGAAGCGGGCGCCGACGTGGTGCAGATTTTTGAGAGCTGGGCGCTCAATCTTGATGATGCGGCTTTTGCGCGCCAGGTCATTGAACCCAATCGTCGGATTGTCGAAGGCCTGCGTCAGCGTATCCCCAATGCGCCAGTCATCGGCTTTCCGCGTGGCGCTGCAGGCAATCTGCCGCGTTTCGCTGATCAAACGGGGGTCAATGCGCTGGGGATCGATTATTCGACGCCACTCGATTTCGTCAATTCTTCCCTTCCGACGAGTTTGCCGGTTCAGGGTAATCTCGACCCGCTGCGTCTTGTGGTGGGTGGCGAGGCGATGGACAATCAGGTGCGCGCGATTCTGTCGGCCTGGGCAGATCGCCCGCATATTTTAAATCTGGGTCACGGCATCGTGCCGGAAACCCCGATTGCTCATGTCGAGCGACTGATAGCGCTGGTCAAACAGGGTTAGGAGCAAATGATGATCGAGTGGTTCAAGGCGCTGCATGTGATTTCGGTCATCGCCTGGATGGCCGGCATGCTCTATCTGCCGCGGCTTTTTGTCTATCACACGACTGCGGAGATTGGCTCAGTCCAGTCCGAGACATTCAAGGTGATGGAACGTCGTTTATTTCGCGCCATAACCACACCGGCCATGATCGCGACCTGGGTATTCGGGTTGGCTATGGTTGGGCATGGTATTGTCGATTGGGGTTCGATCTGGCCCTGGGTCAAAGCCGCCTTTGTCATCGCTTTATCCGGTGTGCATGGGCTTTATGCCCGTCACCTCAAAGCTTTTGCGCAGGACCGGAACGACAAGCCGCAGAAATATTTCCGTATGCTCAATGAGGTGCCGACGGTTCTGATGATGGTCATCGTCATCATGGTGATCGTGCGGCCCTTCTAGGCTACATTTGAGCTCTGGTTTCACGTGAATCCGTTTTCACACCGGCACGGTGATGAAAAATTGCCGCATCATGCGTGTCATGCATGTTCATTCTTGAATAAACCGTGCGATCACGCTACATGGGGGCAAGGCAAACCTGATTTGCGCGACCGCCCGGTTGCTGCGTGGTGCCGAACCTTCCCCTTCTCGACTTTTTCTTCCGATATTCCCTCAAGGGTCCATCGCATACATGCAGAATATCAAGCTCAGCGAGCTCAAGGCCAAATCGCCGGCCGAACTTTTGGCCTTTGCCGAGGAATCGGAGGTCGAAAACGCTTCCACCATGCGCAAGCAGGAATTGATGTTCGCCATTCTCAAGGAATTGGCGGCTCAAGACATCAATATTGTTGGCGAAGGCGTGGTCGAGGTTCTGCCCGACGGTTTCGGTTTCCTGCGTTCGCCGGACGCCAATTATCTGCCTGGTCCTGACGACATCTATGTCAGCCCCAGCCAGATTCGCCGCTTCGGTCTGCGCACGGGCGACACGGTTGAGGGCGAAATCCGCTCTCCAAAGGATGGTGAGCGGTACTTTGCGCTGCTCAAGGTTTCCACGATCAATTTCGAAGATCCTGAAGCGGTTCGTCACAAAGTCAATTTCGACAATCTGACGCCGCTTTATCCCGAAGAGCGTCTGCGGATGGAGCTTCCAGATCCGACCCTTAAGGATCGCTCTGCGCGCCTGCTTGATCTGGTGGCGCCGCTCGGCAAGGGCCAGCGCGCATTGATCGTTGCTCCGCCGCGTACTGGTAAAACCGTATTGTTGCAGAATATTGCACAATCGATCGCGACCAATCATCCAGAATGCTACCTCATCGTTCTCTTGATCGATGAGCGTCCCGAAGAAGTGACTGATATGCAGCGCTCTGTGCGCGGCGAAGTTATTTCTTCGACCTTCGATGAGCCAGCCAGCCGCCACGTCCAGGTCGCCGAAATGGTGATTGAAAAGGCCAAGCGCCTGGTTGAGCACAAACGCGATGTGGTGATCCTGCTCGATTCCATTACCCGGCTGGGCCGGGCCTATAACACTGTCGTTCCGAGCTCCGGCAAGGTCCTTACCGGTGGTGTCGACGCCAATGCCCTGCAGCGTCCGAAGCGTTTCTTCGGCGCGGCGCGCAATATCGAAGACGGTGGTTCGCTGACCATTATTTCCACCGCGCTGATCGATACCGGCTCGCGCATGGATGAAGTGATCTTTGAAGAATTCAAGGGCACTGGTAACTCGGAAATCATTCTTGATCGCAAGGTGGCCGACAAGCGTATTTTCCCGGCGCTGGACATCACAAAGTCTGGTACGCGCAAGGAAGAATTGCTGGTCGAGAGCGACATCCTCAAGAAGATGTATGTCCTGCGTCGTATCCTCAATCCCATGGGGACCATCGACGCGATGGAATTCCTCATGGACAAGGTTCGCCAGACCAAGACCAATTCCGATTTCTTCGATTCAATGAATACCTAAACAGGCGGGTAGGGCGCTTTCATGCAGGTGGGCGACACAATCATGGCGCTCTCCTCCGGCGCCCTGCCGGCCGGCGTGGCCGTTATCAGGCTTTCGGGACCGCTGGTCCAGAAAAGCCTGGATATACTGGCGGGCGGTGTGCCTGAGCCGCGCAAAATGGTCCTGCGACATATTGGTGCTGATCAAAGACTTGATCAGGGTCTTGTTGCCTTCTTCCCTTCTCCAAACAGTTTCACCGGCGAAGACTGTGCCGAACTGCATGTTCACGGCTCAGTCGCGGGCGTTAAATCCATTCTGGCGGCTCTGCGTCAGCAAGGCTTGAGACTGGCCGACGCCGGGGAATTCACGCGTCGTGCGTTCGAAAATGGAAAACTTGACCTGATTGCTGTCGAAGGTCTGGGTGACCTTCTGTCTGCCGACACGGAGAAACAGCGGCAGCAGGCTCTCGCTCGATACGACGGCCGACTGACCCGCGAGATTGAGCAATGGCGCGAGACGCTTCTTGATCTCCGAGCGGAAATTGAGGCTCGGCTCGATTTCTCCGATGAGGGAGACGTGTCCGAGGATCTGCCGGAAGTCTGGATGGTCCAACTTGCCGATCTGGAAGTGACCATCGCTGCGGCGCTTGCCTCAGTTGATAGCGGCCGAATTGTCCGCGAAGGCATTCGCGTTGCTTTGGCCGGTGCTCCTAATGCGGGTAAATCCAGCCTTATCAACGCGCTGTCCAAGTCGGACATCGCCATCGTGTCAGATGAGGCCGGTACGACGCGCGATGTGCGTGAAGTGCCTCTCGACATTAATGGACAACTCTTCATCCTGCTTGATCTTGCTGGATTGCGGGAAACAGACAGCCCTGCTGAGGCCGAGGGCGTGCGACGTGCTCAGGAGGCCATTCGCGATGCCGATATTCTGTTGTGGCTACGAGCGCCAGACATTGTCGATGTTGCACATCCCGAGACACAGGCGAAGATTGTCACTATTGGTACCAAAGCGGATCTTGGTCCAATCATTGGGGTTGATCTCAATCTATCGACCAAGACCGGGGCGGGGCTCTCGGATTTAATAGAGACCCTCTCTATGCTCGGCGAATCGCTAGCTGGCGGAGAACCAAGCCTTATCAGTCACGAGCGCGATAGAGACAGCCTCGTTGCTGCTCTTGATGCCCTACTTGAAACGCAGCGATCCCTACATGATTGGGAACTGTCGGCAGAGTCACTTCGGCGCGCATCTGCGGCACTAGAGCGAATGATCGGGCGGCTCGACGCAGAAAAAGTGCTGGACCGGCTGTTTTCCAGCTTTTGTATTGGCAAATGATTCACGTGAAACACTGGACCCGTGATCACAATAGGCTTGAATTGATTCACGTGAAACACCGGCCTATGTCAGGCGCCTCGGAGAAATGCCATGACTGACTATGCTGTCATTATTGTTGGCGGTGGCCATGCGGGCACGGAGGCAGCCGCTGCTTCAGCGCGCCTTGGCGTACCCACGGCCCTTGTCACCCATCGTTTTGCGACTATTGGCGAAATGAGCTGCAATCCCGCTATCGGCGGATTGGGAAAAGGCCACCTTGTTCGCGAAATTGACGCCCTCGACGGCCTCATGGGCAGAGTCGCTGATGCCGCTGGCATCCAGTTCCGCCTGCTCAACCGTCGCAAGGGTCCTGCTGTCCGTGGTCCCCGCGCGCAGGCGGACCGTAAACTCTATCGCGAGGCCATGCAGGCAGCGATTTCCGCGCAACCCAATCTCGACGTCATCGAGGGTGAGGTAGATGATCTTATCGTAACTGATGGTGCCATTAGCGGCGTCGTCCTGCTTGACGGCCGCCAGTTCAGCACCAAAGCCGTCGTTTTAACCACCGGAACTTTTCTTCGCGGCCTTATTCACCGCGGGGAGGAGACTGTGCCAGCTGGCCGCGTCGGCGAAAAGCCCGTTCTTGGTCTCTCGACCCGGCTCGAAAATCTTGGCTTGCAATTGGGCCGCCTTAAGACCGGCACACCGGCTCGGCTTGACGGGCGCAGTATCGACTACTCAGTACTCGAAGAGCAGGAAGGCGACAATCCGCCTGAGGCATTTTCGGCACTGACGAGCGCGATTACCAATCGCCAGGTGTCCTGCCACGTGACCCGAACGCTGGCTGAAACGCATAGGATCATCAGTGACAATCTGCATCGCTCCGCCATGTATTCTGGCCGCATACAGTCGAGGGGACCGCGCTACTGCCCGTCAATTGAGGACAAGGTTGTCCGCTTCGCTGACCGTGATAGCCATCAGATTTTTCTTGAGCCCGAGGGGCTTGATGACAGCACAGTTTATCCGAATGGCTTGTCGACATCTCTGCCTGCGGATGTACAGGAAGCCTTTCTGCGATCCATGCCAGGGCTGGAAAACGTGCAGATTGTGCGACCCGGCTATGCGATTGAATATGACTATGTTGATCCGCGCGAGTTGCGACCGACGCTGGAAGTGAAGCGCCAGCCGGGGCTCTATCTTGCCGGGCAGATTAATGGCACCACTGGTTACGAAGAAGCTGGCGCCCAAGGCCTTCTTGCCGGGGCCAATGCGGCTTTGGCCGCCAAGGGTGCCGGACCGATTATCTTATCGCGCACTGAAAGCTACCTTGGTGTGATGATTGATGATCTCGTAACGCGCGGAGTCACCGAACCTTATCGCATGTTCACCTCGCGCGCTGAATTTCGTCTCCATTTACGCGCGGACAACGCTGATCAACGCCTTACGCCTCTGGGACTTGCGAACGGATTGGTGGGGTCAAAACGCGGCGTACTTTTTAGCCAAAAAGTGGCACGGTTGGACGCTGGGCGCAGATTGCTGCACACTCTTTCCGCTTCTCCGAGTGAGGCCCGCAAAGCCGGACTGGCGGTCAATGAAGATGGCAAGCGCCGGACGGCTTTCGAATTGATGTCTTATCCCGATCTGTCATTGGATGATCTCAAGGCGCTCTGGCCGCAAGTCGCAGAAATTGATTTGCCGGTTTTGGAGCAAGTTGGCATCGACGCGCAATATGCGGTTTATCTTGATCGGCAGAAGGCCGATATTGAAAGCATGCGCCGCGACGAACAGCGCGCGATACCCGATGATCTGGACTATATGGCTGTTCCCGGCCTTTCCATGGAGCTTCGACACAAGCTGACGCAACAGCGTCCACAGACAATTGCCCAGGCTCAGGCTATGGACGGGATGACCCCCGCAGCAATCACATTATTGCTCGCCATTATTCGCCGCGGCGCTCTGCGTAAGGCAGGTTAATGAGCGATTTTAGTACCATCGCACCCTATGGCACCCATTTCTACAGGCCGGTAAAGCAGGTCGGCGATGATCTGGAATCATATGCCAATCTATTGCGGAAGTGGCAGTCTGTGCAGAATCTTGTTTCACGTGAAACACTGGGGCAAATGTGGCCGCGGCATTTTGTCGATTCTTTACAGGCACTTGCCCTGACTACACCAGATGATCGGCTGTTTTTGGACTTCGGGAGCGGCGGTGGATTTCCTGCTCTTCCAATGGCCATTGCCAGCAAAGGCAGTAGCCGCCGTTTTGTCCTTATTGAGCCAACGGCGCGTAAGGTTAGCTTTCTAAGGACTGTTACCCGCGAGCTGGATTTGAATGTGACCGTTATTGGCCGTCGAAGTGACCAGATTGATTCACGTGAAACAGGCATTCCCGATGTAATTACGTCGCGCGCTCTCGCCGCTTTGCCTCAGCTTTGCCAGTGGATGGAACCATTCCTTGGCCCGAAAACCCGCGCAGTTCTGCATAAAGGACGGGAACATGTTGAAGAGCTGACAGAATCGGGTGCCGATTGGCTTTACGATGTGTTAGTAAAGCCTAGTGACACCGATGCGAGCGGGGTGATCCTGACGATCACCAATCTGCGGCGTAAATCAGCGAGTTAGCGGCACACGGAGGCCAATTTGGCACCCCGGATTTTGACTTTAGCCAATCAGAAGGGTGGCGTCGGGAAAACGACGACCGCTATTAATCTTGCTACGGCCCTCGCGGCTATTGGTGAGCGGGTTTTGATTGTTGACCTCGACCCCCAGGGCAATGCTTCGACAGGACTTGGCATTTCACGCACTGATCGTGCAGTTTCGGCTTATGACGTTCTGGTCGGCGAAGCTGACGTGCCTGCTGCGGCGATCATGACGAGTGTGCCCAATGTGGCCATCGTGCCCTCGACGATGGACCTTCTCGGCGTCGAACTGACGATTGCAGGCCAGTCCGACCGTGCCTTTAAGCTTCGGAATGCCTTCAAGGATCTGAGCGGCCTTACGATCAACGAGCAGCCGGTCAGTTATATTCTGATTGATTGTCCGCCCTCGTTGAATCTTCTTACCGTCAATTCATTGGTGGCCGCAGATGCGGTTCTCGTGCCGCTGCAATGTGAATTTTTCGCACTAGAGGGGCTGAGTCAGCTCCTGCAAACCATTGAGCAGATCCGCTCGACACTTAATCCGCGCCTGTCGATTCAGGGTGTGGTGATGACCATGTTCGATAAGCGTAACAATCTCAGCGAGCAGGTTCTCGCCGACGTGCGCAGCGAAATGGGCGAGCTGGTGTATGAAACTGTTATTCCCCGCAATGTCCGGCTCAGCGAGGCGCCATCCTATGGTAAGCCCGCTCTGCTCTATGATTTGAAGTGTGCCGGGAGCCAGGCCTATTTGCGTCTTGCCACCGAAGTGATCCGCCGCGAACGGCGTCTCAACGCAGCCTAGGAGCCGAAGATGACCGATAAACCAACGCGATTGGGGCGGGGCCTTGCGGCATTGATCGGCGATATGGCCGTGATGGAAGGCGCTCGCGTTACCGAAACTGGCTCTGGCGGCAAACGCCTGCCGGTGGACTTCATCATTGCCAATCGTGCCAACCCGCGTCGCACTTTCGATCCGGACCAGCTTGAAGAGTTGACCAATTCAATTCGCGAAAAGGGGGTTATGTCGCCGCTGTTGGTGCGGCCGACCGATGATCCTAATATTTTCGAGCTGATCGCGGGTGAACGCCGCTGGCGCGCGTCGCAGAAGGCTGGTTTGCACGATGTCCCGGTCATCATTCGCGATGTTAACGACAAGGAAGCGCTTGAGCTTGCCATTATTGAGAATGTGCAGCGCGCTGATCTCAACCCCCTTGAAGAGGCCATGGGTTATGGCCAACTCATCGAGCAGTTTGAGTATACACAGCAGGATTTGGCGCAGGTGATCGGCAAAAGCCGGTCTCATGTTGCCAATACGCTGCGGCTTTTGCGCCTGCCAGAAGATGTGCGCGGCATGGTGGCAAGCGGCACGCTCACCGCGGGCCATGCACGTACGTTGATCACCGTCGAAGATCCGGCTGCACTCGCACGACAGATTGTCGACAAGGGGCTGTCGGTACGAGAAGCAGAGGCACTCAGCCAGCAGCGCGATTTGCCAAAGCGCAAACCTGTTGCAGAGACGGCTGAACAGCGTGATGCAGACACTCTGGCCCTGGAACGACGACTCTCAGATGCTTTGGGTCTAAGCGTTTCGCTTAATCATTCCGAGCGTGGGGGTAAGGTGGAAATCCGCTACAAGACACTGGAGCAGTTGGACGATATTTGCGTTCGTCTCACCGGTCGCAGTAGCTAAGTCTTTGTTCTTAAAGATGTTCCACGTGAAACCGCGCTGCAGAGCGCGGTTTTTTGTTTAGTGGGATGCGGCCATCATGCACAGTGCGAGCGTCGTACGGCGAAGAACTGCGTCCGACAGGGCCGGGCGGCGCCGCGTGTCGGACGTCGCCTGTAGCAGCCTCTCTGTGGCCGTGGCGAGGGCCAGATCGGTCCAGATGCGCAGTTGTTGTTCAAGTGCGTTCATACGCGAAAAGTGTGGCTTGGGCTTGACGCCGTCCAGCACGGAGCGGGCCGTCTTGCCCGTGTCCACTTCGGTGCGCCAGCGGCGCAAATTAGCGAAGTGATTGGTGAGCATGGCCAGCAATTGCTGGGGGTTCACATTGGCTGCCAGCGCCCGGTTCAAGGCCAGCTCCAGTTTTTCGGCATGACCGCCGCCGGTCGCATCTAAAATGGCGTCGATGGCGAGCGCGCCATTGTCGGCGCAGAGCAGTAAGACGTCTTCTCGGGTCAGACTCTTTGTGGAAGCGGCATAAAGGGACAGTTTTTCCAGCTCGCGCCGCGTGATTTCTCGATCATTACCAAGAATTTCGCGCAGGGTGGGGACCACATCGGAATCAGTGCGAATACCAGCCTGGTTGAAGGTCTCGCGCATCAGCGCCATCAACGTCTCATCACTGTCGGGATAGCAAGGCAGAGCGCGGCCAAGTTTGGCCGCTTCCACAAGGGCTCGGAGTGCGTCGCGTGGTGCCAGATTATCAGCTTCGAGCACGATGGCCGTGCCGCCGGGATCGTCGCGCAGCTCGGTCAGCGGCATGACGAGAGCTTTGGTGGCGTTGCGCACACGAATGATGCGCTTGCCGCCGAATAGCGAACCCGAGCGGGCCTCAAGCACCAGCTGAGACGGGTCGGAGGCGAGCTCCGACCCCTCAAAGATCGAGATATTGGCCGAAGCTGGATCGTCACCGCTCAGCTGACGAATCAGGCGCTGGGCGGTTTCCCGCACCAGACCACCATCAGGCCCATAAGCGAGGAAAATGCCCTCGCTGAGATCAGGGCGCGTCAGAAAACGCGCCACTTCATGGGCCTTGAGCGCGGTCATGGATTAGACGACGACATTGACGATGCGGTCCTGTACCACAACGATCTTTTTCGGCGTCTTGCCTTCCAGCGCTTTTTGAACCGCGTCCAGGGCCAGCACCATGGCTTCCACTTCTGCTGCTGGCTGGCCTTTGGCTACGGTAATTTCGCCGCGGCGCTTGCCGTTGATCTGGATTGGTAGCGTCACCTCGTCGTCAACCAGCATGGATGCATCGACGGTTGGCCACAGCGCATCAGCAACCAACCCTTGCTTGCCCAGCACTTCCCAGCAGCTTTCCGCCAGGTGCGGCATCATCGGATTGATGAGAAGGATCAGTTTTTCAACGCCTTCGAGCAATGTTTCGCGCAGGGCAGGGCCGTTGGCGCTGTCTTTGGCCTTCGCCAGACCATTTGTCAGCTCATAGATGCGGGCTACGGCGCGGTTGAAGCTTAGGTCCTCAATATCGGCACCAATGCCAGCGACAGCGCGATGAATGATCTTGCGCAAGGCGAGAGCATCGGCGTCACTTGAAGCAACAGTTTCGGAAGATTGTTTAGAAATATCGATGGTGTCGTGCACCAGACGCCAGACACGCTGCTGGAAACGGCTGGCGCCTTCCACACCGGCCTCTGTCCATTGCACATCGCGCTCTGGCGGAGAATCGGAGAGCATGAACCAGCGGGCCGTGTCTGCCCCGTAGCCGCCGACGATTTCGTCGGGATCGACCACGTTCTTCTTGGATTTGCTCATCTTCTCGACGGAGCCAATGGTGATCGGCGCGCCGGTTGCTATATGCCGAGCAGAGCGCTGATCGCCGCTGGTTTCGAAGGCGATTTCGGTTGGTGGCACCCATTCGCCCTTTTCGGACTTGTAGGTCTCGTGCGTCACCATGCCTTGGGTGAAAAGGCCCTTGAACGGCTCATCCAGTCCCACATGGCCCGTCGCCTTCATCGCCCGGGTAAAATAGCGCGAATAGAGCAGGTGCAGGATCGCATGCTCGATCCCGCCGATATATTGGTCTACCGGCAGCCAGCGATTGGCGACTTCGGGAATGGTCGGCGTATCGGCGTCCGGCGCGGTGAAGCGGGCAAAGTACCAGGACGAGTCCACAAAAGTGTCCATCGTATCGGTTTCGCGGCGCGCTGCTGCGCCGCATTGCGGGCAACTGACGTGTTTCCAGGTTGGGTGATGGTCGAGCGCATTGCCCGGCTTGTCGAAGCTGACATCGTCGGGCAGCACCACCGGCAGGTCTTTCTTGGGCACGGGAATGGTGCCGCAAACCTCGCAATGGATCACCGGGATCGGACAGCCCCAATAGCGCTGACGGGAAATGCCCCAGTCACGAAGGCGGTAATTGACCTCCACCTGGCCCTGAACCTGGCCGTCGATGCTACGTGCACCGAAGTGCTCGGCGATTTTTGCCTTGGCGTCGTCGATGGACAGGCCATCGAGGAAGGCTGAATTGAAGATGTTACCACCGTCAACATAGGCGTCTTTGCCGACGATAAAGCTTGAAGCATCCGCGCCCGGCGGCAGCACTACTGGTTTGACCGGGAGATCATATTTGCGGGCGAAGTCGAGGTCGCGTTGGTCATGGGCGGGGCAGCCGAAGACGGCGCCGGTTCCGTAGTCCATGAGTACAAAATTGGCGACATAGACGGGCAGTGTCTGGCCTTCGATGACCGGATGCTTCACGTGAATCCCTGTGAAAATGCCTTTCTTTTCGGCCTTTTCAAGCGTTTCCGTAGCCGTGCCCTGACGATGAAATTCAGCAATGAATTCAGTCAGTTCTGCGTTGTGAGCGGCAAGACCTGCCGTCAGCGGATGATCGGGAGAAAGCGCAAGGAACGATGCGCCGAAAATTGTGTCGGGGCGCGTCGTGAACACTTCCACGGACGTAGCATTGGTCTTCTCATTCGGCGCGATTTCGAACAGCAGCCGCATGCCTTCGGATTTGCCGATCCAGTTGCGCTGCATCAGTCGCACTTTTTCGGGCCAGTCCTTGAGGTCATCCAGGGCGCTAAGCAGGTCTTCGGCAAAGTCGGAAATCTTGAAGAACCACTGGGTCAGCTCGCGCTGTTCTACCAAGGCACCCGAGCGCCAGCCTTTGCCGTCAATCACCTGCTCATTGGCCAGCACGGTCATGTCGACCGGGTCCCAATTGACCTTGGACGACTTGCGGGTAACGAGGCCGGCGGCCAGCATGTCGATGAACATGGCCTGCTGGTGGCGGTAGTAATCGGGCGAGCAGGTGGCGATTTCGCGCGTCCAGTCGATGGACAGGCCCATCGATTTGAGCTGCTTTTTCATCGCCTCGATATTGGCATAGGTCCAGGTGCCGGGATGGGTCTTGCGCTCGATGGCGGCGTTTTCGGCGGGCAGGCCGAAGGCGTCCCAGCCCATGGGATGCAGCACATTCTTGCCTTTGGCGCGGTGATAGCGCGCCACCACATCGCCCATCGAATAGTTCCGCACATGGCCCATATGGATGCGGCCAGAGGGGTAGGGGAACATTTCAAGGACGTAGTAGGGCTCGCGCGGATCGTCATTGGACGTGACGAAGCTCTGGCGTTCGTCCCAGATCTTCTGCCATTTCGGTTCGCTTTCGCGCGGATTGTAGCGTTCGCCGCTCACTTTTGATCGTCCTTGCAAGATTGACGCAGATACCCGCTCAAAAGGCGGCGCAGCTTGCGTTTTCATGGGTTTTTGGCTACCGGACCATCACCAGAAATCCCCCATCAGGTCAACAGCAACGGGGCCACGATATGGCCAACAGCGCCGCTATCGCGCAAACAGCACTCGACTACATCCACACTCGCATGGAAAAGGCGCGACGCCGCTTTGGTGCGCCGCCGGAAAAAGTGGAGCTGGTCGCGGTTTCCAAGACGTTCTCAGGCGAAGAGGTCGAGCCATTCCTTATAGCAGGGCAGCGTGTTTTTGGTGAAAACCGTGTGCAGGAGGCCAAGGATAAATGGCCCGGCTTAAGAGAAAAATATCCCAATATTGAACTGCACCTGATCGGGCCGCTGCAAACCAACAAGGCGCGTGAAGCTGTCGCGCTGTTCGATGTCATCCAGAGCGTCGATCGCGATAGGCTGGCTGGCATTTTGAGCGAAGAGATGAAGCGGGTGGGCCGGCAATTGCCTTGCTATGTGCAGGTCAATATTGGCGGCGAAGACCAGAAGGCGGGCATCGCCATTGGCGAAACCGTGGATTTCGTGCGCCATTGCCGTGAGGTGCATGGGCTCAATGTTGTCGGGCTGATGTGTATTCCACCTGACGGTCAACCAGCGGGGCCTTATTTCGCGCATCTGTCGGAGCTTGGCCGTGCTGCGGGCGTCAAAAATCTGTCCATGGGCATGAGCGGGGATTTTGAGACGGCAATTGCCATGGGTGCAACGCAGGTCCGCGTTGGCTCGGCTTTGTTCGGGCGCCGTTTAAACGCGAGCTGAAGCCCTTAGGCTGCAACTTTCTGGCAGTTCCTGCGTTGCGTCACGTTGAATAACGCCGATGTGAAGGTCTGGCCCAAAAGCGGTCGCAATATTGTGACCTTGGTCGGTACGGACGGAAAAGACCGGAGAAAACAATGAACAAGCGACGCATCCTTGTCGTAGATGACGACGCGGATTTGCGCCAGACGCTGGTGGATCAGCTCAAGGGCGAACCGGATTTTGAGATCGTCGAAGCCGGAACGGCCAATGATGCGCTCAAGGCTGTCCGCGACGCCAATATCGAATTGACCATCCTCGATGTTGGTCTGCCGGACATGGATGGTCGCGAGGCGATTAAGCTGATGCGCCAGGATGGTTATACCAGCCCCGTGCTGATGCTGACCGGTCATGACACCGATGCGGACGAGATCAAGGGTCTTGAGGCCGGTGCGAATGACTACCTCACCAAGCCCTTCCGTTATCCGGTGCTTCTCGCCCGTATCAATGCGGCTCTGCGTCAGCGCGATCAGAGCGAGGATGCTGTTTTCACCATTGGTCAGTATAATTTCCAGCCCGCGGCCAAGACGCTGGAAACCAGCGATGGCAACAAAGTGCGCCTGACCGACAAGGAAACGTCGATTCTGAAGTTTCTCTACCGCCAGGGGCCGAAGACCATCACCCGCGACATCCTGCTCAAGGAAGTCTGGGGCTATAATAATCGGGTCACGACCCACACGCTCGAAACTCACATCTATCGCCTTCGCCAGAAGATCGAGCGCGATCCATCCAATGCAAGGCTTCTGGTGACCGAGGATGGCGGCTACAGGCTTGTCCCCTGATCAAAAGGGCGTTCCTGTTCATTTCCTCGACGAACTGACTTATAGAATTGCCAAGCCGCTCGCATGATGCGTGCGGCTTTGGCGCATTGGGTCGGGTTCTGATGAGAATGGACGATGCGGCCGGGGTTCTGGCCCGGGCCGATTTCTTCGACATCTGCGATGACGAGCAATTGCGCATGCTTGGCTTTGCCGGCGACAGGCAGCATTTTGAAGCCGACGAGATCATCTACAAGGCCGGGGATGTACCGCAGGGGGCCTATGTGCTGATCGAGGGCACTGTTCGGGCCCGGCATGAAGGGGTAGAGGCTGGCAAGCCTTATGCCCTGTCCGAACCCGGCAGTGTCATTTCTCCGACAGCTCTCATTCTCGACAAGCCGCGCCCGGTCACCTTCACCGCCATCACCGACTGCGAAATGCTGTTTGTGCCGCGCACGGCCTTCCTCAAGCTCGTGCGGCAATATCCTGACCTGGCTGCCCGCGCCGCCAAGCGCATCGAGCAGGATCTGGGCCGCTATATGCATGCCCTTGAGCCGCTGCGGACGCGGATGAAGAGCAACTAGAACATTTCACACTTAAACAGACGCGCCTCTATCGCCCCCTCCCCCTTGAGGGGAGGGATGCAAAAGAACCGCGCGTCCAGTTAAACGCGAAGCGCTTTAGGGTCCTTCAAACCGCGCAATGACAGGGACATGGTCGCTCGGTTGCGGTGTGTAGCCGCGATAAGGCTTGATGATTTCCGCACCGATGGAGCGCTCCGCTAGGTCGGCCGTTGACCAGATATGGTCGAGACGGCGGCCCTTATTGGCGAGCTCCCAGTTGGCGCTGCGATAGCTCCACCACGAATAGAGCTTTTCGTCATAGGGAATGTGCTTACGCACCAGATCCACCCAGCCATGGCCACCCGAAAGCAGAGCATCGAGACGCTCGGTTTCCTGAGGCGTGTGGCTGACGATCTTGAGGAGCTGCTTATGGCTCCACACATCATTTTCATGCGGTGCGATGTTGAAGTCGCCGGCAATGAGGTGGCCGCGCTGGAACACTGGATCGCCGAACCACGTCTTGAGTTCGTCCAGAAAGCCTAGCTTGTGCTTGAATTTCGGATTGATTTCGGGGTCCGGCTCGTCACCGCCGGCGGGAATGTAGAAATTGTGCAGGGTGAAGGGCCCGTGACCCATATCGATCAACGCAGAGATGTGTCGCGATTCGGGAATTTCGCAAAAGACGCGGCTCGAAATATCGGTCAGCGGAAATTTCGAGATGATGGCGACGCCGTGATAGCCCTTTTGGCCGTGCACGGCCTGGTGGGGGTAACCCGCTTCGATGAACGCATTGCGTGGAAACTGATCATTGGTGCACTTGATCTCCTGCAGCATCAGCACATCGGGCTGATACTTGGCGAGAAAATCCAGCACCATGGGCAGGCGCAGCCGGACGGAATTGATGTTCCAGGTAACGACGGAATGGGTCATGGCGCGTCCGGTGAATCGAAGATCGACAGGTGGGGTCTGTTATCGCCAAGCCCGGCATAAGGGTAAAGCCGGAAATGGCGTCCAAGCGTCAGGCGCTGTCAGCAGATTAAGCGTCGTCGCCCCCGCCGTGATCGCGCACGACAGGCGTTTCGGGCGCAGGCGGGTTTTCATGCGGCCGTCCGAAATCGGCCGCAGCCGTTTCCTGTCCCGCATTGATGATCGAACGGCGGATGGCGCGGGTGCGGGTGAACATGGCCTCCAGCGCAGGACCGTCGCCTGTGCGCACGGCGCGCTGCAGGCGCGACAGGTCTTCATTGAAGCGCCCCAGCATTTCGAGCACTGCATCGCGATTGGTCAGAAACACGTCGCGCCACATTACGGGGTCGGAGGCGGCGATGCGGGTAAAATCGCGGAAGCCCGAAGCGGAAAACTTAATCACTTCCGATTTGGTATCGGCTTCGAGATCAGCCACCGTACCCACGATATTGTAGGCAATCAGATGCGGCACATGGCTGGTAATGGCCAGAACCATATCGTGATGAGCGGCATCCATGCATTCGACATTGCTGCCCAGCGCCTGCCAGAACGCAACGAGCTTGTTCACGGCTGTCTCGGGCACTTCCGGGCCGGGTGTCAGCACACACCAACGGCCCGCGAACAGTTCTGCAAAGCCCGCAGCGGGGCCGGAATGCTCGGTGCCCGCCAGCGGGTGGCCGGGAATGAAATGCACACCCGGCGGCACGAGAGGGCCGATAACCTTGGTCACGTATTCTTTGACCGATCCCACATCGGACAGGATTGCGCCCGGCTCAAGCGCTGGCGCAATAGTTTCGGCAAGATCGGCATAGGCACCCACGGGGGCGCAGACAATGACCAGATCGGCGCCGCGCACGGCCTCGGCGGCGTCGAGCGTATAAATGTCGCCAAGACTCAATTCGCGCGCTTCATCAAGGGTTTCCTGCCGCCGTGTGGCGATGGAAATGACCTCTACGAGACCCTGCCGCTTCGCGGCCAGAGCGATGGACGAACCAATCAGGCCGATGCCGATCAGCGCGAGTTTGCGGAAGTGAGTGCTCATGCACGGCTCTCCAAAGAATTCAGCACCTTGGCGACACTGCGCATGGCTTCCTCCGAACCAATGGAAATGCGCAGACCATTATCGATGCCATAGGAGGCACCGATCTCACGCACGATATAGCCGGCTTCGACCAGAATATTGAACGCATGGGCAGCCGCTTCGGGCGTATCGAACAGCACCATGATGAAATTGGCTTGGCTGGGAATGACGCGCATGACATTGCCGGCCAGCTCGGCGGTCAGCCAGTCGCGCCAGTGAGCATTGTGCTCCTTCAGTCGCTGAGTGAACGCGACATCACGCACAGCGGCGGCACCGGCGAGCTGGGCGGGCAGGTTGACGTTGAAGGGGCCACGAATGCGATGGATAGCGTCGACCACGTGATCGGGGCCGACCATCCAGCCGATGCGTGCTGCCGCCAGACCCATCTTCGAGAATGTGCGGACCATGACGACGTTTTGCTGTTCATCAACAAGGTCCAGGCCCACCGAATAGTCGGCGGCGGTGACATATTCGGCATAGGCGCTGTCTATGACGAGCAGAATATCGGGCCGCAAACCGGCATGCAGCCGCCGCACTTCGGCGTTGCTCAAATAGGTGCCAGTGGGATTGTTGGGATTGGCCAGCCAGACGATTTTGGTCCGCTCGGTCACGGCAGCCAAAAGCGCATCGACATCAGCATAATAGTCGCGCTCGTCGACCATGACGATGCTGGCGCCAGTCGCTTTGGTGATGATCGGATAGACCGAAAACCCATAGCGGTTCATCACCGCTTCATCCCCTTCACCGAGATAAATCTGCGCCAGCAGATGTAGCAGATCGTCCGAGCCATTGCCGCAGACGATTGAGGCTGGATCGATTCCATGCACCTCACCCAAAGCTTCGCGCAGCAGGCGCGAAGAGCCTTCGGGATATATTTCAAGGTGCTGTGCCGCCGCTGCAAACGCCTCGATCGCCTTGGGGCTGGCACCCAGCGGGGATTCATTGGCGGACAGCTTTATGGCCTTACTGCCCGGCTTGCCGGATTTGCCCGGTAGGTAGGGCGCAATATCGAGAATGCCGGGCTGCGGCGTGGGGCGAACAGGATTGGTCATAATGGACTTCTGGCAGGCAGGAAAAGCCGCGCGGACCATAGTGAATGCAGCGCCCAAAGGCAAAACTTCTATGCGGTCCATCCGGACGTGTTTCGAGCTGTGGCTGGGGCAAGGCCGGGCACGCGCACATAACGTTCTGCGCGTTTGCGGCGGGGGATGGCGGGAAAAGCCTCCTTGCGGGCGCGCACGCAGATCACCCCGCTCATCGCCGGACCCAACAGCCGTCCGAAACGCTCGAAAAACCGCGGATATTTAAGGAAGAGGCCCGATTGAAACGGGGGTAGAAACAAAGCGTCCCGCCAGGCTTCAGGCACAAAGGAATGGTCGCGCAGCAAATGCTCCAATTGCCCGCCCGAATAAGGATTGCCCTGACCGAAAGGCGTATTGTCGCGCTGCGCCCAGATGCCCCTGCGGCGTGGCACGACGATGATTACATGACCATTGGGTGCGGTGATGCGCCAAAGTTCTCGCATCAGTTCTTCGGCATCCGACACATGTTCAAGTGCGTGAATGGCCATTGTGAGATCGATGGAGGCATCCGCAAGCGGCATTTCCAATGGATCGCATTGCACCGTGCAGGATGGACCTTCGCGCGGCCAGGCCGAGGCGCCCTGCCGCCCCGGCATAAAAGCGAGCACCCGCTCTGCCTTGCCGAGCGTAAAGCGCAGATAAGGCGTCGCAAAGCCAAGACCAAGAACACGACGATTGCCGAGATCGCCTGCCAGGTCGATCACATGATCGCGAATAAGCGCCCGTGAAATCCGCCCCAAAGGGGATTTGTAATAGTCGATCAATCGGCGGACATCGCTGGTCATGGCGCAAACTTGCCAAAGCTGGGTGAACTTGTCCAATCGCCGGTTGCGCTCCATGGCCGCTCTCCCTAGCTTGCGGCCAGATATTGAGAAGGATTTGCCCATGGCCCTCATCGTTGACGTATTCCCCGCCCGCGAGGACAATTTTGGCTATCTCGTGCATGATGAGGCCAGTGGCCGTACCGCCGCCATCGACGCGCCCGAAGCGGCTGCGATTCGCACGGCTTTGGCCCATCGCGGCTGGGTGCTGACCGATATCTTCATCACTCACCACCATATCGACCATGTGGAAGCCATTCCTGAACTCAAGGCCGAATTCGGCGCGCGAGTGGTTGGTCCCGCTGGCGAGGCGGATAAAATCGATGGTCTTGACGAGCTGGTGAGCGATGGCGACCAGATCGTGCTTGGCGAAAGCGTGTTCGATGTCATGGCGGCGCCGGGTCACACGCTTGGCCATATCGTCTTCTACCACAAGGCTGGAGGGCATCTGTTCTCCGCCGATGCGCTGTTCTCGCTGGGTGTTGGTCGCATGTTCGAGGGCACGCCTGGCCCCATGTGGGAAGGCGTCAAGCGCCTGCGCGAGCTGCCAGACGAAACGCTGGTCTATTGCGGGCATGAGTATACCGAGAGCAATGCGCGGTTTGCCCTCTCCATCGACCCTGACAACGAAGCGCTCAAGGCCCGCGCTGCTGAGGTGAAGGCGCTGCGTGCCGCTGGTCGCCCGACTATTCCGTTCAATCTGGGTGAAGACAAGAAAGCCAATCCGTTCCTCCGCGCTGATGCGCCCGAACTGGCCCGCCATTATGGGCTCGAAGGGGCTGAGGCGGGCGAGGTGTTTGGCGCTATCCGGAAGGGCAAGGATAATTTCTAAGCCGCAGAGCGCCGTCCGCCAATCACCTCATCGGATCGAAATCAGTTAACAAATCGTTATCATCTGGCATGGCCTTTGCCCCTATGGGCTTATAAGGTCACAAAAGCGTCCCATATCGGGACGCTTGGCCAGAAATGGTACAGTCGATGCGTAAGCTGGATCAGATGGAAACAGAGGCGAGCCTGCCGGTTGTGACCGGATGGGTGTCGGTGCGCCCGTCGCTGGTTCATTCGGCCCCCACAGCCGCTTTTGTCAGCCAGCTTATTGCAGCCCGCGACAGGCTCAGCCCGCAACGCGTTGCCCATCGGGGTAATGCAGCGGGTGCGGTCGGTGCTTATGACAAGGGCGCGGTGATTGCTGATCGGCGGATGCCTATGGGGTTTCGCAAGACCAAGGTGGTTTGAAGGGGTGGGGCTTGGTTCCGCACCTGCGAAGCACAAAGCCCCTCGTTTTCTTAATTTCCTTGCCATTCGAGTTTAGCTCGCAAGGGGTCTGAGAGTTGTGCCATTCAGCCGTAGGCTTCATGGCCTTCTCGGCTAAAAACCGTCCACTGGACGGTTTTTGCGGCTTTGCCGCCGCCTCGCCTTTCGAGCGCAGCTCTCAAGGCCTTCTCACCTAAAATCGCGCCACTGGCGCGATTTTCCCTACGCGGCGGTTCGAAGTTTCACGTGAATCTTTGGTCAGCCAACAAAAAGCCCGGCACAATGGCCGGGCTTTTCAATTCGATATTAGCGTAGAGCTTATTCGCTCTTGGCTTCGCCTTCAGCGGCAGCGGCCTGTTCGGCGGCGGCAGCAGCTGCTGCGGCTTCCGCGTCCTTGGCGGCCTGCTCGGCGGCAAAGGCCTCGGCTGCTGCGATCTTTTCTGCTTCGCGGGCATCCTTGGCAGCCTGCGCTGCTTCGCGCTCGGAGGCTTCGATCTTCTTGGTGCGCGAATTGGTCGATTCGAAAATACGAGCCGACTTACCACGACGGTCGCGCAGGTAGTACAGCTTAGCGCGACGAACCTTACCGCGCTTGATCACTTCCACCGAAGCGATGTTAGGTGAGTGCAGCGGGAACACGCGTTCCACGCCTTCACCGTAGGAAATCTTGCGGACGGTGAAGCTGGCAGTGATGCCACCACCGTTGAGTGCGATCACGACGCCTTCATAGGCCTGCAGACGCTCTTTTTCGCCTTCGCGAATCTTGACCCACACCTTGACGGTATCGCCATGGGTGAATTCTGGAAGTTCGCGCTGGGCGGAGAGCGCCGCAACGTGCTCGGCATTGAGCTGTTCAATGATGTTCATTTTCGATCCGTTCGATCTTTTCAAAGGAGCGACTCTTGCGGGCCATTCGGCCCCGTCGCCCGGTCTTGGTTGGTAACGGAAGGCAGTCTTCTTGGTCTTTAAGCGTATGGGTCCGAAACGCCCGACACGCGAATGGGCGGCTCATAGGGGAAAACGGGCGAAGAGTCTAGGGTAAAGGAGGATTTGTCCTACTTCAGCAAGTCCGGTCGCCGCGCCCGGGTCAGCGCCAAGGATTGCTCATGCCGCCATTTTGCAATTTTCCCGTGATCACCCGAGGTCAGTATGGCGGGGATGTCGTGATCCTCGAAGGTCTGCGGGCGTGTGTAGTGGGGATATTCGAGGAGGCCGTTTTCAAAGCTCTCTTCGTCGCGGCTATCGAGCGCTCCCAATACGCCAGGAATAAGCCGAACGACAGCTTCGAGCAGCACCATAGCGGCCACTTCGCCGCCAGCCAGCACATAGTCGCCGATGGAGATTTCTTCGAGATGGCGGGTGTCTATCACCCGCTGGTCGACACCTTCAAAACGTCCGCAAATGATGACCGCGCCGGGGCCCGTTGCCAGTTCATGGGCGCGCTTCTGGGTCAGCGGGGTGCCACGCGGCGACATCAGGATGCGCGGCCGCTGATCCCCTGCTGGGGCAACCATGTCGATGGCCTTGGCCAGAATGTCGGGCTTGAGCACCATGCCAGCGCCGCCACCGGATGGGGTGTCGTCGACGGTCCGGTGTTTGTCGGTGGCAAAATCGCGCAGTTGATTGGCGCGCAGGCTCCAGAGCCCTTCATTGAGGCCACGACCCAGAACCGACGCGCCAAGGGGGCCGGGAAACAGTTCAGGAAACAGCGTGATGATGTCTGCAGAAAACATCAGGCCGGTTCTTCCTCGCCCGGATCGGCATCAAGTGGCGGAGCAATGGTCAGATAGCCCTCTGCAATGCGGATGTGGGGCACCACGGCCTTGGTAAAAGGATAAAGATAGGTATCGCCCGAGCGCGGGTCCTGAATTTCGATGAGGTCGCCTGCGCCGTAATTGTGCAGGGCCAGGACAGCGCCGATGGAGACGCCGGTTTCCTCGAGCCGTGCGTCGAGGCCGATCAGGTCGGTGTGATAGAAGTCGTCCTCATCTTCGGTCTCGGGCAGGCGGTCCCGCTCAACGAACAGCGATGTGCCGTTCAGCGCTTCGGCGGCGTTGCGGTCGTCTACACCCTTGAGGCGGGCCACAAGCACAGTTTTGCTCAGGCGCGCCGAGGCAATGGTGATGGTGAGGCCGGGTTTGTTGGTCAGCAGCGGGCCGTAAGAAGCGATGGCTTCGGGGTCCTGGGTATGGGAGGCGATGCGCACTTCGCCCTTTATGCCATGCGCGGCCCCGATTGTGCCCAGAAGGATGAGGTTGGTTTTTTCTGCCATTGTCGCGCCCAATTGTGCCGGGGCCTGCTCATAGCAGGCCGTGCGAGCCAGTCCTAGTCAGTTCGCGGGGATCAGTTCAATGACGTCGTGGGTGGATTCAAACAGGGGGTAGGGGTTTTCGAGGCGATAAACGGCCCGGTCCTTGACCTTATAGAGGCACCCGACCTGGTTCATGTCAGGGTCGAGGCCATAAGTTCCCGCCGGGTCGTCGTTGTAGTGCAGTGCGCCCTGATAAAACAGCGCGTCACCGCTTGGGGTCAGTGTGCCGGTAAAACGCTGCGATCCCGAGGTTTTTTCAATCACGGTGCCGTCCTGACTGATCCTGCAGGCGAAGTAACTATAGGTCACGAGCGGCAGGATGCCGCCCAGCTTGTTGGTGCGACAACGGTAATTGCCGTCAGCAATTGTGCTGATTGGCTCGGTGCCGGGGGCAAAAAGCGCGGAGACGATCGCACGTTCATCGCTCTCTGTGCCAAGTAGAGCCTCACCCAGTCCGCGACTGCGCGCCATGTCGAACTGGCTCATGCGCGCGCTGTCTTCTTTGCTCAATTCGGCGCTGTCCGGCACGGCGCAGGCCAGAGGTGAAACCACTGGCAGGGCTATGAGTGAAGCAAAGCAGGCGGTGACGAGGCGGGTATAGACGGGCTTCAAGGTGAACCTCCCTTATTCCAGGTCAGGGAACTTTGCATGGGGTCATGCTTTCCTCAAGCAAAGCGAACATTGGGAGTTTTTCATGTCGCAGATTCTGACTGACCGCGAAGCCATCCGCCAATGGGTCATTGCCCGGGGCGGCAATCCCGTCCTGATGGACATGCCCGATGGCAGCAAGACCCGAACTGTGCTGCAACTGTCCTTCGGTCAGGAAATTCTCAACGCTGACGCCAATGAAGGACCTGATCGTGTTGGCGGTTTTGAACTGGTGAGCTGGGAAGAATGGTTCACGGCGCTGGAAAACGGCAATCTGGCGCTGATGGTGTCTGACGATCCGGCTGGCGGCAATGAGGCGGAATTCAGTTTTGTAGAGCGGGATTAGGGTCTATTCGCGATGTCATCCCGGCGCAGGCCGGGATCCATGTTCGGCGCCATCCATCAGCATCGGCGCTCGCGGATATTTCCCAGCATGGATTCCAGCCGTCGCCGGAATGACCCTGTGGGGTGACGGTCGCCGTCGTGCCCCCGACTAACGACCTTCTTCCGCATCCGCTGCGGCTTCCAGCGCTTCCATATCGTCGTCGGAAAATCCGAAATGGTGGCCGAGTTCGTGGATCAGCACATGGGTGACGATTTCACCCAAAGTGTTGTCGTCGTGTTCGGCCCAATAATCGAGAATGGCGCGGCGGTAGAGGAAGACGGTGTTTGGTAACTGCCCGGTCTGCGGCACGGCGCCGTCCTCGGTCATGCCGATACCGGTGAACAGGCCCATCAGCTCGAACGGGCTCTCCATGCCAAAGCCTTGGAGAATGTCGTCCTCGGCATATTCGGCAACCGAACAGGTGACGTCGGCGGCCAGAGACGCAAAAGGCTCCGGCAGTTCTGCAAGCGCAGACCGTGCCAGAGCCTCAAGATCGTCGAGGGTCGGGGCATAGAGCCCCGACCAATCTTTGCCTTTTAGTTCCACTCGCGGATGTCGACAAAGTGACCGGCAATGGCGGCAGCGGCGGCCATGGCGGGGGACACGAGATGGGTGCGGCCCTTAAAGCCCTGACGGCCCTCGAAATTGCGGTTGGACGTCGAGGCGCAGCGCTCGCCGGGGGCCAGCTTGTCCGGGTTCATGGCCAGACACATCGAGCAACCGGGCTCGCGCCATTCAAAGCCGGCATTCTTGAAGATGACATCAAGGCCTTCTTCTTCGGCCTGCGCCTTCACCAGGCCCGAGCCCGGTACGATCATGGCCGAGACGTGGCTGGCGACCTTGCGATCCTTGATGACGGCAGCGGCGGCGCGCAGGTCTTCGATACGGCCATTGGTGCAGGAGCCGACAAAGACGCGGTCGAGCTTAATGTCGGTGATCGGCGTGCCGGGCTTGAGGCCCATGTAATCGAGCGCACGCCACTTGGAGGCGCGCTTGGTTTCATCGGCAATATCGTCGGGGTTTGGCACGACGCCCTGAACCGAAATCACGTCCTCGGGCGAGGAGCCCCAGGAGACGATGGGCGGCAGCTTGGCGGCGTCGAGAATGACGACCTTATCGTAATGTGCACCTTCGTCGGTATAGAGCGTCTTCCAGTAGTCGACGGCCATGTCGAAGGCTTCGCCCTTGGGCGCGCGCGGGCGGTCCTTCACATAGGCGAGAGTGGTTTCGTCGGGTGCGATCAGGCCGGCGCGGGCACCGCCTTCGATAGTCATGTTGCAGACCGTCATGCGGCCTTCCATGGACAGCGAGCGGATCGCTTCACCGGCAAATTCGATCACGTGACCATTGCCGCCAGCCGTGCCGATTTCCCCGATAATGGCGAGAATGATGTCCTTGGCGGTGACGCCGGGGGGCAGCTGGCCATCGACACGCACCAGCATGTTCTTGGCCTTCTGCTGGATCAGCGTCTGGGTTGCCAGAACATGTTCGACTTCGGAGGTGCCGATACCATGGGCCAAAGCGCCGAAAGCGCCGTGGGTGGAGGTATGGCTGTCGCCGCACACAATGGTCATGCCCGGCAGGGTGAAACCCTGTTCGGGGCCCACGATGTGAACGACGCCCTGGCGCTTGTCGAAGGGGTCGTAATATTCGATGCCGAAATGCTTGGTGTTTTCAGCCAGAGCGGCGATCTGGATCGCGCTTTCCGGGTCTGGATTGGGCAGGGACCGGTCGGTGGTGGGCACGTTGTGATCGACCACGGCAAGCGTACGCTCGGGGTGGCGCACCTTGCGATTGTTCATGCGCAGGCCTTCAAAAGCCTGCGGGGACGTCACTTCGTGGACGAGGTGACGGTCGATATAGAGCAGGCTCGTGCCATCGTCGTTGTTCTGGACCAGATGATCGTCCCAGATCTTGTCGTAGAGCGTGCGGGCCTTGGTCATTTCCGTGCTTCCAAAGGGAATGAAGTTTGGATTGGTTCTAATGCGAAGCCGGGGCAGGGGTCAAGCAGAACCGTACTCATGGGTACGGTTCATGCGGCCAGCCGTGGAACAGCGAAAATGCCGAGAAGGCTGGTATCGAGCCCGATACGCAGGCGGCACCAGAGCGCGATGGCAATCTGGGCGAGGATACGAGAGGCCATGTTGACAATGGCGGCGCCCAAAATACCGAAAGCCGGGATGACGGCCAATTGCGCCGCCAGCCCGAGCAGGGTGATGCCGCCAAAGAGCAGCACATAGGCCCTTTCGTGCCCGGTCATCATCATCACGATCTTGGAGGGGCCGGTCATGGCATCAAAAAGCAGGCCAAAGGACAGCAACATCAGGATCAGCCAGCCCTGGGCATAGGAATCACCGAACAGGCCCAGTAGCTCGTCGCCGAAAATGGCAAAACCGACAAAGATCAGCAGCGAAAACACGAACCCGGCCCAGGCGCAGAGCGTGGTAATGGCCTGTGCCTTGCGCCTGTCGCCGGAATGATAATGCTCGGCTACCATGGGCGCGATCACCAGTTCGATGGCGAAGGTGAACAGCGTCATCAGGCCCGCCGTGCGGAAGGCATTGAAATAAAGCCCGGCGCTTTCGAGATCGAGCATCAGGCCAACCAGAATGACATCGGCATTAAGGGCGATGGTTTCGATCAGCGCGCCAAGCAGGAGCCAGAGGCTGAGCCTACGCCAGCGCCGCCAATGGAGGGCGACAGCGCTAAAAGCAGGCAGGATGGCGTAGTTTCGCTGGTGGGCGAGTGCCATTTGCAGCGCCAGAATGATCAGCAGCAGTATGGCCGACAGCGCCAGGGCATCGGGGCCGCTCAACACCAATCCGAATGAGAACAGCAGGAGGATTGAGCCCGGCAGGGCCAGTCGCCAGAAAATGTCGCGCGGCAGCAAAGCCGTCCAGAGCGAGCCCTGAGCGCGTAGGGCAGACGAATTATATTCGGCCAGTGCCAGCGGCAGGATGATAATGGCAGCGGCAAAGAAATGGTTTGCGGTCTCGCCCTGTGGGAGAAACGGCAGATAGGCAAGGGTCGCGAGGCAGAGCACTGCCGAGACTGCAAGGCTTCCGCCCAGGGTAAGAAGCGAGCCAGCGGCGATTGTATTGCGCGCCGCGCCGTCATCACCCTTGCCGCGCAATTCCGCCCAGAGTCGCATGACCGCCATGGGTTGTCCAACGCCCGCCAGAATGGCCAGCATGGTGGCCAGAGCCAGACCGAAGGCGAAATGGCCATATTCGTCGGGCGTCTGAGTGCGCGAGAGCACCACATAGGTAAGATAGGTCAGCCCGGCGGTGGCGACCTTGATGCCGAGCGAACCGACGGAGCGCCAGAGCCCTGACCTGAGCAGGCCGGAAAGATCTTTGGGAATGGTCAGCCGCATCTGGTGCCTCGTCCACCCAAGGGGGTAGGTGGACGATAAATTTGACATGTTTCCCTCAAGAAGCCCTTACCGTGTGGGCTTCTGCCGGATTACATTTTCGTAATCTGGCGCGGGCGCGCTAGTGCCGGAAATGGCGCATGCCCGTCATGACCATAGCAATGCCAGCCGCGTCAGCTGCGGCAATGACCTCATCGTCGCGCATGGAGCCGCCCGGCTGAATAACGGCGGTGGCACCAGCGGCGACAAGCGCTTCAAGACCATCGGCAAAGGGGAAGAAGGCGTCGGAAGCGACAACTGAACCCGCGGTCAATGCACCTTCGATGCCAGCAGCCTCAGCTGCGTCGATCGACTTGCGGTGGGCGACGCGGGCGGAATCGACGCGGCTCATCTGCCCGGCGCCGATACCGGCGGTGGCGCCATCTTTCACATAGATGATGGCGTTGGACTTCACGTGCTTGGCGACCTTGGCGGCCAGCTTCAGGTCCACCAATTCCTGTTCGGTCGGCTGGCGTTTTGTAACAACCTTCAAATCGCAATCATCGACATTTTTGTTGTCACGGCCCTGAACCAGAAGACCACCGGCAACCGACTTCACCATCAGACCATCGGCCTTAGGGTCAGCAATGCCGCCGGTCAGCAGCAGTCGCAGGTTCTTCTTGGCGGCGATTATGTCCTGCGCTTCCTGCGTGGCCGAGGGTGCAACGATCACTTCGGTAAAGACCTTGACGATTTCTGTCGCGGTTTCCGCGTCGATTTCGCGATTGGTGGCAACGATGCCGCCAAAAGCCGATACCGGATCGGTGCGCAGCGCCTTCAAATAGGCGGTCTTGAGATCACCCGCCACGGCAACGCCGCAGGGATTGGCATGCTTGATGATGGCGACGGCTGCGGTTTCGGCAGGATCGAATTCGCTGACCAGCTCGAAGGCGGCGTCGGTATCGTTGATATTGTTGTAGGAGAGGGTCTTGCCCTGCACCTGTGTGGCTGTGGCGACGCCGGGGCGGTTGTCGCCATTTTTGTAGAAGGCGGCCCATTGATGCGGGTTTTCGCCATAGCGCATGACTTCGCTCAGCGTGCCGGCAAAGCTGCGATAGGTGACGTCGGCAAAATCGACTTCGCGGGCAAACCAGCTTGAAATAGCACTGTCATAGGCAGCAGTGCGGGCATAGGCCTTGGCGGCGAGCTTCTGGCGCAGTTCGAAAGGAATGCCGCCAGCTTTGATTGCGTCAAGGATCGCCGGGTAATCGGCGGGATCGACCACGACGGTCACATAGGCATGGTTCTTGGCGGCTGAGCGCACCATGGCCGGGCCGCCAATGTCGATATTCTCGATGATCTCGTCATATCTTGCGCCGGACGCGACCGTCTTCTCGAAGGGGTAGAGATTGACGGCAACGAGGTCGATGGGACCGATGTCGTGCTCGTCCATACTCGCCTTGTGCTCGGGATTGTCGCGCACCGAGAGTAAGCCACCATGCACCTTGGGATGGAGCGTCTTGACGCGACCATCCATCATTTCGGGAAAGCCGGTGAGGTCGGAAATCTCGCGCACGGGTAGACCGGCCTCCGAGATCAGGCGATGGGTGCCGCCTGTGGACACCAGCTCAACGCCAGCTTCGGCGAGCCCTTTGGCAAAATCGGTCATGCCCGATTTGTCGAATACCGAAAGCAGTGCCCGCCCGACCTGTACCGTCTTGCCCATGGGATATGTCTCGCCGTCAATTGAGGAGGAATTGGCGGCTCGCTAGCACGAAGAGCCCAAAAGGCCAATCGCTATTGCTGTTCCAGGGTAAAAATCCACGCCAGTTCGGCACCGGGCGTCACATCGGTTTCGAGCACCAGCTGGCGGGTGCGGTGGAAGCCGAGATAGGAGGATTGGCGCACGCTGTCTTCTTCATGGAAAGCGCCGCCTTCCCACAGAAAGCTCCACACATTGCCATTGGGCAGGATCAGGCGGGCCATGCCGTCGCCGGAGCTGCGCCGCACGTCAATGCCGGGCGCCAGATGAAAGCGTACGGCAAGACGCCCCTTGGGAGCTTCGTTTTGGGCATTAATGCGATCCTGCCCGACCAGAGTGGTACCGCCGGACAAAAGCGTCAGACGGCGTTCGATCTCTGCTCCAAAATGTCCGGCATAGCCCGACGTGGTCATAGCCAGCATATGTTCAGCGCTATCGAGCTCGATTTTCGGTTGTGCACTTCTGCGCGAAACGGCGTCTTCGGCGTCAATCGTCGGCGCTGAATGGGCGACGCTCTGGCGGAACAGATCGCGATTTTCCGGCATGTCCGAGGGTGCTGGGCCGCAGGAGCCGACGATCAACTCGCTGGCATGGGAAAATTCAAAGGCGAGTGCTCCCGCATGAATGTCACCTTCAAAACCGTTGGGCGGAACCAGCCCTGAATCAGCAATGACGACGCTCTCGCCTGTGCGGATAATACCATATCCGCCAAGCAGGCCGGAATGGCGCGAGGGGATGGGCCCATTGGCCTGTACGGCCACCAGAATATCGTGCGGTACCTGTCCGCAGCCATTGAAATAGACCGGTTCACCGCTCGATAGCGTCAGGGCATCGAGCGCTTCATGCATGCGGTCGATGCGGTTGGACAATTCAGCGGTCTGCGGATTGCCGTGGCGGCCCAGCGCGCGCTTGAGGCTGGTCAATTCGGTCAGCAGCGCCAGCTGGACCTTGGGGTTACGCGACAGGTGCAGGCCATGGGAATCGAGTTGCCGTGCCAGCACGGCATCGAGCCGGGCAACGCTGCCGTCGATGTCAGGCACATCGGTCGTGTTGCACAGCTCGGCGCCGAGCAGGCCGATCGCGGCAAACAGGGTTTCGGTCGGGTCATTGGCCAGTGGTCCGCGCACACGCAGGCTTTGCACCTGAATGCCAAGGCTGCGCTGCATGGTTTTGGCCTGATCGGGCGTGGCGCCGTCAAGCAAAAGGTTGAGATGGCGGAGCCAGTTAAGGATACGCTGCGCTGTCAGGGTCAGCGTCCAGCTATCATGCTCGAACTGGCCTTCGCGTCCGATCCAGTCCAGCACCAAAGTGCGGGCAAACAGGCGCTCGCCGGGGTCGCGAATGTCGCGGAAATGGCGCAGCCAGGAGAAGGAATGCAGATTGTTCCACCAGTCGGGGTGGTCGACATCCAGCGAGAATGGCGAGGCCCCGCCCGTTTCGAACAGCTTTGAGGCCAGTAGATAGCGTCCTGACATCATATCGCGGACGGCTTCACGGTCGGAGGGGCGGAAATCGGGCAGGTCGCCGGCAAAGGCGAATTCGTGTTGTCCGCGCCAGGTCCAGCGCAGCACAGGCAGCGTGACCAGCTGATCTGCAAGACCCAACGCCCATTGGCGGCCGGTTCCAATCAACCGCCCGCTCATGGGTTTCGTCCGTTCTGGCGCGCTGGTTCGGCCAATAGTCTTCGTCCCTGCCATTGCCGGGGGACAATGGACTTCACGAAGCCTTTACCGTGTTCGCTTGAATCGCGCCACGAAGAACCCGTCCATCCCCGTATTTCGTGATCCGGGTGTCATGCCGGGATGGGTTCTCACAAGTCCACGGGCGGTCACGGCCTGAGGCAGGCCGGGCAATTCGGCAGGGGCGATCGGCAACAATTGGAGGCCCGGAAGCGCATTGAGCGCCCAGTCCACCTGGCTTTCGCCTTCTTCCGGCTCCAGCGAACAGGTGCAGTAGATCAGCACGCCATTGGGTTCGAGCGAACGGAAAGCATTGGCCAAAAGCGCCTGTTGCAGCCGGACGCGCCCCGCAATGTCCTTGGCGGAGCGGTGCCAGAGCACTTCGGGATGGCGGCGGAACGTGCCGGTAGCCGAACACGGCGCGTCGAGCAGCACGCCGTTAAAGTGCTTTGCCGGCGCATAATTGGCGGCATCGGCCTCCACCACATCCGGCGCGTAGCCGATCCGGTCCATATTGGTGCGCAGCCGTTCAAGGCGCTTGCCGTCGCTATCGAGCGCGGTGACCTTGTAACCGGCTTTGATCAATTGCGCGGTCTTGCCACCGGGGGCGGCGCAGAGGTCGAGCACGCTTGCGCCGACGGGCAGATTCATAAGGCGCGCCGGAATGGCAGAAGCCGCATCCTGCACCCAGAAGCGCCCCTCATCATAGCCGGGCAGGGCTTCGACGGGCCGGTCTCGGCTTTCTATACGGACCGAATCGGCCATCAGCGTTTCCGCTCCGAGCGCCTCGATCAGGTCTGCATCCTCTTCGCGCAGGGTGAGATCGAGCGGCGCGCCCTCGATCAGGGCTTCTGCGAAGCGGGCGATTGCATCATCACCATAGGCGTTGGCCCAGCGCTGCTCGACTTCGGCGGGCAGGAGATTGCCGTCCATCATGCCATAGCGGGCAGAATTGGACTGCGCCTTGCGCAGTACAGCATTCATAAGCCCCGAGAGGTGGCGGGCCTTCTGATCACGTTTGATGGCTTCGACGGCGAGAAACAGCGCGGAGTGAGCGCCGATGTCCGGCATAAAGACTAGTTGAGCCAGCGACAGGCGTAAAACGGCTTCAAACGTGCCGGAGCGGGCGGGCAGGCCTTTTTCGAGCAGTTCGGCGATCATCACATTGATCTGGCCATGGCGGCGCAGGGCTTTATTGATCAGCCGATTGGCCAAGGCGCGGTCGCGGCCATCGGCCAACTCGCTGCTGCCCAGCGGCGAAAAATGTTCGCCGCCCAGCACGGCTTTCAACCGTTGGGCGGCAATGAGACGGAGTTTAAGGCCCGCAGGATCGGGTTTATGCGCCACGTTATCTTTTATCCCCAGGGACCGCGCGCACCGCCATCGTCTTCGGTGCGCCCCACGGTCGGCACGCGCCAGCCGCCGCCAATATCGCGACCACTCGAAGCGGGGCGCGGACGGGGCTGTGGGCGGCGTCCCTTATCGTCCACGCTCATCTCGGCTGCAAGCTTTTGCAGCGCGGCAATGCGGTTTCCGGTATCAGGATGGGTGGAAAAAAGGTTGTCCATCCGCTGTCCGTTGAGCGGGTTGACGATGTACATATGCGCCATCGCCGGATTGCGCTCGGCTGCAACATTGACCTGCCGGCCAGCAAGCGTCGCGATCTTGTTGAGGGCGGATGCCAGCGCCAGCGGATCACCGGCAATCATGGCGCCGTCCTTGTCGGCTTCATATTCGCGGGTTCGGCTCACCGCCATCTGCACGATCATTGCGGCCAGCGGGGCAAGAAACACCATCAGCAGTGTGCCGATGCCGCCCAGCGGATTGTCACGATTATTGCCGCCGCCAAAGAACAGGCCGAACTGTGCCAGCGCGGAAATGGCACCCGCCATTGTGGCCGTAATGGTCATGGTCAGCGTGTCGCGGTTCTTGATATGGGCCAGTTCATGCGCCACGACGCCCGCGACTTCGCGGGTATCGAGCTGGCGCAGGAGGCCGGAGGATACCGCGACGGCGGCATTATTGGGGTCGCGGCCCGTGGCAAAAGCGTTGGGCTGATCGGTTTCGATGACATAGACAGCGGGTGTCGGAATACCGGCGCGCTTGGAGAGTACATCGACCATGTCATAGAGTTCGGGCGCGCGTGAGCGCTCGACCGGGACGGCGTTCTGCATGCGCAGAACCATCTTGTCGGAATTCCAATAGGCGAAGAGATTGGTGCCTGCGGCAAAAAACAGGGCGATCATCATGCCGCCGGTGCCACCGATAAAATAGCCCACCACCATGAAGAGCGCGGTCAGGCCCGCAAGCAGGACAAAGGTGCGGAAGGCATTGAACATGGGTCAAACCCCTTGGGTTGGATGTTTCGGCCAACTATGTTGTGTGTCTGCCGGTTCCGTGCAAGCGGATGAACGAAGTGTAATGTCGGATAGCCCAATGGACACGCCTGAAACCGAAATCGAAGTCGCCGAGCCCAAAGTGCTGACACCAGCGGCGCAGCGCGCTTTGGCAGAAGCGGAAGCACGGCGGCTGGAGATCGATGCGGCAACAGCTATGGCGCCCAAGGAAAAGGGCGGTCGTGGCGGGCTCGAACCGGGTCGCTATGGCGATTGGGAAATCAAAGGGCTGACCAGCGATTTCTGAAACTGGTCGCGTATTTCCAGACCCCGTTCATCAACGGGGTCCGGGAGGCTGGGTTCAGCCCAGAATGTCGGTGATATTGTAACCGGCTGCGGAGACGGCAAAGGTCGTGGCGACAGTCAGAATGGCGGCGATCAGGCCGTATTCGACAACGGAAACGCCACTCTCGTCGCGGATGAATTTTTTGATCAGACGCAAAACCGGAACTCGTCAATAAAAGCTAACAGCACCTAAATGCCAAACCAAAGCTGAACGAATCCTGAATGGATCAGCTCTGAAGCTTTTCGATGGCAGGAATCAGCTCGGATTCGATAGCGCCCGGCGTCAGCGGTCCGACATGCTTATAAACGATGACGCCATTGGCATCGACGAGGAAGGTCTCGGGTACCCCATAGACACCCCAATCGATTGAAACGCGCCGGTCCCGATCCGCCCCTACCGCATCATAAGGGTTCCCCAGTTCAGCAAGGAAAGCGCGCGCATTTTCCGGGGCATCGGAATGGTTGATGCCATACATGCGAATGCCGGTTTCGGCCTTGAGGCTTTCCAGCAGCGGGTGCTCGTCGCGGCAGGGAATGCACCAGGACGCGAAGACATTGACGATGGTGGGTTCGCCCTTGAGCGATGCGCTGTCGAAGCCGGGGACGTTGAGGCCCTCGACGGCGGCGAGCGAGAATTCAGGCGCCGGCTTATCGATCAGCACCGAGCGGACAAGGCTCGAATCCCGGTCGATGGAAAGGGCGAATACAGAGATCAGCGCCACCAGAGCGACAAGTGGCAGGGCAAAAAATACATAACGCATCAGCGGCGCTTATCCCCAAGCTCGTCCAGCCGGGCAACAGCGCGGCGGCTCTGGAACAGCGTCCAGAGGATCAGCCCGGCGATTCCGGCAAAGACGCCAATATAGGCAGCGGCAATAAAGGTGGCGTGCTGGCCCAGTTCGATCATGCTGAGGCTCCCTGCGCGGCCTTGCGTTCCAGCGTGGCGATGCGGCGGCGGCGCACTTCGGTGCGCATGGCAACCAGTTGCAGCGTCACGAATAGGAAGGTGAAGGCGAAGAACATAAGGAAAAGCGGGGTCAGCAGCGAGCCGGGCATGGTCGGGCCATCGGGGCGGAATACGCTGGCGGGCTGATGGAGGGTGCTCCACCAATCGACCGAGAACTTGATGATCGGCACATTGACCGCGCCTACTAGGGTGAAGATGGCAATGACGCGGGCGGCACGCAGTTGATCGTCGAAGGCGCGCCACAGCGCGACAATGCCGAGATAGATGAAGAGCAGGATGAGCGTGGATGTCATGCGCCCGTCCCATTCCCAGAATGTGCCCCAAGTCGGGCGGCCCCACATTGAGCCGGTAAAGAGCGCCATTGCGGTGAAGGCGGCACCAAGCGGAGCAGCGGCCTTCATCGACACGTCGGCCATAGGGTGACGCCAGACCAGAGTGCCGAGCGCGGAAACGGCCATTGCGCCGTAAACGAACTGGCTGAGCCAGGCGGTCGGCACATGCACATACATGATGCGCACGGTGTCGCCCATCTGGTAGTCCGCTGGCGAGTTGAAGAAGGCGTAGTAGAGGCCCAGCACCATCAGCAGCCCGGTTAGGATCACCAGGGGCCAGATCAGATAGGCAGTCCAGATCATGAATTGACCGGGATGGGCCAGCCGGTCCCACCAGCGCATTTTCGGTGTGGTATCGTCGATCGTCATGGGGCTCGATCACTTGGTGGGGTCAAACCGTGACCCGGTGGATGAAGAAAGGGCACTATTCTTCTCCCCAATCTACCGCAAGTGCGGCGGCGAAGGGAGACAGGCTTACCGAGATGAGACTGAGTGCCGCAAGGAAGAGCAGGGCGGCGCTGGCCTGATCGGGGCCGCCCATCGGGGCAATGGCGCCGACGCCGAAGATCAGGACTGGCACGCAGAGCGGCGCGATTAGAATGGGCGCCAGCAGCCCGCCGCGCCGTATGGCCACGGTTATAGCGGCGCCGAAGGTGCCGAAAGCCGCCAGAGCCGGGGTGCCGAGCAGGAGCGACAGGATAGTGCGCCAGAAGGTCGGGACATCCATGGCCAGGATCAGCGCGAGGAAGGGGGAGGCGATGATCAGCGGCAGGGCGCTGGTCAGCCAATGGGCGATCACTTTTGCGGCAATGATGGCTGATAGTGGCAGATCGGCGAGGCGATAAAGCGCCAGCGTGCCGTCGTCGCGGTCGGGCCGGAACAGTTTTTCGAGGCCGATCAGCATGGACAAAAAGGCCGCGATCCAGACAATGCCGGGGGCGATGCGCGCCAGCAATTCTTTGTCAGGGCCGACGGCAAAAGGCACCAGCGCCCCAGTGATGATGAAAAACAGCAGGAGCGTCAGGATTTCGCCGCTTCCGGACATAGAGAGCCGCAGCTCGCGGCGCAGCGTAGCGAGAAAACCGCTCATGCCGTGCCCCCCAGCGTCAATGTTGAGAGGCTTGGCACTGCAATATCGTCATGGGTGGCGATGATGGCGAGGCCACCCTGCGCTAGATGCTCAGCAATTAGACCTGCAACCAGTTCGTGCCCTTGTGTGTCCAGCGCGGCGGTGGGTTCATCGAGTAACCAGAGTGGGCGGGGCGAAACTAGAAGCCGCGCCAGTGCCAGCCGCCTCTGTTGACCCGCAGAGAGATAGCCCGCATCGAGTTTTGCAGCTTTAGCCAAGCCGACCTTTGCCAATGCCTCGGCTGTAGTCAGCCCATAGGCACCATTTATGGCGGCCCAGAAGGAGAGCGTTTCGGCCACGGTGAGGCGGGGACGGATGCCGTTGCGGTGGCCGCAATAATGCAGCACCGGGCCTGTTTCGGCATCGTGGCCGGGAAAGCCGATTTTGCCGGAAATGGGCGGCAGCAATCCGGCAAGGGTGAGCAGCAGGGTCGACTTGCCCGAACCATTGGGCCCACGCAGCAAGAGGCCATTGCCCGCTTCGAGCCTGAGGCTCAGATCGCGCACGAGCACGTTCTCGCCGCGTCCGCAGGCAAGATGCTCAATCTCAACGAAAAGCTGCGAACGGGTTTGCCCTGTCGTCATGTCCCCATCTCGTATTGAACCTATGGTCGCACTGGCAAGGCCAAATGCGACCGGCTATATCTTGAACAGTTTGGACTCATTCCAAAAAGCACGGAACTTCCGGCGGCGCCGTCTGTTCGGAATTCCAGCTAGCAGCAAACCGGGCGGAGTATCATGACACAGATCAATAGCTTCAATTCGAAGTCGACCCTGAGCGTCGGTGGCAAGAGCTACACCTATTATTCCATTGTCGAGGCGGAAAAGAACGGTCTGCCCGGCGTGTCAAAACTGCCTGCCTCAATGAAGGTCGTGCTCGAAAACCTGCTGCGCTTTGAAGATAATCGCACGGTCAAGAAAGACGACATCAAGGCCATTGCTGAATGGCTGGTGAGCCGCACATCCGAACATGAAATTCAGTATCGCCCAGCGCGCGTCCTGATGCAGGATTTTACTGGCGTGCCTGCAGTGGTCGATCTGGCCGCCATGCGCGACGCCACTGCAAAGCTCGGTGCCGATCCGCAGAAGATCAACCCGCTGGTGCCGGTCGATCTGGTCATCGACCACTCGGTGATGGTGGATAGTTTTGGAACGCCGCTCGCTTTCCAGCAGAATGTGGAACTCGAATATGAGCGCAATGGTGAGCGTTATGAGTTCCTGCGCTGGGGTCAGTCTGCGTTTGACAATTTCCGCGTCGTGCCGCCCGGCACCGGCATCTGCCATCAGGTGAACCTCGAATATCTGGCTCAGACCGTATGGACCAAGGACGAGAATGGCGAGACGGTGGCCTACCCCGACACACTGGTTGGCACTGACTCGCACACCACCATGGTGAACGGCCTGGCGGTTCTTGGCTGGGGCGTGGGCGGTATCGAGGCTGAGGCGGCCATGCTGGGCCAGCCGATTTCTATGCTTATTCCCGAAGTCGTCGGCTTCAAGATGGTCGGCAAGATCAATGAGGGCATTACCGCCACCGATCTGGTGCTAACGGTGACGCAGATGCTGCGCAAGCAGGGCGTGGTCGGCAAGTTTGTCGAATTCTACGGGCCGGGCCTCGATTATCTCAGCCTCGAAGATCAGGCGACAATTGCCAATATGGCGCCCGAATATGGTGCGACCTGCGGTTTCTTCCCCGTTGATGCCGATACGCTCAAATATCTTTCGACCACGGGCCGCGATCCCGAGCGTGTGGCGCTGGTTGAGGCCTATGCCAAGGCGCAAGGCATGTTCCGCACATCGGACAGCGCCGATCCGGTTTTCACAGCGAGCCTTGAGCTGGACCTGTCGACTGTCGTTCCGTCGTTGTCCGGCCCCAAGCGTCCTCAGGACCGGGTGGCGCTCAAGGATGTCACCTCGGCTTTTGCGGAGGCGCTGCCGGAGCTTTCCGGTGGCCGTATCGAGCGCACCAAACTGCCCGATGACAAGCAGGAAAGCAGGTTTGTCGATGAAGGGGCCAATGGGGTGCACGACATTCCCGAAGAGGCTGCCTTTGCGGTCAAGGGAGCCGATTACGCCATCAATGATGGCTCGGTGGTGATTGCGGCCATTACCTCCTGCACCAATACGTCCAATCCGTCGGTGCTGGTTGCTGCCGGGCTGGTTGCACGCAAGGCAAGGGCCTTGGGGCTTCAATCCAAGCCATGGGTTAAGACGTCGCTGGCGCCGGGCTCGCAGGTGGTCACTGATTATTTGACCGCGTCGGGCCTGCAGGATGACCTCAATGCGCTGGGTTTCAATCTCGTTGGCTATGGCTGCACCACCTGTATCGGCAATTCCGGCCCGCTGCCGCAGGCCATTTCCGATACGATCAACGAGAACAAGCTGGTCGCCGCCTCGGTGCTCTCGGGCAATCGTAATTTCGAGGGCCGCGTAAACCCCGACGTGCGGGCGAACTACCTCGCCTCCCCGCCTCTGGTCGTTGCCTATGCGCTGCTGGGTACGCTCAATATCGACATCACCACCCAGCCGCTGGGCAATGGCAAGGATGGCAAGCCGGTCTATTTGAAGGACATCTGGCCCTCCAATCACGAGATCGCCGAGATCGTGCGCAAACATGTCAATGCCGACATGTTCCGCTCGCGCTATTCGGATGTGTTCAAGGGCGATGAACACTGGCAGGGCATCGCTGTCGAGGGCGGAGAGACTTATGGCTGGAACGCGTCTTCCACCTATGTGCAGAACCCGCCCTACTTCGAGGACCTAACGATCGAGCCCAAGCCGGTGACCGATATTGTTTCGGCGCGTGTGATGGCGCTGTTCCTTGATTCCATCACCACCGACCATATTTCCCCGGCTGGCTCGTTCAAGGCGGCGACGCCGGCGGGTAAATATCTGACCGAGCGGCAGGTCGCGCCTAAGGATTTCAATTCCTACGGCTCGCGCCGCGGCAATCATGAAATCATGATGCGCGGCACCTTCGCCAATATCCGCATCAAGAATATGATGCTCGACGGCGTCGAAGGCGGGTTCACCAAGGGCCCGTCGGGCGAACAGATGCCGATTTATGATGCGGCCATGGCCTATCAGGCCAAGGGCACGCCATTGGTCATCTTTGCGGGCAAAGAATATGGCACCGGCTCCTCCCGCGACTGGGCGGCCAAGGGCACGAACCTGCTCGGCGTGAAAGCCGTGATCGCGCAGAGTTTTGAGCGTATCCACCGCTCCAATCTGGTGGGCATGGGCGTCATTCCCTTGCAGTTCAAGGATGGGGAGAGCTGGCAGAGCCTGGGTCTCGATGGTTCTGAAACCGTGGATATCGACGGCGTCGAAACGATCGAGCCACGCGCCATGGTGAACGTGAAAATCACCCGCGCCAATGGCGAGGTGCTGACGATCGAAACCCGCTGCCGCATCGATACGGCCAATGAGCTGGATTATTTCCGCAATGGCGGCATTCTGCATTACGTATTGCGGAGCCTTGTTGCGGCGTAAGCAGTGCTTACATCTCAATTTTATGAAATGGCGGTCCCTGGTGGCCGCCATTTTTTCTAGCGCTTGCGCTTGATCAGCATTGTTGCGTCCTGAGCGGCGGCCCTTGAGGCTTTGTCGAGAAAGGCGTTGCGCTGTTCCGGTGTTGAGTTGCGCATCATCGAGAGATGGGTGAGCTTTACCGGATTGAGGCCGACAAATTTCAGGATCTGGTTTTTCATGGCGCGAAAGTGGGCATTCCCATAGGCCAAAGCCATGAAGAAGCCGGGCGTGTCCGACGTGATTATCATACGCGCTGAGCGGCCCTTCAAGAGGCCAAGGGGCAGGGGACTATTGCCTTCATAGCGATATGCCTTGCCGGTCTGTAATCCTATATCAAACAAAGCCTTGAGTTTGGCTGGCATGCCGCCCCACCAGAGCGGATGGACGATCACGACGTGGTCGGCCCAGACCATAGAATCCCAGAACAGTTTTATGTCGTCCGCCATTTCCGCATCGCCGGGCTTGCGCGTCGTCAGTTCCGGCACAACCATATCGGGCAGATCAAGCCTTCTTACATTAATCCCTCTGGCTTCAAGCGTGGATTGATAGCGGTCAGCCAGGGCCGCGCTGAAGCTCGGTTGCAGGGGATGGCCGTTGAGGACGAGACAGTTGGGCATGACGCATTTCCATATTTTCGATGGTCAATATGGGGCCGCATGCGTGTTTTTCCATTGCGGCAGATCAAGACAGAAGCGCGTTTGTTGCGCCCAAAAATATGCCGACCGGAAAACTTCGACGCTCTCACCCGCTTTTGACTAGGCAGGTGCGTTCTTTGCGGCTTAAAACCGTGCCCATGTTTTCCCGCCTGCTTCTTGGTCTCATCGCCGGTTCCGCCTTTTCGCTCGCTCTTGTCGCGGGACCATCGGCGGATTCGACGAAAAAGCCGCCAAAGGCGGTGGTGGAATTGTTCACCAGTCAGGGCTGTGCGTCCTGCCCGCCCGCTGATGCGTTGTTGACCAGTCTCGCCGAGCGCGGCGATGTCGTCGCTTTGGCCTATCATGTCGATTACTGGGACTATATCGGCTGGGAAGATACGTTCGGGTCCAAAAGCTTTTCGGACCGTCAGCGTGCCTATGCGAAAAGCTGGGGCTCGTCGCGTATCTATACACCGCAAATGGTGGTCAATGGTGCCGAGGGCGTGGTTGGCTCCAAGCGTGGTGCGGTCAATGATGCTCTGGCATCTGCACAACTGCCCTTGGATGTGTCCATCCAAAAGCAGGGTGACATGTTGACGGTGCGTATTCCTGCCGATGAGACATTGCCCGACGCCTCGATCTGGCTGGTGCGGTATCTGGTGCGCGCCGATGTTGGTATCGAGGCGGGCGACAATGCCGGCAAGAGCATGGTCTATACCCAGGTTGTGACCGATCGGCAGATTTTGGGCGCATGGGAATCGGAGCATGGCGCCAGTCTCAAACTGCCCATGGCCAGCGTTCAGGGCGGTGCGGTTGGCGGCAATGGCCTGGCCATTCTAGTGCAGGATGAACGCAATGGCCTGCCCGGTCCCATTCTTGGTGCGGCAAACTTTGAATTCTGAGGCTGTAGAGACATAAAAAAAACCGCCCCCTGGAGTGAGGGGCGGGTAGATGACTTTGGGTCAACTCATATTGGGGGCGGCTGGCAGTCGGGCTTCATGGTTTGGGGGCTCGATCGGCCCGACTGCCAGCCACTGGAGGCAATGGTTGAACATTGGCTGACCAATGCGGCGTGATCAGGGACAGATCATGGCCAAATCTGGGTTTTTCACCCCCTTGCCAGTGCTCACAAAAGCGCCGATCATGACAGGGTAATGACGAGCATTTAGAGGCGGCGTGCAGTCTCCGGCAGACAAGTCTTCCAGTAAACTCTCGCTGGTGCATGTGGGCGAACCACAGGCGCAACACAAAAGCCCCGTGTCCCCGGTTACCGCGTTCGACCGCCGTGAATTGATGCTTATTCTTTCTGTTTATGGCCGCAAAGTGGGTACTGGAGAATGGCGCGATTACGCCATGGATTTCCTCAAGGACCGCGCTCTGTTTTCCATTTATGCGCGCGTGTCGGAGCGTCCGCTTTTCGTCGTGGAAAAGAACCCGAAGCTGCGCAACAAGCAGGGTCAGTACATGGTCAGCAATCAGCAGGGCATGATTCTCAAGCGTGGACACGATCTGGCGCAGGTGCTGCGCGTGCTCGATCCCGATCTGGTGGTGGTGGGTTGAGTCTTCTGGTTCGTCCGGCGCGGACGGAAGATATTGCTGCAATGAGCCGGGTTCTTCTGGCCTCGATCATCGGGCTGTGCGAGGCCGATCATCTTGGTGATCCGGCAAAACTGGCCGCATGGACGCGCAACAAGACGCCGGACGGCGTTGCTACCATGCTGGCCAATCCGGACATGGTTATGTTCGTGGCCGAACAATCCGGCGATGTGCTGGCGGTTGGCGCGGTGACGCGGGCTGGCGATATTGCGCTCAACTATGTAGCGCCCGAGGCGCGGTTTTCCGGGGTGAGCAGCGCATTGCTCAACCGGCTTGAGGCTGAACTGGTCGCGCTCGGCTTTTCCGAAGGCGTGCTGGAGGCTACGGCCACGGCAAGAGGCTTTTACGAGAAGCGGGGCTGGATTGCCGATGGTCCGCAGGCCAGTGGGCGCATGGTCAATGGCTTTCCGATGCGCAAGCGGCTGATCTCTTCCTAAAGCTGCGCGGCGCGCCCTGTTCATCGGTCGGGTAAAATGGCATGGTCCGCCCGCACCATCATTGAGCGCCTTTCATGCCCGCTTTCATTCCCGATCTGCCTGTCCTTCTCGCCTTCGCCTTGGCCGCTTTCGTTCTCGCCGTCACGCCGGGACCGGATATGGCTCTTTTCGTATCGCGAACGATGAATTGGGGGCGCGGCCATGGCTTTGCGACCGTGTTGGGCGCGACGACGGGCATTGCCGTTCACACCATGCTCGTGGCCTTTGGGATTTCCGTGCTCATCGTCACCGCACCGGCGCTGTTCTGGGCGCTGAAAATCGTCGGCGCGCTTTATCTGGTGTGGCTCGCCATTCAGGCTATTCGCGATGGTGGCGGGATACTCGTCACCAAGGCGGCGGGCAAGCGGCCGAGCTGGGGCCAGTCCTATCTCACCGGGCTTGGCATCAATCTCACCAACCCCAAAGTGGCTCTGTTTTTCGTGACTTTCCTGCCGCAATTCGTTTCGGCATCCGATCCGGCGGCGGCGGGAAAACTGATGTTTCTCGGGCTCGAATTCGTCATTGTTTCCCTGCCCGTCGTGATCGCCATCGTGCTCTTCGCTGAATGGCTGACGCGCACGCTCAAGGAAAATGCCTGGGTCGGCAAGGCGCTCAACTGGAGCTTTGCGGCCGTGTTCATGGCCTTTGCCGCAACCATCCTCCTTGCCGAAGGTCGCAAATAGTGAACTATCGTCACGCTTTTCATGCCGGCAATTTTGCCGATGTGGTCAAACACACCATTCTGACGCGCATCCTGACCTATCTGATGAAGAAGGACGCCGCGTTTCGCGTGATCGACACGCATGCCGGTATTGGGCTCTATGATCTTTTGGGCAGTGAGGCTGAGCGCACCGGAGAATGGCAGGCAGGCATTGCCCGACTGATCGACGCCAAACTGCCTGCGCCTGTGGCAGATCTCGTCGCCCCCTATCTCGGCGCCGTCAGAGCGCAGAATAGCGACGGGCGCCTGCGTTATTATCCGGGCTCGCCCAAGATCACCCGGCATATGCTGCGCCCACAAGACCGGCTGATGGCGCTCGAATTGCATCCAGCCGACGCCTGGGCGCTGCGCAAGAATTTCGCCGACGACTTCCAGGTCCGCGTTACGACGCTCGATGGCTGGGCGGCCATGGGCACGCATCTGCCGCCAAAGGAAAAGCGAGGCCTCGTTCTCGTGGACCCGCCGTTCGAAGAAAAGGGCGAATTCACCCGCATGGCGCAGAGTCTTGAAAAGGCGCATGCCCGATGGCCCGGCGGCATTTATGCCTATTGGTATCCCATCAAGGAGCCGCGCGACGTGGACGCCTATGTCAAGGCGCTCAAGGCAAGCGGCATTCCCAAAATCCTGCGGATCGAGCTGACCATCGACAGTCCCACCACTCCGCCAAAGCTTCACGGCACCGGCATGGTCGTCGTCAATCCGCCCTATGTGCTGGAACAGGAGATGCGGGCGGTGCTGCCCGTTCTGGCCAATCTGCTGAGTGACGAGGGGCGTGGGCGCTGGTCGGTTGAGTGGGTGGCGGGAGAGTAATCAGCCCGCTTGTACTTGGCTCATGATTGCCAGCGGTCTTCCTTCATTGTCTGAAAAGAAAGCCATCCATTCTTCCGCGCCGTCTTCATGGCGGTGGATCATGTGCGGCGCGCCCAGAAAGACAATCCCGCGCTGACTCAACTCTTCATAGCTCGCAGAAATGTCGGCAACGGCGAAATAGAGCACGTTTGCCTGCTCTTTCTGGCCCGCCTCTGCGCTCAGCATCAATCGTGTGCCGCCACAATCGAAGAAGGCGAGGTCGCCAAAGGTATAAAGATGCGGCACGCGCAAAACATCACGCCACCACGCTTCGGCGGCGGCAATGTCGGTCACGCTACGGCTGATCTGTCCGAGTGCGCCGAAGGTTTCGGTACTGGTCATGATGTCGCTCCCTAATGTCGCGCCGCCTTTTGGCCGACCGGGCCAGCGGCGCAATTGATCTCGCCCATCGAGGTCCAACTTGCCCACGATATTGGACAAGTGGAATTTCACTGCGTCCCGGCTCATGCCCTGACCACGCGCTATGCGCGCATTGCTCATCCCGTGGCGCACGGCATCGGCCACGCGCCACTCGGCAGGGGTGAGGACATCTTTATGGGGCGGACGACCGTGTCGTGACATGGCGCTCTCGTAAACAGACGCGTTAGTTCTAGCATCCCCATTGCCGATTTTCCCTCCCCTCCCTGCCTTCAAAATTGCGCTTGATCCTCTAGTGACTAGAGGATTTAGGACTGCTTCCGCTGTGACAGGAAGGAAGTGGGTTGCGATGGATCGCTATCTTGAAAAGACGCGCCTGCTGGATTTTGGCCATCAGGCAATTGAGGGTCTCGTAAGCGAGCGGCATTGGCGCGGGCTTTCACCCTATGAACGCATTGGGGCCGTCTATGGCTTTGTCCGCGACGAAATCGCCTTTGGCTACAACGCCGCCGATGACATCCCGGCCTCGCTTGTGCTGAAGGATGGCTATGGTCAGTGCAATACCAAGGGCACATTGCTGATGGCGCTCTTGCGCGCCGTTGGAATAGCCTGCCGCCTCCATGGCTTCACCATCCACAAGGCACTACAGCGCGGCGTGGTTCCCGAACTGGTCTATGGTCTGGCGCCAGACAGCATCTTGCACAGCTGGGTCGAAGTCGAACACGAGGGGCGGTGGATCAACCTTGAGGGGTTTATTCTCGACCGGGCCTTCCTCAATGCCTTGCAGGCCGAGTTTTCTGGCGAGACCAACAGTCTTTGTGGCTATGGTGCAGGCACGGAGTGCCTGTCTGCGCCGCCGGTCGAGTGGGCGGGGCTGGACACCTATATCCAGAAAACCGGCATTAATGCCGATCTCGGCCTGTTCGATAGCCCGGATGATTTCTATGCCAGTCACCGACAGACCTTCGGGCTTGTTCGGGAGCTGCTCTATCGCAATGTCGTCCGGCATTGGATGAACGCGCGCGTCGCCCGGATGCGTGGCGGCAATATTCCGCGCATTCCGGCGCATGCTCACGATACGGCGATGTAGCGATCAGAGCGCCAGAAGCGTGTCCCGGTCCTTCTTGCTCAGCCGTTCGCTTTCACTCTTGAGCTGGCCGCAGGCGGCAAAAATATCGCGGCCGCGCGGGGTGCGCACAGGTGAGGCATAGCCAGCCTTGTTGACGATGTCGGCAAAACGCTCGATGCGGCTTGAAGGCGAGGTGCCGTAATTGGAACCCGGCCAGGGATTGAACGGGATGAGGTTGATCTTGGCCGGGATGCCCGCCAAGAGCCGCACCAGTTCTTTGGCTTCGGCGTCGCTGTCATTGATGCCGTCGAGCATCACATATTCAAAGGTGATGCGGCGAGCGTTCGACAGGCCTGGATAATTCTTGCAGGCCTCCAGCAAGTCCTTGAGCGGCCATTTCTTGTTGATGGGCACCAGCACATCGCGCAGGTCGTCGCGTACGGCATGGAGCGAAATGGCCAGCATGACGTCGATTTCGCGGCCGGTCGGCTCGATATAGGGCACGACGCCCGAGGTCGAAAGCGTAATGCGGCGCTTGGAAATCGACATGCCATCACCGGCCGAGGCGATGAGCAGGGCCTGTTTGACATTGTCGTAATTATAGAGCGGCTCGCCCATGCCCATCATTACGATATTGGTGATGGCGCGGGTTTCGCCGCCGGGTACAAGGCCGCCATCATCGGGGCGCGAACCGCCGGGGAAATCGCCAAGGCGCTCGCGGGCCATTAGGATCTGGCCGAGAATTTCGCCTGCGGTCAGATTGCGCACCAGCTTCTGCGTGCCGGTATGGCAGAACGAACAGGTCAGCGTGCAGCCGACCTGCGAGGAGACGCAGAGCGTGCCTCGGTCGCTTTCGGGGATATAGACGGTTTCCACCTCGACCGGCGGCATATTCGGGTTCTGCGGATCGCGGAAACGGAACAGCCATTTACGGGTGCCATCGACCGACACCTGTTCGGTGACGATTTCCGGGCGGTCGAGATTGAAGGCGTCGGAAAGCTTCTGCCGCACCGGCTTGGCCACGTTGGTCATGCGGTCGAAATCGGTGACCCCGTTCACATAGAGCCAGTTCCAGAGCTGGCTGGCGCGCATGCGGCCTTCCTTTTCCGAGACGACCTCATGATTGACCAGCATCTCGGCAAGCCCGGCCTTGGAGAGGCCGATCAGCGATGGGCGCGTCGCCGCAATTGGGCGGACGGCACTGGAATGGTCAAGGTTCAGCGCAATGCTCATGGCGCGACGGGGCTCGGCAAAAACGGGAAAGTCTGCGGGCAATATCATATGAGGCTGAAAAGCGCAAAGTCACGCTCGCGGGAACGCCGCTTGCATGGAGCGCAGAGCAGTCTCCAACCTCAAACCGATCGGGGAGTGCCGCCTAGCACTCCGCGCCGATCGCCTGCTGTGCGGCGGTAGCGCCGGACAGCGAATAGGATTGTGTCACCTGCGTGCCGTCGGCAGCGGTGCCAGTGACCACAAGGGTCGAGCCAGCGCGGATCGCAGCTGCCAGATTGGCGGCCTGAGCGCTGTCGTCGAGCCAGGCAGCGTCACCTTGGGTGAAGAGCGGGAAGCTCTGGCTGCCAACCGCGACGCTGGCGATTGAACCGGTCTGAAAAGTATAGCCCGCCACCACGTTGAACTCGGTCCTCACATCTTCGCTGGGGCGATTGGTGACATAGACATAGGCGTCTGCGGAGGCCTGTGCGCTAGGCTCGGTGCTTTTGGGTTTGGAGAGCGCAAAGCAGATCGTGCCGGTGCCGTCATCTGCGGCGTAGCTGGCCCAGTCGCGGAACTCACCCAGAACGCGCGCCGACTGCGCCTGAACCGGCAGAGTGCTGACGGCGGCAATGACAAAAGCGAGGGCGAGATTGAGGGATCGGGTCATTAATATCTGCTCTTGGATAAGCAAAGGGCGACGGACCCAAAAGGCCCGGCGCCCAGTTATGGGGTTTGTGCCGTCCGGGGCAAGCCCTTACTGGCAGGCGGCGTCGATGGCGTTCATTGCCGCCGTCGCGCCCGAGAGCGAATAGGTGTCCACCGTATCGGTGCCGCGCTGGCTGGTGCCGCGCACCGTCATCTGGCTACCGCCTTTAAAGGCGGTGACGAAACCGGCTTCATCGCCCGAGGATGCGAGCCAGGCCGTGGAGCCGCGTGCCGCCATTGTGTAGGAGCGGCCATCAACGCTCACCGAAGCCTTGGCATCGGTTGTATTATAGGGGTAACCGATCTGGGTCTGGGCTTCGTTCTTGGAGCCCATGCCCTTGCGGTGCACGATCAGGAATTTGATCGGGTCGCGATTGGCGCCTGCCGGTTCGCTGCGCGTCGGTTCGCCGATGATGAAGCACAGCTGACCGCTGGCGTCGGTGGCCGTATAGGCCGACCAGGCATTGAACGTCCCCAGTTCGGTGGCTTGCTGCGCCTGCGCGGCTGGCGCCAAAGCCATGAACGCTGCGACCGCGAGCCCGAGTTTGAGGCCACCGGTTTTCATCGTCATCGCCAAATCTTCCTCTTGTCTTGCTGCCGTTCGGGGGCAATGTCCTACCCGCGAGAGAATGACCCGAACATGGTTACCAAGGTGTCAAATCCGCCTGTATTTGACTGCATTTGTCTCAAATGAAAGCCAATCGCGGCGGGAATTTGGCAGAACGGGCTCTGTCCGGCCCCGTTTGCGTGTGAAGGGTTAACACGACGCTAACAGATGGGTGATCGTGAAGGGTTCAGGCGGCCAGTGGATAGGATTGCTCCACGAGGTAAGGGCCGCCTCCTACCGAATCGCGGCTGGAAAAGAGGACGAAGCGCGCCGGAACAAAGCTCAGTGGTTCAAACCGGGCTGCCTCGGCGATGAAGCGGGCAACATCCTCGGCAGACGCGCCACGCAGCCGCGCCAGCGTGATATGGGGCACGAATTTGCGCCCCTCGGGGGGCAGGCCGGCTCTCTGCAACACACGCTCATGTGCCGCCTGTAACCGGTTCAGCTCTTCAGAAGGTTCGACACCGGCGAACAAAGCGCGCGGTTTGTCACCACCAAAGGTGCCCATATGGGTGAGGCGGATGGAAAAGCGCAGCGAATTGGACAGCCGGTCCAGAGAATCGGCGACCTCGTCAGCGGTCTGGTGGTCGACATCGCCAATGAAGCGCAGGGTGATGTGATAATTTTCAGGATCGATCCAGCGCGCGCCGGTCAGTCCGCCGCGCTTGAGCGACAGCGCAAAGGCCACATCGGGGGGAATTTCAAGGCCGGTAAAGAGCCGGGGCATGGCTTTCTCCCTGGCGAGAAGGGAAGGCAAGGGCGGCACGAATCTGTCCCAAAGCCTAACACAATCAATTCATCCGGCCAGTCCATGTGTCGCATCGAACCATTTATCCTTGTCAATCAAGGGTTCTATCCCCATATTCCGTGCCAAGCGGCAAAAACCAATTGCCCCCGGCGGTGACAAGACCGCGACTTTGATCTGGGAAAGGAGCCTGAGAATGGCTGAATATGACCGTCAGACCCTCAATGCGCGGGCCAGCTCGGCCGCGGCCATTGATGAGGGTCTTCGCAGCTATATGCTGCGCGTTTACAATTATATGGGCCTTGGCCTCGTCGTGACCGGCGCCGTCGCCTGGTTCACCAGCCAGTGGGCCATGTCGAGCCAGGCCAATGCCGAGCTGCTCTATGCCAGCCCGCTCGCCTGGGTGCTGATGCTGTCGCCGCTGGCTTTCGTGCTGGTGCTGAGCTTTGGTATCAACAAGCTCTCCGTCCCAGCGGCGCAGGCCGTGTTCTGGGCCTTTGCTGCCGTGATGGGTCTGTCGCTCTCTTCGATCTTCCTCGTCTATACCGGCGCGTCCATCGCCAAGGTGTTCTTTATCACCGCCGCAACCTTCGGCGCGATGAGCCTTTATGGCTACACCACCAAGCGCGACCTGACCGGCATGGGCAATTTCCTGTTCATGGGTCTGATCGGCATTATCATCGCCTCGATCGTCAATATCTTCATGCAGTCCTCGATGATGGAATTTGTCATCTCGGTGGTCGGCGTGCTGATCTTTACGGGCCTGACCGCCTATGACACCCAGAAGATCAAGGAAAGCTATTCCGAGCATTACGGTGCCGATGTCATGGCCAAGAACGCCATCATGGGCGCGCTGAGCCTCTACCTCGATTTCATCAACCTCTTCATGATGCTCCTCCGCCTGTTCGGCAATCGAGAGTAGTCTCAAAAGGCTTGATGATCCGATCAAACAATTTGGTTGGACGACAAATCGGACCGCAGCTTACAAAAGCTGCGGTCTTTTCTTTATGTAGCGCCCATGTCCGATTATTCCCTCCGCCCTTTTTCCTGGTCCGACATTCCCGCCATCACGGCGATCTATCGCCATTATGTCGAGAACACCACCATCACCTTCGACACCGAAGCGCCGGGGGAAGAGGCGATTGCGGAGAAATATGCGGGGCTCAAAAAGCTCGGACATCCGCTGATCATCGCTGAGCGAGCGGATAAAGTGGTTGGTTATGCCTATGCCAGTTTCTACCGGCCCCGTGCCGCCTATCGCTTCACCTGCGAGGACTCGATCTATCTCGACCCGGCAGAAACGGGGCGGGGGCTGGGGCGGCTGATGCTGACGGCGCTATTGGCGCAATCGAAAGCCTTCGGCTTCAAGCAGATGCTGGCGGTGATCACTGCCGACACGGCCAATTCCATCGCCATCCACGAAAAATTCGGCTTTGAGCGCGTCGGCTATTATTCTGCCGTTGGCTACAAGTTCGACCGCTGGCACGACATCGTGCATCTGCAAAAGGCGCTTTAGACCGGCAATTCGCGGCTGGCTTTGATGGTTTCCATCGGTACATCGGTCTTTACCGACTGCACCGAGGGAATGCGCATCAGATGGTCGGACTGAAACCGCCAATAGGCGTGCAGGTCCGTGGTGACGATGCGTAGCAATGCGTCGCATTCACCCGTTGTCAGGTAGCACTCGGCGACTTCGGGAAATTTGCGGATGGTTTCGGCAAACTGGTTCGTCGTCTCGGCATCCTGCGTCTTGAACCAGATGCGGGCGAAGACCGTCAAAGCCAGCCCTAGTTTCGGTCCGTTGAGCACAGCCACATATTGGTCGATGACGCCTTTTTCTTCGAGCAGCCTCACGCGCCGCAGGCAGGGGGAGGGCGATAGACCGACCGCATTGGCCAATTCCACATTGGACATGCGCCCATTGCGCTGCAATGCTCGAAGGATACGGCGGTCGATGGCGTCGAGGTTTTCTGACACGTTATGGGCTTGAATTGGTTCTTGTTGGCAGATTGTGCCAAATTCTGCGTCAATCTTGCGATGATCGCAAGTTTATTGCGCCGAGGCCGGCTTATCCTGTCATAATCGAAATCGGGAAATCGTCATGGCGAAAACCATCAAGAAAGTCGTGCTGGCCTATTCGGGCGGGCTCGATACATCCATCATCCTCAAATGGCTCAAGGAAACCTATGATTGCGAAGTGGTGACCTTCACCGCCGATCTGGGTCAGGGCGAGGAGCTGGAACCTGCGCGCAAGAAGGCCGAAATGTTCGGCATCAAGGACATCTATATCGAAGACCTGCGCGAAGAATTCGTGCGCGACTTCGTATTCCCGATGTTCCGCGCCAATACAGTCTATGAAGGTCAGTATCTGCTGGGCACCTCCATTGCCCGCCCGCTGATCGCCAAGCGGCTCGTCGAAATCGCCCATGAAACCGGGGCCGATGCCATTTCCCATGGCGCGACCGGCAAGGGCAATGATCAGGTGCGGTTCGAATTGACCGCCAATGCGCTCGATCCGTCCATCAAGGTCATCGCGCCCTGGCGCGAATGGGATTTGCGCTCGCGGACGGCACTTCTGGCCTATGCCGAAGCCAATCAGATTCCAATTGCCAAGGACAAGCGCGGCGAAGCCCCGTTCTCGGTCGACGCCAACCTGCTGCACACTTCGTCCGAAGGCATGGTGCTGGAAGATCCCGCCGTGCCCTATCCCGATTATGTGCCGCAGCGCACGACCGACCCGGAAAAGGCCCCGAACGAGCCCGAAATCATCCGCATCGGCTATGAAAAGGGCGATCCGGTCTCCATCAATGGCGAAAAGCTGTCGCCGGCGGCTTTGCTCACCAAGCTCAACGAGCTGGGCGGCAAGCATGGCATTGGCCGTCTCGACCTCGTCGAAAACCGTTTTGTCGGCATGAAGTCGCGTGGCCTCTACGAGACGCCGGGCGGCACGATCATGCTGGTGGCGCATCGTGGCATCGAATCGATCACGCTCGACCGTGGCGAGGCTCATCTCAAGGATGAGCTGATGCCGAAATATGCCGAGCTGATTTATAACGGCTTCTGGTATTCGCCTGAGCGCGACATGCTGCAGGCCCTGATCGACAAGAGCCAGCAATTCGTTACCGGCGAAGTCACGGTCAAGCTCTATAAGGGTTCGGCTTCCGTTATCGCCCGCACCTCGCCCTATAGCCTCTACTCGATGGACCTCGTGACCTTCGAGGAAGGCGCGGTGGCCTATGACCACAAGGATGCCGAGGGCTTTATTCGCCTCAATGGTCTGCGGCTCAAGACCTGGGCAGCCCGCAACGCCAAGGCGCGCGGCTGAGTTAAAAGAGGGCGGGCCCAGGGTCCGCCCTTTTCCTTTGGAGTGTGCCCATGCCCGGTCGTATCGTGATCCTCAATGGCGCGCCGCGCTCGGGCAAGACCACGCTGGCGCGTGCGATCCAGAGCCATATCCCGGGCCTCTGGATCAATTGGGGCGTCGACGCCTTCAATGCCAGCCTGCCGGTTTCGCTTTTTCCCGGCATCGGTCTGAGGCCGGGTGGCGAAAGGCCTGATCTTGAGCCCCATGTGGCGGCTTTGTACGGCGCCTTCTTCGCCCATATGGCCCGGCTCGCCCATGCCGGTTTCGATGTTGTCGCCGATCTGGGCATGCACAGCGAATATGCCGTCCCCTTTGATCCTATGATCATTCTCGCTGATGAATTGGCGGGCCTATCCCCGCTGCTGGTCGGGGTGGATTGCGATCTCGACACGATCATGGCGCGGCGCAATGCCGATCCGCAGAATGGGCGTTATCTTGGCGGATCAGAGGTGCCAAAGCCCGTCGCCCGCTGGCAGGAGGCGGTCCATCGCGGAAAAACCTATGATCTGCGGGTCGATATGGCTATGCTGACGCCTGAAGATGGCGCCCGGCAGATCGCTGAGCGATTGGGCGCCGAGGTTATCGATCAGAATTGACCCCACTTAATTGCCCGTTAAGCGCGGCTGACTAACGTTTGCGCCTGCGTCGGCTAATGTGTTGGGGAACAAGGGGGTTCGATGCGTTCTAAAGATGCTGGCAAGGTCGGGGAAGTAGCCGATGCGCTGCTGCTCGATGCAGCGCTGGAAAGCATTCCCTATGGGTTCTGTGTCTGGTCGCCGCAGTTTCGCCTGGTGATGTGGAACAAGCATTATCGCGACTTTTATGGCTTTGCCCCTGATTCAATTCATCGGGGCATGACGCTGGAAGATGTTGTCCATCTCTCCGCGCGCCTGGGCAATCATGCCGGACAAAGCCCCGAAGGGTTTTACGAACATTATACAAGCGGGCTTCTGGCCAATCGCGACGGCGCGCGCGCCAAAAGCCAGGAAGTGGTCAATGGTGGCCGCATCATCGAAACGGCGCATATCTATTCGGAAAATCTCGGCTGGGTGGTGACCCACGAAGACATTACCGACGAGATTGCCCGTTCGGAAAGCCAGCAGAAACGCAAGCTGGAGCTTGAGCGGCAGAATATCAGGCTCGATGCTGCGGTGAACAATATTTCCATTGGTCTGTGCATGATGGATGCGCGCGGGCGTCTGGTGATCTGCAACGAGCCCTATGCCCGCATCTATAATCTGCCAGTCAACCTGCTGCGGCCCGGCACCCAGCTTGAAGATATTCTGAGCCACCTGTTCGACATGGGCATGTCGACCAGCGGCAGCAAGGATGAATATATCACTTGGCGGCGCGAGGTCATCGCCAAGCGTGAATATGGCAAGAATGTCCATGAGCTGAATGGCCGAACCATTCTGATGCAGCACCATCCAATGAAGGATGGCGGCTGGGTCTCGACCCACGAGGACATTACCGAGCAGCGTCAGGCCGAAGCGCGCATCCAGCATCTGGCGCGCCACGATGCCCTGACAGATCTGCCCAATCGCATCGAATTTCTCGAACAGATGGCCAAGACCGAGGCGGCGCTCAAGCGCGGCGAGATGGCCGCCGTGCTCTATATCGACCTCGACCATTTCAAGGCTGTCAATGACACTCTGGGCCATGCGGTCGGCGACGAGGTGATCAAGCAGGCTGCCGTGCGTCTCTGGGGCACATCGCGCGAGACCGACCTGTTGGCGCGTCTGGGCGGCGATGAATTTGCGCTGTTGCTGCGTCCCATCGATGGCATTGATACCGCAGCCCGCGTTGCCGACCGTATCGTCAAGGCCATGCGCGCGCCCATGAATATCGGCGGCCAGCAGATCGAGATCGGCGCTTCGGTCGGTATTGCGGTGGGGCCCGGCGATGGCACCAGCACCGATCAACTGGTCAAGAATGCCGATCTGGCGCTTTACAAGGCCAAGTCGGAAGGCCGCTCGACCTATCATTTCTTCGAAACCGGCATGGATGCCGAGCTGCAGCAGCGCCGTTCGATCGAGGCTGGCCTGCGCATGGCCATGCAGCGCCAGGAACTGCGTCTCATGTATCAGCCCTTGCTCGGGCTTGGCGAAAACAGGGTCACTTGCGTCGAGGCCCTGCTGCGCTGGGATCACGACGCGCGCACCATTCCGCCGAGCGAGTTTGTGCCGGTGGCTGAGGATACCGGCCTGATCGTGCCAATCGGGGAATGGGTTTTGCAGGAGGCCTGCCGCGCTGCCGCGTCTTGGCCTGACAAGGTGCGTGTGGCGGTCAATCTTTCGCCGGTTCAGTTCCGCAACAAGGATCTGGTGGCGCAGGTGCGCGCGGCTTTGGCCGATGCCAAGCTGGAGCCAACCCGGCTGGAACTGGAAATCACAGAAAGCCTGCTGCTCACCGATAGCGAAGCCACTATCGCCGCTTTGCATGAATTGCGCGATATGGGTGTGCGTATTTGCATGGATGATTTTGGAACGGGCTATTCATCCCTGTCCTATCTGCGCAGTTTTCCCTTCGACAAGATCAAGATCGACCGGTCCTTTACTGCCGATCTCACCACCCGCAAGGATAGCCGTGCCATTATCAAGGCGGTGATCGGGCTGGGTCAGTCTTTGGGCATGGTGACGACGGCTGAGGGTGTCGAGACCGAAGAGCAGCTTGCCATGGTGCGCGACTATGGTGTTTCGGAAGTGCAGGGCTTCCTGTTCTCCCCGCCACTTCAGTCCAACACACTGACCAATCTTCTGCATTCGGAAGCGGCCAAGGCACAGGCCAAGCAGAAGGCTTCGTGACATCAAGGGCGCAGCTTCACGCCCAATTTTTCGGCATTGCGCGGCGCAATGGTGCCGGCACCAATGCCGAAGATGTTGTTCAAGATGGCCTGCTCGTCGCCATAGAAGCAGGGCGATATAATCTGGTCGATCCGGCCAACGCTGCCTGGCTGCGTGGGGTGGTGCGCAATCTGGCCCGGATGGAGGCGCGGACATCCCGGCGCAGGAAGAGCCGCGAAGGCCAGTGGCAGTCTGCGCCTGTCGCCCATGGGCCGACAAAAGTCGACATGCCGGACATTCTGGCCGATTTGACGCCAGCACTCAGAGGCCTTGCCGCTCTTGTGTTGACCGGCCACAACAGGCGTGAAATCGCCTATCTGCTCAACCTTCCGGATACGGCGCTGCGCCAGCGGGTCAGCGCCCTCAAGCGACATCTGCGCGCCAAGGGGCTGGCTGCGCCGAACGAGCTGGTCGGGCTCAATCTCGATCTTGCCTATGGTCGTATTCGAGAAGCGCTGCTGCCGGTCCTGGAGCGCCATGGCGGCCTGTTTGCCAGCCACGATCCTGACGGGCATCTTTTTATCGTACGTCGCTCACAAAAGGCGGGGACGCGGCAATAGGATGATGTGATCAGCAAGGAGGGCTCAGGATGAGCTTCAAGCCAAAAAGCGCCAGCGTGGTTTTTTACGTTTCCGACATCGCCCGCACCGAGGCGTTTTATAACGACACGTTCAATCTTGGTCTCGAACGGATGAAGGGTGCAGAGCCCTTCTGGTTGCAGGGGCATTTGGAGAGCGGGCTCGATCTCATTTTTTTCGAGATGGAGGCACAGCGCGGCAATACGCCTGCTCTGGTCTTCGATGTCAGCGAGGGCGGTATTGACGACATTGTCGCCGATCTGGCCGAGAAAGGTGTGACCATCGTTACCCCGGTTTCCGAAGCGCCCGGCGGCTGGAGCGCCGATTTTCTGGACCCCGATGGTTTTGGCCTTGGCCTCTGGCAATCGGGCGATCTGCCACGCTCGTTGCGCTAGAACCTATAATTGGCGCCAATGCGCAATACATTGATTGTGGGCGCATTGGCGCGATGCGTATAGCTACCGATTAAGGGCGGGTCATTTACGTTGATACCGGTCTCAATGTCGTTGAGACGGGTATGAAGATATTCGGCGCGAATGACCCAGTTGCTGTCGAGCGCCATTTCCGCGCCACCGCCTGCCACCCAGCCGCCTGCCCACTGCGAATTGGCGGGGACGCCGCCATGGAGATCAGTCTTTTCAAACTGGGCGAGTGCGAGACCGGCCGTGCCATATATCAAAAGCTCATCGGCGACCACACCCAAGCGGCCACGAAGCGAGCCCATCGAATTGATCGCAATTTCGTTGATACGCCCGGCGACCATTGAATCGTCGCCCTTGTATCTGGACAGGCTGAAATCAGCTTCAACACCCGCAACAAGTGAACTGAACTGCTGTTGGAAGCCAATATGAAGGCCACCGACCAGGCTGTTATAGCTTATGTCGCCGTCAGCGTCCCAGGCGAGCGAGACTGGGCTCCAATAGTCATTTGTTGCTTCACCCCAGCCATACCCGACATGTCCGCCGATATAGGCGCCGGACCAGTCATATCCGCTGCGCAAGGGAGAATAGGGTGCAGACTGGTCAAATGCGCCGCTAGCTCCGGTCATTGTAAGACTGAGCAGCGCCACCAGATAGGTTTTCATGATGAGACCCCCGACAACGGCAGTCAGGAAAGCGTCCCTGATTATGGTTAATACCGCGTCAATTTGGGGTCAGGCCGGTCGCCGTGGGAGGATCGCATCCCCGCCCTGCATATTGAAACCTTGTGAAATCGTGCCTCTTGCGTTATGCAGCGCGCGACCCTGCCGGGCCTGCGCTCCATTGCGGCCCTGGCAAACTCATATCGCATGGTTTGTTCTGGCCAGCCCACCCGAGGTTACTCCCGTGGGGCGGTTTTGCGGATCGTGCCAACAAGGCGGACCCTCATGGCCCTGCGCAATATCGCCATCATCGCACACGTCGACCATGGCAAGACCACTCTGATCGACGTTCTGCTCAAGCAGTCCGGCTCTTTCCGCGAGAATGAACGCGTCGAAGAACGCGCCATGGACAGCAATGATATCGAGCGCGAGCGCGGCATCACCATTCTGGCCAAGGTGACCTCGCTGATGTGGAACGAGACCCGCATCAATATCGTGGACACGCCCGGCCACGCCGACTTTGGCGGCGAAGTGGAGCGTATTCTGTCCATGGTCGATGGCGTGGTGCTGCTGGTTGACGCGGCCGAAGGCCCGATGCCGCAGACCAAGTTTGTGCTCGGCAAGGCGCTGGCACAGGGCCTGCGCCCCATCGTTGCCATCAACAAGATCGACAAGTCGGACGAGCGGCACCTCGAAGTGCTCGACGAAGTGTTTGACCTGTTCGTCGCTCTCGATGCGACGTCCGAACAGCTCGATTTCCCGGTGCTTTACGGCGCGGCCAAGCTCGGCTGGATGGCTCATGAGCCCGATGGCGCGCGCGATAGCCTTGCGCCGCTGCTCGACAAGGTCGTGGAACACGTGCCTGAGCCCAAGGTGGAAGAAGGCCCGTTCAAGATGCTGGTCACCACCATCGAGCGCAATCCCTTCCTGGGCCGTATCCTGACCGGTCGCATTTCGTCGGGTTCGATCAAGGCTGGCGATGCCATCCACACGCTGAACCGCGAAGGCAAGATCGTCGAAAAGGGCCGCGTGTCCAAGGTTCTGGCCTTCCGTGGTCTTGAGCGCAATCCGATTGAGGTTGGCGAAGCTGGCGATATCGTCGCCATTGCGGGTCTTGAAACCTCGACCGTGGCCGACACTATTGCCGTTCCATCCGTGACGACCCCTCTGGCTGCCAAGCCGATCGATCCGCCGACCCTGTCGGTGACGTTCCGCATCAATGACGGCCCGCTTGCTGGCCGCGAAGGCGACAAGGTTCAGTCCCGCGTCATCCGCGAACGTCTGATGCGTGAAGCCGAAGGCAATGTGGCGATCCGCGTGACGCCGGGCGATGACAATGACTCCTATGACGTTGCCGGTCGTGGCGAATTGCAGCTCGCCGTGTTGATCGAAAACATGCGTCGCGAGGGCTTTGAACTCACCATCGGTCGCCCGAAAGTGCTGTTCAAGGAAGAGAATGGCGTTCGTCTGGAGCCGGTGGAAGAAGTCATCATCGACGTTGATGACGAACATACTGGCGCCGTGGTGCAGAAGCTCACCGAGCGAAAGGGTGAGCTCACCGACATGCGCCCGTCCGGCGTGGGCCGCACCCGTATTCGTCTGATCGTGCCGACCCGTTCTCTGATCGGCTATCAGGCCGAATTGCTGTCGGATACGCGCGGCACCGCCATTTTCAACCGCCTGTTCCACGATTTCGTCCCCTATAAGGGCGAGCTGGCCAGCCGCCGCACTGGCGTTCTGATCTCGAACGGCACCGGCCAGTCCGTGGCCTTCGCGCTGTGGAACCTTGAAGATCGCGGCCCGATCATGATCGATGCTGGCGTCGATATTTATGAAGGCATGATCATCGGCGAGCATTCCCGTGAGAACGACCTTGAGGTCAATGCGCTCAAGGGCAAGCAGCTCACCAATATCCGCACCACGTCCAAGGACGAAGCGGTGCGCCTGACCACGCCCAAGAAGCTGACGCTGGAACAGTCCATCGGCTACATCGCCGATGACGAATATGTGGAAGTGACGCCCAAGTCGATCCGCCTGCGCAAGATCTATCTCGATCCCAATGACCGCAAGCGCATGAGCCGCGCCGCCAAGTCGGCCTGATGAGTTTTGCATGGCTCCCTTCATGGGAGCCATGTCGTTTCAGGGGCTTTGTTCCGGGTAAGAGGCTGTTAGCCTCTCCTGCCTAGACTGGCCGCCACATGTTCGCCCGGCCCTATCGCTAAGGCCGGGCGTTATTATTTCTGAGAAGAGCTTTAGGAGCATTGCATGACTGACTGGATCATCCAGACCATAACCGAACTCGGCTATGTCGGGATTTTCCTCGTCATGCTTGCCGAAAGCCTCTTTCCGCCAATACCCTCGGAACTGATCATCCCCTTTGCCGGTTTCGCTGCCGCCAATGGCGATCTCAATCTGTTCGGCGTGCTGATCACCGCCACCGTGGGCGCCGTGGTGGGCATGCTGCCCTGGTATTTCGCGGGCCGTATTTTCGGGCTGACGCGGGTGCGCTGGCTGGCCGACAAGTTCGGGCGCTTCATGGCGTTCAATGCTGACGAGATCGATGTGGCCGTCACCTGGTTCAAGCGCTATGGCCCGATCATCGTTCTGTTCGGGCGCTTGATCCCGCTGATCCGCACGCTGATTTCCATTCCCGCGGGTCTGTCGCGCATGCCGCTGTGGATTTTCCTTCTCGCCTCCACCATTGGCGCGCTGATCTGGAACACCTTCCTCACCATGGCCGGTTTCCTGCTGCACGAGCACTACCATGTCATCGAAGTGGTTCTCGATCCGCTGAGCTATATCGTGCTGGCGCTAGTGGTGCTGATCTACCTGTTCCGCGTCGTCACCTGGAAGCCCAGTCGCCCGATTGCCGACAAACCTGCAGAATAATTTGACTATTTAGGTCATAAAATATAGTCCGCCTTCCGAATACACTTGGAGGATATGCGGATCATGTTCGCGCAGCGTTTTGCTCTGGCCGTGCTGGCCCTTTCGGTCAGCCCGGTTTTTGCCCAGGAGATGATCTCCTATTCTTTCGACGGATATGAGACACAGATCCCCGCCGAGCCGCAGCGGGTTTTCGTCATGGAAAGCCGGACGGGCCTCGAATTCGCCCTGCTGGCGGGTTTCCCAATCGTGGCTACTGACTGGGACCCTTCTAGTCATTTTGAGCTCGATCCTGCCGTCGAAAAACTCGAATTCCGCGGTGAGCCAAGTGCCGAGCTGGCTTTGTCCTATAATCCCGACCTTTTGGTCGTGGGGCAGGGTTGGTGGAATTACTGGAAGGAAAACGGCGCCTTCAATGGCGATGGCTTCAATGTCCTTGTGATCAAGGACGCCAATAATGGGCAATGGAAAGAGCTGATGCTGGGCCAGTTGGCGGCAATCGGCAGGGCGGAGCAGGGCGAGGCAGCTCTCGCCGCCTATGAGGCAGCGGCATCCGAGGCCCGGGCTATCATTGCGGAAACCATCGGCAATGCACCAGTCGCGATCAGCGATGTCTGGGGCGACGGAACCTATGCGCTCCATGCCGAAACCTTCGACGCCGCCGTGGCCCGGGACATCGGCATCAATCTCGTCAAAAGCGATGCGCCGGTCGAAGATGGCTACCAGAAGCATTCGCTGGAAAATATCGGTGCCTATGCCGAAGCCGACATGATCGTGCTCAACCATTATGGCACACCGCCCGACAATCCGATCTGGAACCGTCTCAAGGCTGTTCAGGATGGCAAGGTCTATGACCTGCATCTTGCCAATAGCTGGGGCTTTGCGCTGACCGCTACCGATTTTGTAGAGGACCTGGCTGGTTACGCCGAGGATGCCGCGTCGCGCTGAGCTTTTCGCAAATTGCAAAAGCCTTGCAGAATGCGAGGCCGCTTTGCGAGGCAGAATGCGAATATTCAGACGGTTTTAATCTCCGAGCCCGGTTTTCCGGGCCTGCCAAACTGGCACGCTTCCTGCAATGAAGGGCATGTCCCGGATGAAGTGTGCTGCGTACCGGGCAAAGTCAGTCATTTGGGGTTCTGCATCGCGTATTTGATGCAGGACCCCGAAGTGCTTCTGGGGCACCTGCGCCCTTGCCGCATCGTCTCGTAGTGACTAGATATTTCGCCGACCCGTTTTTGCAGCCTTTGCAGACGCTTTTCCGGAGACGCCCATGCGCGCCGTGCTCGACATCATCCTGATCCTGTTGCAGCTCTATTGGTGGGTGCTGCTCATCATGATCATCATGAGCTGGCTGATCTCGTTCAACGTCATCAATACGCGCAATCAGTTCGTTGCCGCCGTATGGCGTGTGGTCAATCAATTGACCGAGCCGGTGCTGAATCCCATCCGGCGTTTCATGCCGAATTTCTCCGGCCTCGATCTGTCGCCGCTGATCGCGTTCCTCCTGATCTTCTTCATCCAGCAGATCATTGGCTATTACCTCTACCCCGCCGTTGCCCGCGCCGGACTCTAGCTGGTTCCGGGCCAGTCAGACCGGCCTCATCCTGCATCTGCGCGTCACGCCCAATGCCGGGCGCGACGCTATAGATGGCGCGGAAACCCGCGATGACGGGACATGCGTTTTGCGTGTCCGCGTTTCTGCCGTGCCCGACAAGGGCAAGGCCAATGCCGCCGTCATCGTGCTGATTGCCAAAGCGCTGGGCGTCCCGAAATCCGCCATCTCATTGGTCAGCGGCGATACCAGCCGCATGAAGACGCTCGCGGTGGTAGGCGACAGTGCGCAGCTCTCTCAGAAAGCCGCCGGTCTTGGCAGGCTCTCAAGCTGACACCCACCCTCGGGGACTAGAGGTCTGTATGAAATTATCAGTAACACACTCAGCTGCCCTCGGGCTTGACCCGAGGGCAGCACTGCGTTTGCGGCAAGAGAGGAAGAGCGTCCAAAGCAACACTACCCTCTGGCGTAAGACGTGTTCCACTGGCGGCCTATTTCCCCGCGACAAAATAGCGCAATCTCCATTGCTTAACGTTTCAATCCGGCTAATCTCTCGTTTGGGAGGAGCCCGTCGGAGGGCGGTGTCGGATCGGGCGCAAAGACCCGGGCGGCGCGGCGTGGGTTCCTCGGAGGAAGCAATCGAGGGATCAATCCTATGGATTTGGCACTTTGGCTGATCGTCGCCTGTGGCGGTCTGTCTATCGTTTATGGCGTCGTGACCACCCAGAACCTGCTCAAGGCCGATGCGGGGTCGGCGCGTATGCAGGAAATTTCCGCAGCCGTGCGTGAGGGCGCATCGGCTTACTTGAAGCGCCAATATACTACCATTGCCATTGTCGGCGTTGTCATTCTCGTGGCCGCCTGGCTGCTGCTCGGCGTCTATGCGGCCATCGGTTTTCTGATCGGCGCGGTGCTGTCTGGCGCGGCCGGTTTTATCGGCATGAACGTCTCTGTGCGCGCCAATGTGCGCGTGGCGCAGGCCGCTGTCGGCTCGCTCGCCAAGGGACTTGATCTGGCCTTCAAATCTGGTGCGGTGACGGGCATGCTGGTGGCGGGCTTAGGCCTCCTCGGTGTGACGCTCTATTTCATCATTCTGACCGGCATGGGCTTTGCCCCTACCAGCCGTACGGTCATCGATGCGCTGGTGGCGCTCAGCTTCGGCGCGTCGCTGATTTCCATATTTGCGCGTCTCGGCGGCGGCATCTTTACCAAGGGCGCCGATGTGGGCGGCGATATGGTGGGCAAGGTCGAAGCGGGCATTCCCGAGGATGATCCGCGCAACCCGGCCACCATTGCCGACAATGTGGGTGACAATGTCGGCGACTGTGCCGGCATGGCCGCCGACCTTTTTGAAACCTATGTGGTGACCATCGTTGCCACCATGGTTCTGGCGGCCATTATCCTGCCCGATCAGTTCAAGCTGATCGGCATGGTGCTGCCGCTCGCCATTGGCGGGGCCTGCGTTGTGACCTCGATCATCGGCACCTATTTCGTCAAGCTGGGCACCGACAACAACATCATGGGCGCGCTCTACAAGGGCGTCATCGCGTCGGGCGTGCTGTCGCTGGTGGCGCTCTTGCCGGTGCTGTGGCTGATGTTCGGCGACATGAATGTTGCCATCCAAACCGCCGATAAGGTCTTCACCCCCTGGTCGCTATTCTGGTGCGGCGTGACGGGTCTGGTCATTACCGGGCTCATCATCGTCATCACCGAATATTACACCGGCACTAATCGCCGTCCGGTCAATTCCATCGCCGAAGCCTCGGTTACCGGCCATGGCACCAATGTCATTCAGGGCCTCGCGGTATCGTTGGAATCGACGGCTCTGCCTGCACTGGTGATCATTGCCGGTATCATCATCACCTATTCCCTTGCCGGTCTCTTCGGCATCGCGATTGCCGTTGCCACCATGCTGGCTTTGGCCGGTATCATCGTGGCGCTCGATGCCTTTGGCCCGGTGACCGATAATGCCGGTGGCATTGCCGAAATGGCCGGTCTCGATAAGGAAGTACGCCACAATACCGATGCGCTCGATGCGGTGGGCAATACGACCAAGGCCGTCACCAAGGGCTATGCCATCGGCTCGGCTGGTCTGGGCGCTCTGGTGCTGTTCGCGGCATACACCGAAGACCTCAAACACTATTTCACCGACCTCACGGTCAATTTCGATCTGGCCAATCCCTATGTCGTGGTGGGCCTCCTGTTCGGTGGTCTCCTGCCCTTCCTCTTTGGCGGCATGAGCATGACGGCGGTGGGCCGCGCTGCGCAATCGGTGGTGGTGGAAGTGCGCCGCCAGTTCAAGGCCGATCCGGGCATTATGGCGGGTACGTCCAAGCCCGATTACGCGCGAGCCGTCGACATGCTGACCAAGGCGGCGATCAAGGAGATGATCGTGCCCTCGCTGCTACCGGTGCTCAGCCCCATCGTGGTCTATTTCGTCATTCTGTGGATCGCGGGTCCGGCCAATGCTTTCTCTTCGCTCGGCGCCATGCTCATGGGCGTCATCGTCACCGGCCTCTTCGTCGCCATTTCGATGACGGCGGGCGGCGGTGCCTGGGACAATGCCAAGAAGAGCTTTGAAGACGGGTTCACCGATAGCCATGGCGTCACCCACCACAAGGGATCGGACGCGCATAAGGCATCGGTCACCGGCGATACCGTCGGCGATCCCTATAAGGATACGGCGGGCCCCGCCGTCAATCCCATGATCAAGATCACCAATATCGTCGCCCTGCTGCTGCTGGCGGTGCTGGCAAATTGGGGCATGTAGTCAGCCAAACATAGTCTGGACTGAATTAAGAAAGGCCCGGGGCATGCTCCGGGCCTTTTGCCTTGCCTGTCGAGATATGCTTGCGTCATTCGTCACTATGATGCCGAAACAGGGAGAGCGAACCATGAGCGACAAGATGACTATTCAGGGCATTTACGCCTGTCTTGCCGTGGCCGATTTCGAGCGCGGTGTCGCCTTTTACACCAAGCTGATGGGGCGTGAGCCTGATGATCGCCCGATGGACGGGATGGTGCAGTGGCGCGGCGCGGGTGCTTTGCAGCTCTGGCATGAGCCTGAAAATGCAGGCCACAATCGCACAACGATTGTCGTGCCGGTCATGGCGGTTGAACGCCAGCGGCTTGAAGCGGCGGGCATTAGTCTGGGTCCCGATGTCGTGGGCGATTGGGGCATCGTCGCCCAGATCAGCGACCCTGACGGTAATCAGGTGACACTGGCCGAACCGCCCAAGGGATTCGTGGGGAGTTAGAGGCTGATTGCGGGAGCGAGCATTTCTTCCAGCCGGGCCAGCACGCGGTCTCGTTCCCGCGTCAGGCCCTTGTAGTCGAGCTGGTCCGGCGTCAGGCTTTCGATCTGCTCAGTCATCACTGCGGCAATGCGGCCCGCTTCAGGGTGGTTTTTCAGATCGTCCAATCCGTGCAGCGAAATGCGGATAGTGAATGCCATGGCGCCGGTTTTGGGTAGCTTTCGCAAGGTCTGACGTTCTACGCGTAGGAAGACCGGATCGGCTCTTTCGCCTATTCCGAAACGGGCGACCTTCGGGCCTGACACATCCGGGTGGAAAAGGCGCGCATCGCCATAGAGCGAAAAATTCCAGCGGATCATCGGGGTTTCAGGCCGAGCGGCGTCGAACATTCGGGCCATGATCTGGGCCGGGCGCGTCCCGGCACCGAAGCCAGGAACCGGTTGATGAATAAAATCCAGCGGATGACCCATCTTTTCGGCCAATAGCCAGGATGAGGGGAAAGCCAGTGCGCCGGCCACAAGCCGCCAACCGTCCGCATCGCGTTCAAGCAGGAGCAAATCGTCCTGCACCAGTCTTGCGGCGGTCAGCAGCGGGCTTTCTTGGGCATTGAGGGGAATGGCCGCGCTGGTTGAGACGATGCGCAGGTTCTGCCCCTCGCGCCGCCACAGATCGGGAAATCGGCTTGGCAGGTAATCGGCCAGCAGCGTCAGAAGCTCGGATTGAGCCGGGCGGCTGTTCTGACTTTCGGCAAAGACCGCGCCGAAATCGTCGCGCCAGAGCCGCGCCTTTTCTTCCAGTTGCGCAGCCATGGCGTCGTTCGGCTCCAGCCAATTGGCAGGATCGAGTGGCTTGGTGCCAATCTGGAACAGGCGCGAGGACAGGTCATAGGGCAGGAGCGTCATGGCCGCATATGAAAGCGTCGGCAGGGCCTTGGCAATGGCCCGCGGCTTGACAGGCGGCCCCGCTTGCTCTTTTGCCTCGGTGACACGGAGACAAGCCTATGCGTGAGATACTTGCCGATTTCCTGAGCTCTTCAAATTGGGAGCGGATCATCATTGCGGTGATCCTCGTCAATGCGCTGGTGCTGGGGCTCGAAACCGATGCGGGCATCGTCGCCGCCTCCGGGCCGTGGCTCATGGCGCTCGATATGGCGATCCTTGCCATTTTCACCGTGGAAATCGCGGCGCGCATCTATGCCTTCGGGCCGCGTTTCTTTCGCGATCCGTGGAGCCTGTTCGATCTCAGCATCGTCGTTATCGCGCTGATCCCTGCTTCCGGGCCGTTTCAGGTCCTGCGCTCGCTGCGCATTCTGCGCGCCCTGCGGCTGGTATCGGTCATGCCGTCGCTGCGCCGGGTGGTCGGCGGGCTGATCGCGGCACTGCCGGGCATGGGCTCGATCATGGTGCTGATGCTGATGCTGTTTTATGTGGCGGCGGTCATGGCCACCAATCTCTTCGGCGCGAGCCATCCCGATTGGTTCGGCTCGCTCTCTGCTTCGTTTTACACCCTGTTCCAGATGATGACGCTCGATTCGTGGTCCTCGGGCATTGTCCGGCCGATCATGGAAATCTATCCGCTGGCCTGGCTGTTTTTCATCCCGTTCCTGCTGCTCTCCACCTATGCGGTGTTGAATCTGTTCATCGGCGTCATCGTCTCGGCCATGCAGGAGGAGACCGAAGCCAGCGCTTCGGCGGATCGCAAAGCCATGCAGGATGAGAGTGCGCTTGTGCTCAATGAGCTGCGTGCGCTGCGGGTGGAAGTGACGGCGCTGCGCGAAAAGCTGGAGCGAAGCTAGTTATCAGCCTCAAGTGCAGCAATCACGCCGCGCAGCAGAGCGAAATAGGCTTTTCGATCTTTCTTGCCCAGAGTGCCCAATGCCAGATCGTTGATCTCGGTTACGACCTTTTCGACATCGGGCAGCTTCGCTCGCGCCAGCGGCGTCAGAGACACCAGCATGCTGCGTCCGTCATCGGGGTTAGGATGGCGCTCGACAAGACTATCGCGCTCCATACGGGCCAGCGTTGCGGTCATGGTTGGCTGCTCGACTCCGGCCCGTTCAGCAAGCATTTTCTGCGGTTGGGGTCCGCCTTCCAATGCCAGCAGCACCGGCATATGGGCAGGCGTAAGGCCCAGCGGCATCAGCCGCCGGTCCAGCGCCCGCACGAAAAGGCGCGCTGCCAGATTAGTCATATAGCCTGCAGAGCTGTCTCGCTTTAACGCCATTTACATAGTGTGCTCACTAATTTATATAGTGATCTAAGTATATTGGCTTCGCGATCCTCTTCGCAATGGAGTTTTCGATGGCTTTCATGTCTTCCACAGACCGCTATGGCAGCGTTGCAGCAAGCATTCATTGGCTGTCGGCGCTGGCGGTCATTCTGATGCTGGCCAGTGGGCAGGCCATGGATTTCAATGATGATCTGGTGGCTTCCGTGCTGCCATTTCATGTGGCTTTGGGGGTTGTCGTTGGCGTACTGACCCTGTTTCGCATTGTCTGGTGGGTCGCGTTTGATCGTCAGCCGCGCCCGCAAAAGGCCATGAGCGTGCTGCAGGAACGGCTGGCGAAAGGTGTGCATCTTGGTCTTTACGCCGCCATTCTTGTCATGGTCGCCTCGGGCATCGCCATGGTGGCGTTGACCGGTGCTGCGCCGCAGATTTTCGGTGGTGGCGTTTTGCCTGAATTTGATGAAGTGCCGCCCTATCTGGCGCATGGTCTGGTCAGCAAACTGCTGTTGGCGCTGGTCGTCGGCCATATTGGTGCGGCGCTCTGGCATCAGTTTATCAAGCGCGATGGGTTGATTGGGCGGATGCGCTTTGGTGGGTAGCGTTTCTTGTGGCGATTATTATCTTTCGCCACGAACGCCGCGCTGCCCTCGGGTCGAGCCCGAGGGCAGCTCTGTGGTTGGCTGCTAAGTTGCGTGAGCCCCGCCGGGCAACCACTCCCCACTCAAGGTGGCGGTGGGCAGGAGGCGACAGATCGAGTGGCCCAAGGACCGCTACTTCACGACTTTTAGCGCAGGCATGTTCTGGCCGTTCTGATGCAGGATCAGGGATTTGACGTCGCCATTATTGACGTCGAAGGTGATCTGCGCGTCTACGACCTTATAGAAAAACTGGGTTTCGCTTTCCGGGAAAATCTCGAAAGCGTCCTGACCCGTCAACTCAGCGAAGAGTTTTCCGTCTTGGGTGGTGACGGTAATCACCGCGCCGGGCGCCAGCACATATTCACCGACATAATCATCGAAAAGCGCCGGATCAATTTCAACACTGGTGCGCAGCTTGGGCTGTTCATTCAATGGAATAGCCGGGTTGAGAATATGCATGCCGATATCGTTGACGCCCTTTTGCGCCGCCATATTGGTCAGCACGACAACGCCATTGCCGCTATTGCGGTCGAACCCGGCAAAGCTGGAATAGCCGCCGGTCATGCCATTGTGCCAGACGATCTCGCCCTGTCCGGTCGTGGTAATGAACCAGCCCAGTCCAATCGAGGTGCCCTCTTCCACCGGCTTCGTGCGCGCCAGCATGGTGTTGATGGCGGGTGTGAGATCGGACCCTCTCTGGCCGCTGGCGGCACCGATGAATTTGATCAGATCGCTGCTTGATGTCAGCAGTGCGCCCGCCGGGGCAAAGGCATCGAAATCCCAGTTCGGGGTCGGCTCGCGCGCACTGTTGTGACCCGAGGCCATCGCCTCGGGCAGCGGCGTGCCGGTTAGTTGGAGACTGGTTTCCGTCATATCCAGCGGCGCAAGAATGTTTTCACTGATCACATTATTGAAGTCAGCACCGCTCACATGCGCTATTGCAAGGCCAAGCAGCGTGGTTCCGGCATTGTTATATTCAAAGCCTTCGCCGATGGGCCGGGGCAGGGTGTAATCGGCCAGCCAGGCTTGCAGACCTTCCACGCCGTAGCCGGAATAGGGATTGTCGACCCCGCCAGCCAATAGATCGGGGGGCAGGCCGGATAGGGAAGCACTATGGGTGGCCAGATCGAAGGCAGTGATGGCACGGCCCGGTGCATCCGGGAGTACAAAGCCCTCCGGCAGGTATTCAATGATGGGTGCGTCGAGGTCGATTTTGCCGTCATTGACCAGTTGAGCCAAAGCCAGATTGGTAAAGACCTTGGTGATCGAGCCGGCCTCGAAAATGGTGTGTTCGCTCACCGGCTCCGTGCCGTCCACTGTGAGTGTGCCATGCGAGACGAAGCGGGTTTCCCCGTTTTCGATCACGGCGACGGCAATGCCGACATTGGCCTGATCGCGACCGATACGGTCCGAGAGAATCTGGGCGATTTCACCATCCGAGGGCATGGCGGCCTCCTGTGCCATTGTGGGGGCCGCAAGCAGGGCGGCGGCGGTCAGGATGGCGACAGATTTCATGAAAAAGCCCTCGGCATTGCGGAATATCCATTCCTACAACGCCGAGGGCCGCAATTGGATCGAAAAAGTCTTGTGTCCGGGGTCTTAGCCCTTCTTGGCCAGAGCGATGGATTCCTCAATCACCCGGCGCGCATCGGCCAGATTGCCGATCCGGTCGATCTTGGCCCACTTGCCGGGTTCGAGATCCTTGTAATGGGTGAAGAAGTGCTTGACGCGCTCAAGCTGGATTTCGGGGAAGTCCTCGATATCCTTGATATTGTCGTACATGCGGGTCAGCTTGGAGACCGGCACGGCGATGATCTTTTCGTCCTGGCCGCCATCATCTTCCATGAACAGCACGCCGACAGGGCGGCTGCGCACTACGGCGCCGGGCACCAGCGGGCGCGAATTCATGACGATGACGTCAAGCGGGTCGCCATCGCCGCATAGCGTATGGGGCACGAAGCCGTAATTGCCCGGGTAACGCATGGGCGTATAGAGGAAGCGGTCGACGAACAACGCGCCCGAATCCTTGTCGATTTCATACTTGATCGGCTCGCCACCAAGCGGCACTTCGATAATGACGTTGAGGTCGTCCGGCGGGTTCTTGCCGGTGGGGATTGCGTCGATATTCATTTTGCTTTGTCTCGCCGTGGGGAGGGACGGAATGGGGCCGGTTCTGCCCCACTTGTCCCGCCCAAGGCAAGCCACAAATCCGCCGCAGCATACATGCGGCAGAAGCGGGCGTCTGCGGCACGATTTTTGATCGGGCCGGATTTTGCTTTGGGCAGGACCCTTTACTTGATGATCAGCACCGGAATTTCCGAACGGGCCAGTACTTCCGCGGCCTGACTGCCCAGCAGCAAACGGCCGAGACCGCGACGGCCATGTGAACCCATGACGATCGTGTCGTGCGTCTTGGCATTGGCGAGAATGGCGTCGGCCGGGCGCTGGCGTGGCGCATGGATTGTTTCGACGGCAATGCCTGCCGCTTCCGCTTTGCTCTTTGCTGCGTCAAGCAGCTTTTGGGCTTCGGCGGTGTAGGTCTCTTCCAGCCGGGCGACGATATGGCCGGCATCAATGGTGCCGAAGCCCCCAGAGCCGATGCCGGTCGAGACCGGATCGGTCGCGGTCAGCACGGTGAGCTTGCCGCCATTGATCTTTGCCAGTTCGATACCAGCGGTGAGGGCCTTGTCGCCGAGGTCGGAGCCATCGATGGCGATGAGCAGAGTTTTGAACATGTCGGGTCCTCCTTGTTTGACGCAGAGTGCCATGGTCATGATGGTGGCACATTGATCTCGATCATAACGTGATCATGGCGAGGAGAACGCATGGCGATGCTCAAGGTTAACAGTCTGCTGACATTATCGGCTGTGATGACACTGTTTGTCGCAGGCTCTGGCGCAGCTTATGCGGCAACGATGAGCACCTATACCGACATCAATCTCGATGATTGTCTGGTGCTCGATGCCGATGATTTCGGGGCGAGCTGGGCCTGTCCGGGCTATAAGGGTTATCCGCTCATGGTGCAGGAAGGCGATTTACGCTTTTCCCTGCAATATGGCTTCAATGTCGACAAAAATGATGCGGGATTTCAAACACTTCCGCCGTTTAACGAACTGAGTGAAAAGCTGGAATGGCGCTTGTCAAACGCGCTGGGCCGCTGGATGCCGATTGCCACCATCGTGCGCTATCACACGGCGGACCCGGTAACCGGGGTCAATAAGGGGCAGGTTCTGGTCGTCACCCAGATCAAGGAGGGGAACACCTGCCACATCGCCTATGTGGATGCGCTGGCCAATGCGAATGCCAATGAACTGGCCCGGCAAGCTGCTGATAAGGCTGGTGATTTTAACTGTCTGACCGACGAGGTCGAGGTGATCGGCGACTTTACCGCCTATTGATCGGCAGCCTCATCCTCGGCCTTTCCGCGCACCTGATTGCGCAGAATGGTGCGGTCGCGGCTGGAGACGCCGATCAGCTCGGCAATGCGCCAGACCATATTGTCTTCCAGCTCGTGATTGCTGCGATCGGCGAAAACCACCATCCACATCATGCGGATGATCTCGATGCGATCATCCATTTCGAGCTGGGTTAAGCCGCTGGTAAATTTATAGAAATCGACCGCTTCGGCATCGTGGCGGGCAGCGTCCTGAATCAGTTTGTCGACGCTGGAATCATTCAGATCATAATGATCCATCAGCGCGCCGCGAATGGCCTGGCGCTCGGTTTCCTGCATGACGCCATCGACGGCGGCCAGATGCACAAGAAGGGCGGCAACGGCCAGCTTGGGGTCTGACAGATCGGCGGGGGCTTCGGGCTTGCCAAAAAGGCGGGTCAGGGCGTCGAACAGGGTGGTCTCCATCAGAAAAATGGCGTTTGGGGCGGGAGGCCAATTCAACGCAAGACTTAGCAATAAGTGGCGGCCGCTCAATGGATTATGCATGGCCTCACGCGCTCTTGAGCGGGTCTGATGCAGAGCAGCCACACATAAGGAAAGCGAAAAGGGACTCGACTCCTGCCGAATTCGGAGTCTAAATGTTCCTGTTTTGTTCATGTAAGTGATCATCAAATGCAGGCCCAAAGTCAGCAACAGCGCCTTGTCGCGCTGCGGGATGTCATTGCCGATATCGAGCGCAAGCCAGCCTTGCTGGAGGCGGCACGACGCCCCGACTCGGGTGAGAATGCAGAGTTTCCGCTCCTGCCCGGCGGGTTGATGCAGGAGGTTTTTGCCGACAATGTTCAAAATGGCGGCGCATCTTTTGGCTTTGCCCTGATGCAGGCCAAGAGCCTTATCAGCCCGAAACGGCCAGCAGTTTTTTACCTGCATCTTGCCGAAGATGCCCAGAAACAGGGCATGCCTTATGGCCCGGGCCTCAACTGGTTCGGGCTTGATCCTGCCCGGCTGGTGGTCGTTGAGGTGGCCGATATGACCGAATTGCTCTGGGCGGCGGAGGAGATCGTGGCCTGCCGGGCTGTTGCGGCCTTGGTGGCAGAGGTACGGGGCGAGCCCAAACTGCTCAATTTCACCGCCAGCCGTCGCCTCAGCCTGCGCGCTGCGGGCAGCAAGGTGTCGTTGTTTTTGCTGCGCTACGGGCATGGCCGGGCGAGCAGCGCCGGGCATCTGCGCTGGCATGTGCAGCCGCAGCGCAGTGGCAGATTACCCTATGACGACCGTGCGCCGGGGGCGGCGCGCTGGAGCCTTGAGCTGGAAAAGGGCCGTGTTGCAGGCAATCGGACGCAATGGGCGCTGGAGTGGACGAAAAATGGCCTTGCAACTCTCTCTCAGCCCAACCTCCGCCAAAGCCGCAATGCAGCGCCGGTTTCTGGTGCTCTACCTCCCATTCTGGGCCACCGATTATCTCAGGCGGGCTGATCCGCGGCTGAAAGACAGGCCGCTGGCGCTGTATGAGCGGATCAAGGGCGGGCTGAGGCTGGCAGCACTCGATCCGCAATTGAGCCGGGATGGTTTGCGCATTGGGCAGAACCTTGCCGATGCCCGCGCGCTTCGGCCCGATATGGTGGTGCAGGAAATCGACCGCGCAATGCTGGAAAGCGCCTTTGGGAGCTTTGCCAACTGGCATTCCAATGCCAGCCCATTGGTGTCGGTGATGACCGATATGAGCGCTTTCGGTGACCTGGTGCTCGATATTACCGGGGTGAGCCACCTTTTCGGTGGCGAAGCGGCGATGTTGCGTCTGTTGCTGCATCGTCTCAGAACGCTGGGCTATACGGTGGCTGGCGCCATCGCGCCCACAATCGGCGCAGCCTGGGCAGTCAGCCATTTTGCCCGCAGTCAGGTGGTGAGCGATGCCAATCTTGAAACTGTTCTCGATGGCCTGCCCGTGGCCGGGCTGCGGCTTTCCGAAAGCCAGCACGCCACTTTCCTGCAAATGGGTCTCATCCATATCGGGCAGGTGCGGCAGCGCCCGCGCAAACCCTTGCAGGCGCGGTTCGGGGCGCAGCTTCTGATCCGTATCGATCAGGCTTTTGGTGAGATCGAGGAGCGCATGGTGCCGCGCCTGCCCCAGGCCGAACATTATGCCGAGAGGCGATTGGCCGAGCCGATCAGTCTGATGGACGATGTGCTGCTGGTGACCCATGATCTGGCCATTCAACTCGGCCATATGCTCGAATCCGAAGGGTTGGGGGCGCAGACATTTCACCTCTTTGTCTATCGCGTCGACCACAAGGTGATGACGCTGTCGCTCAATGCGGCGCGGCTGACGCGCGATCCGGCGCATATCAGCGACCTCTTCCGTCATCGGGCGCAGCGGCTGGCGGGGGAATATGATGCCGGTTTCGGTATCGATATGGTGCGGCTGGCGGCGTCCAGCGTCGAGGCGCTCGATGCGGTGCAGACCGGGGTGTTTTCGACTGAAAGCGGGCTTGAGGATATCGACAGGCTGAATGACCGGTTGGCGAGCCGGTTGGGTATGCATGCGGTGCTGAGAAGCGAGATGGTCGCTTCCCACCTGCCGGAGCGGGCCGTGCGTCTGGTTCCGACCCAGGCGGGTGGACGTAATCTCTTAAGCATTCCCGATCGCAAGCGCCCGCTACGGCTTCTACCGATGGCTGAGCGCATTCAGATCATGGCGGAAGTGCCAGATGGATTGCCGGCCTCAATGATCTGGCGGCGGGAAAATTACCGGCTGGTCAAGGGCGAAGGGCCTGAGCGGCTGGGCGCAGAATGGTGGCGCAAGGGCATGAGGCTAAAACTTGTGGAGCCACCAAAACCCAAAGACCCCGAACCCGGCGAAAAGGCGGAGCCTCCGCCCTATATCCCAAAACTTGATCTCTTCGAGCCCGATGCCGGCACACGCGACTATTACGTGGTCGAAGATCAGGACGGACGCCGGTTCTGGGTCTTCCGGCAGGGCTTTTATACTGGGGGAGTGCCTCCCGTCTGGTATCTGCACGGGTTTTTCGCATGAGTGCGGAGGAACAGGAGAAGCCGCCTGAGCCAATCGTTTTGGCTGAGCCGTTCTATGCCGAGCTTATTACCACCACCAATTTTTCCTTCCTGCGCGGTGGCTCGCATCCCGAAGAAATGGTGGCGCAGGCTATGGCACTGGGCATGACGGCACTTGGCGTCTGTGACCGCAATTCCTTTGCCGGGGTGGTGCGCGGCTATGTGACAGCGCGCGACAACAAGGAGCGCAGTCCCGATTTCCGCTATCTGGTCGGGGTGCGGCTGGTCTTTGCAGATGGTACTCCCGACATCATCGCCTATCCCACTGACCGGACGGCTTATGGACGGCTCTGCAAGCTGCTCACCATTGCCAATAAACGCGGCGAGAAGGGCAATCCTCTCTTGCTGCTCAGCGATCTGTTCGGGGCGAGTGACCCGGTTTCTGCCACTGAACAGGGGCCTATTGAGGATTTCTCTCAAGGCCAGCTTTTTATCCTTATGCCCGATGAAAGCGATTTGGGGCTGACCGAAAAGACCCTCGACCATCTCAGCCGCCAGGCCCCAGGTCGGGTCTGGGTAGCGGGTGTGCCTTACTTCGATGGGCAGGACCGGGCGCGTCTCGATCGTGTGTCTGCTTTGGCCAGGCGCCATGGCGCCAGAATGATTGCCAGCAATGATGCGCGCTATCATGAGCCCGATCGGTCTATCGTTCTGGATGTTGTCACCTGTATCCGCGAGCATGTCACGCTGGAAGAGGCCGGTTTTAGCCTCAGCACCAATGCTGAACGGCACCTCAAGCTGCCCGAAGAAATGGCCCGGCTTTTTGCCGAACATCCAGACGCCATTGCCCAGACGCAGGTTTTCATCGGACGAATCGGCTTTTCGCTGGATCAGCTCAAATACAACTATCCCGAGGAAACCATCGGCAATGGGGAGACGGCGCAGCAGACGCTGGAGCGACTGACCTGGGAAGGGGCGGCAAGGCGCTACCCCGCAGGCGTTATCAATTCGGTCAAGGAGAGCCTTTGGAAAGAGCTGTGCCTCATCGCCTATAAGGGATATGCCGCCTATTTCCTGACGGTGCAGGATATCGTCAATTATGCGCGCTACGACCGCAAGATAATGTGCCAGGGGCGGGGATCGGCGGCCAATTCTTCGGTCTGCTTCTGTCTTGGCATTACCGAGGTCGACCCCACGCAACGGACCCTGGTCTTTGGGCGCTTCATTTCCACAGAGCGCGACGAGCCGCCCGATATCGACGTCGATTTCGAGCATGAGCGGCGCGAAGAGGTGATGCAATATGTCTATAAAAAATATGGCGGGCGCCGCACGGGGCTGACGGCCAATGTCATTTCCTATCGCTCACGCAGCGCCATCCGTGAAACGGCCAAGGTCTTTGGTATTTCGGACGATACGATAGCCGCCTTCAACCAATTGCATTGGGGCTGGGGTAGCACGCTCGATCTGCGCCACCTCAAAGGGCTTGGGCTGAATCCTGACGATCCGGTCATGGCGCAGATGTTTGAAGTGGTAAAAGTGTTGCGCGGCTTTCCGCGTCATCTGTCTCAACATGTCGGCGGCTTCGTCATCACGCGGGATTCGCTGGAAAGCCTCGTTCCCATCGGCCGGTCGGCGATGGATGAGCGCGCCATTATCGAGTGGAACAAGGACGATATCGATGCCCTGGGCATTCTCAAGGTCGATGTGCTGGCGCTGGGCATGCTGTCCTGTCTCCGGCGGGCTTTCGAGCTTCTGCATGTCCATTACAAGAAGGATTATACGCTGACCGACCTGCTTGCCGAGGAAACCGGCAAGGGGCCGATGGATAAGGCGCGCGTCTATGCCATGACCCATCGGGCGGACACGATCGGGGTCTTCCAGATCGAGAGCCGGGCGCAGATGTCGATGCTGCCACGCCTCAGGCCCGAGCGATTTTATGATCTGGTGATCGAGGTCGCCATTGTCCGCCCGGGGCCGATCCAGGGCGGCATGGTTCACCCCTATCTCAAGCGGCGAGACAATATCGAAAAATGGGAGGCCGATCCGGACGACCCGCTCGATATGGTGCTCAAGGAAACCAAGGGTATTCCCCTGTTTCAGGAGCAGGCCATGCAGATGGCCATAATCGGGGCCGGATTCACCCCCGGTGAGGCTGACCAATTGCGCCGTGCCATGGCGGCGTGGCGGCGCACCGGCAAAATCGGCATTTTCAAGCAGCGGTTCATCGATGGCATGGTGGGCAATGTCAAACGCCAGTATAGTCGGGACTTTGCCGAGCGCTGTTTTTCACAGATTGAAGGCTTTGCCGAATATGGCTTTCCTGAAAGTCATGCCGCCAGCTTCGCGTTGCTCGTCTATGCCTCGTGCTGGCTCAAATGCCATTATCCCGATGTGTTTGCCTGTGCCCTGCTCAATTCGCAACCCATGGGGTTTTACGCGCCCAGCCAGATCATCCGCGATGTGCGCGAGCATGGGATTGATGTCAGGGAGGCCGATGTCAATCGGTCCGGGCTCGAATGTCTTTTGGAAGGTGGTGAGCACCATCGGGTCAGTGATCATATATGGCCCCGCCATGCCGAAATGGTCGGCGATATTCTTTCCGACAAGGCTATCCGGCTTGGATTGCGCCGGGTTGAGGGGGTGTCCGAAAACGACATCAATGTCATCGTGGCTCGCCGCGGCCCCGGTTATATGTCGGTTCGCGATCTCTGGCTGCGCACCGGGGTGCCAATTGCCAGCCTTGAAAAACTGGCGCGGGCTGATGCCTTTGCCTCGATGGGGCTGAACAGGCGTGAGGCGCTGTGGGCGGTCAAGGGATTGGTCGGCACGCATGGGGCGGAGACACTGCCGCTGTTTGCGGTCTCGGAGCTGTTGGAGGATAAGGGTCCTGCAGAGCCTGCCGGTCTCCCGCTGATGGCGCCGGGCGAAGAGGTGATCCACGATTATGCGACGCTGTCGCTTTCACTCAAGGGCCATCCAGTGCAATTCCTGCGGCCCATGCTGATCGGGCGCGGCACAACCCGGGCCGGTAACCTGCCGCAGGTGGAAGCTGATTTGCGGATCGAAGTGGCGGGGCTGGTTCTGGTGCGCCAGCGCCCGGGCACGGCAAAAGGGGTGGTTTTCGCCACGCTTGAGGACGAAACAGGCGTCGTCAATGTGGTGATCTGGGACAAGGTCTTTACGGCCTATCGCAAAACCATCCTTTCGGCCCGCATGCTGGCCGTGCGGGGCAAAGTGCAGTCTGCGCATGGGGTCATCCATGTCGTCGCCGAGGATATGGTGGATCTGACCCCGCATCTGCTCGATCTGGCCCATGGCAAGGATTTTGGCGAGCGCATTCTGGCGCGGGCCGATGAGGGTAAATCCGGGCCGGACAGGCCTGAGAGTCGCAACAGGGATGCGCTGCGGGAGATTGAACTGGCCCGCAGGCGGGCCTATGCGGCGCTGCCGGGCGGCCGCAATTTCCACTGAGCCTAGTCGGCGAGTGCGTCAATTTTCTCAGCCAGATCAATGTCTTTTTGGCTGAGCCCGCCTGCATCGTGGGTAGACAGGGTTATCGTGACCTTGTCATAGCTGTTTGACCAGTCCGGATGGTGGCCGGCCTTTTCGGCAAGGAGCGCCACGCGGGTCATGAAAGCAAAGGCCTCAGAGAAACTGGCAAAGCCGAATTGCCTTGTGATCGCATCCTTTTGTGCATCGTGGGACCAATTTCCTAGCTTTGCGAGGGCCGTATTGCGGCTTTGAGGCGAAAGCTTTTCAACCATTTCTGGCTCCTGTTGGGTCTGACCGATCTGCAAGATAAATGCGCGAGGGCTCTGAAACGCTGCTTCAGGAATGAGGCAACATATTAACGCAATGTTCAGCTTATGGCCGGGTTTGCCGTCGAAGCGGTGTTGTCATGCAAGACCTTGTTAAGAGGCTACGCGCTTTATGGCACGGTAAGAGGGAAGCTTCCGTGCTGACATCAGCCAGAAAAACCATGCCGCCCCTGGACTATGTATCCATCATCCGCTCGGTCTATAGCGACCGGCGGGAGATGCTGCTTGGCGCCTTTGCGAGCGCCGCCATGGCGGCCTTGTCCGCCTTTCAGGCGCAGGCGCCAATCCTGTTTGCGGTGTCTGGTGCCCTTTTGGCCGTCGGGCTGTTTCGCTATGCCAGCATGCGCGCCTTCTGGCGGGCGGGTATAGGCGACGACGATGCAGAAGGCGCCGAATATTGGGAAAACCGCGCGCTGGTGGGCGGCGCGCTGGTGGCCTTCATGCATGGTATCTGGTGCCTCGTCGCCATTCTGATTGTTCGCGACCCATTTGCCGAACTCGCCAGTTGTACGTTGACCATCGCTGCCTGTGTGGGGCTGGTCGCCCGTAATTTCGGGCTTGATCGCCTGCTGACCATCCAGATCGTTTCGCTGTCGGTTCCGCTCTGGATCGCCATGATCTTCCGCGGCAATTTTTACCATCAGCTGCTTGCGGCGATGATGATCCTGCTGCTGCTGAGCTATCGCAAGCACGCCGCCTCGATCCGTTCGTTGCTGCTGTCGGCCGTGCATGGCCGGGTCGAGGTCTCGCGCCTTGCTGCCGAATTCGACATCGCCATCACCACGCTCGAGCATGGCCTGTGCATGCTGGACGAAAATGGCACGATCACGCTCGCCAATGACCGGGCAGTACGAATCTTCGCCGCGCTCGATATTGGCAAGCTGGCGCACCAGCCCTTTGCCCGCGTATTGGCGGCGCTGGGTGAGGCCGGTGGCGCGCCTCAGGCCGGGATCGAACATCTGCGCGACATCATCGAACGGAATGGCACGGGCAAGGTGCAGTTCTCGCTGTTGTCGGGGCCGACATTCGAGGTGACAGTCAGTTCGGGACAGAAGCGCACCGTCTTGTTGTTCGAAGATATTACCGAGCGGGTGATGGCCGAGGAGCGCATTCATTTCATCGCCCGCCACGATGCGCTGACCGGCCTGCCCAATCGCAGCCATTTCAGCACTCTGGCGATGGAGCAATTGCGCCTGCGGGCCGAGGCCGGTGCGCCCAGCACGCTTCTGATCGTCGACATTGACGAGTTTAAGCATGTCAATGACAGTTTCGGGCATGTGGTGGGCGACGAATTGCTGCGCCAGAGCGCAGAGCGCATGCGACGTGCCCTGCCTCAACAGGCCCTCCTGGCACGGCTGGGCGGCGACGAGTTCATCGCACTGCTCCCGTCGTCGGCGGAGCGCGACGGTCAAGCGGTGGCCGATCAGGTGCTGGAGGCCTTTCAGCCCTCGTTCATGCTCAATGGACTGTCCCTGCCGGTGCGCGCCAGTGTCGGTATCGTGCTCAGCCCCGATAGCCAGGTTGACCTCGAAGAGCTGATGACCAAGGCGGATCTGGCGCTCTATTCGGCCAAGGCTGAAGGCAAGGGCCATGGCCAGGTCTTTCACGCGCTTATGGACACCCAATATCATTACCGCCAGCGGCTTAAGGCCGATCTGCGTGAGGCGGTGGCCGATGGACAACTGGGTCTGGCATTCCAGCCGCTGCTCGACATCGAAACGCGCAAGGTGGTCAGTTGCGAGGCGCTGGCGCGCTGGACCCATCCAGAACTTGGCCCGATCGCGCCTGCCGTCTTCATCCCACTGGCCGAGGAAATGGGGCTGATCTCGGCCATCACCGCCTGGGCGATCGAAAATGCGGCCCATGAATGCACGAGCTGGCCCGATCCGGTGGGTGTGGCTGTGAATGTGTCGGGCCGCGATTTCCGCGGCATCGATCTGCCTGCGGTGGTCAGCCGGGCACTGGAGCGCTCGGCGCTCGACCCAGCGCGCTTTGAAATCGAGGTGACCGAAACCGCACTCATCGAGGAGCGGGATTTGGCCGGCCGCGTTTTGAAGGCTTTGGCAAAGCGCGGTATCGCCATTGCCCTGGATGACTTCGGCACCGGCTATTCTTCGCTGAGCTACCTCAACGCGCTGCCTTTCACCAAGCTCAAAATCGACCGGTCCTTCGTGGTGGACATTGCAAGCAATGCACGGGCATTGCGGCTTCTGGACAATGTGGCCCGGCTCGGGCGAGACCTTGACCTGACCGTCGTGGCCGAGGGTGTGGAGACCGAAGAGCAGCTTAACGCCATTGCCGGCCAGACGCGCGTGCAACAGGTCCAGGGCTATCTCTTCAGCCGCCCGCTTCCGGCCAGGGATATTGCCGAGCTCATAGAGCGGTTCAACGGCAAAAGCGGGCTAGCCGGGCATGCGGAAAACGCTTAAATGGTTAACACTCGCTAACTCGCTGGCGTGCTTTGATATTTGTGATGTTTACCTGCTGCCCGGCCTAAGCGCCGCCATTTTTCCCGATGCCGTTATCCCTAACAAAGCATTACAGTCCGCCCCGAACGATGGGGCAGGTTCATGGATATTGCAAAGCCTGAAGAGGGCAGCACCAATTCGCGTTTTGCAGGCACGCTGCTCGACCTGCTGGATCGGGTGCGCTATCGCCGGGTCGATCCCCGGGAGCAGTTCGACCCGGTTTACCGGCTGCGTTACGAGGCCTATCGGCGCGAAGATTTCATCCCCGTCAATTCCCAGCGGCTGACACGGGACGAATTCGACGACCTGCCCAATTGCCATTGCTTCGGCGTCTATATCGACGGGCAACTGGCCTCTTCGCTGCGCTTTCATGTCGTGACGCCGGACAACCCCCATTCCCCCTGCATGTCGGTATGGCCCGATGTGCTGCGCCCGCTTCTTGAAGATGGGAGCAATTTCATCGATCCGGGCCGGTTCACGGCCGATTTCGATCTATCATTGGCTTTTCCGGCACTGCCCTACCTAACGCTGCGGCTGGCTGCGATGGCCTGCGAATATTTCCCGGTGCGTTATTGCATGTCGGCTGTCCGGCCCGAGCATACCGCGTTTTACAAGCGTGTCTTCGGTGCCAGGCCGCTGGGTGAGCAGCGCAGCTATGCCAATCTGTCTTTTCCCATGCAGCTTTACACCGCCGATGTGCCGGTGATCCGCGACCGGGTGGCGGACCGCTATCCTTTCTTCATGTCCCGGCCAGAGGAGCGTGACGCGCTGTTCGGCACGCAAAATCCCGATCTCAACGCCATCGCGCCCACGGCGCGACAGGCACACAGGCTTGAACGGATGGAACGGGCGGGGTGAGAAGAGTGGTGCCGCATAGGTGACTCGAACACCTGACCCCATCATTACGAATGATGTGCTCTACCAACTGAGCTAATGCGGCAACGGGCGGAGCGTGGCCCCGAACCGATGGCGGGTCTTTTACTGGGCGTTTTCAGCCGATGCAAGGGGCAAGGATGGCACTGTCGCAGGCAAAGAGGCCATGGGCTCCGATGCGGCGCTGACAAGCGGGGCCGGGCGGGAATTGGTGGCCACCGGCACCTTCCACTCAAATGCATCCAGCTTGCCTGTGAGCGGAGATGTCGGCTCCCATTCGTCGCTGACGATATTGTCCGCCGTCCATGCCGGATCGCGCGGGGCGTGCAAGGCGCGGGCAAGCCATTCGCGGGCCTTGCCCTGATCGCCGCTCTGACCTTCCTCGATTTCGGCCATAAGGCTGGCGACGCCCTGTGTTGCCTCGGTGCCGATATAGGGCAGCAGCGCCTCGCGAGCCAAAGGCCAGTCATAGGCGTCGATAGCCGCCCGTGCCAGAGCCATGGCGGCGGCGCGATGCGGCGCGGGCAATTCGACGATTTCGCGCATGCGCTTTAGCCGCTCGACGGCAGAGGTGCCGGGCTGTGAGTGGGCGTAAAGCGCTGCAATATCGGGGTGGCCGGTGGCGCGCCAAATGCGGCGCAGCAGGCTTTGAGCCTTACGGGCTTCGCCGCGATTGGAATAGATGCGGGCCGCGATCAGTGCCGCAGGCACGAAATCGGGGAGGAGCTTGAGCGCTGTCAGCGCGTGGTCGAGTGCGGCATTGGGCTGGCCGGTTTCGGTGTCCCGTGCCCGTGCGGTTTCGATCACCGCCTGCCGACGGCGTTTGCGGGCTTTTTCTTCGCGTGTGCTGGCTGTTTCGGCATTGACCATGGCAACGGCCTCTGTCCACTGGCCACGCCGCGCCAGATCGCCGAATACGGCCTCGGCGGCCCAATGGGTTGCGGGGGCAAGGGTCAGGGTTTTGCGCGCAAAGGTCAGCGCAGCGTCGGGGCGGTTCTGCGTTCGGGCTTGGTCGTAAAGCCCGGTCAGAGCCGCAACGGCAGTCTTCTCATCAGTGATTAGCGCGCGATAATGTTCGCGGGCCGCGGGCATGTCGCCCAAGGCGAGGTCAGCGCGCGCTTCGAGCAGTTTTGCCGCGCCGCTACCGGGCAGGCGGGCCTGCGCCTCGCGCGCCATGATGCGGGCGCGGGCAGGATCACCGGCTTGCAGCGCAATGACGGCATCGGACAGGGCCTCGACGCCCTGTTCGCGCCGTTTCAGCGCCCGGCGGCGGGCCATGGTTTTCGGCGCATTGATGATCCGGCGCAGAACAGCCCATATCGCGATGATGAGCGCAGCAATCAGCAAGAGGATCACCACGGCAGTACCGAGCCGGGGCTGCATGCGCTGGCCAGCGATTTCGAGTGTCATCGTGCCGGGCAGGGAGATAACCCAGGCCGCGAGGGCCGCAATGGCAAGGCTGCCGATAATCCAGGACGCTAGACGGATCATGCCCCATTCTCCGCGCGCAGGGCTGCATCGCGCAATTGCGCCAGAAAGGCCTGTGCATCGGCGAGGCGGGCTATATCGGTAGCGACATCGCCAGCCGAAGCCTGCATGGTTGCGGGCAGCGCATTGAGTTCATCTCTCGCGGCAGCAAAATCGCGCCGCGCCACAGCTGCTTCCAGCCGTGCTATGCCGGCATCGACGCCCTGGCCGTCCACATCGCCTGTGGGCCGCATGGCGATGATGCCGCGCACCCAGTCCATGGCGCCATCCTGCCAGCTTGCATCGGCATCGATGGGGCGACCTGCCAGCATGTCGGGAATAGCGGCGTTGAGGCGCCGCGCCACATCATCGGGGCGGGGCAGGCCACTGGCAGCGGCTGCAGAAAGTGTTTCAGGGATGGAGATGGACGGCAGAGCCTGCCGGAGCGCGCCTAACTCGGTTTCATAGGCGCGACCAGCATCGAATGCGCTTTCAAGGCCGGAGAAGATCAGCGGTAATCGCGCCGACTGGCTTTCGGCTGCGGTGCTGGCGGCCTCCGTCAAAGTCGTCACGTCGCTGCGGGTTTCCGCGAGGGCTGCATCGGTGGTGCTGATGCTTTGCCGGATTTGTTCAAGCTCGGACTGCAATGCGGCAATAGCCTCTGCATTGCCGTCTGTCTGGCTGGTGTCGGCCGGCGTGGCTGGGGCGGCTGCCAGAGTATCGACGCGCGCGGTGAGGGTAGCCAGCTCTTCAGCCACAGCATTGTCCGGCGTTGCCGTGGCCGGCGAAGGCAGGGCCGCGATGTCCGTTTCGAGACCCGAAATGCGATTGCCCAAAGCGGTTAGGTCGGTCCGTAGCGTGCCGGTTGTTGTCTGCAATTCAGGGATAGCAGTGCTGACCTGAGCGATCCGTGGATCGACAGGTTGCGGGGCCTGAGGCTGAATGGGCCAGAGCCCGAACCATGCCAGACCATAGGCGGCACCGAAACCCAAGGCGCCGCCAACAAGACCGGCAAGCCAGGGTGAACCGGATGTGGGTTTCGGCTGGGCAGACTTCGGAGCCATGCTTGGCTTTGGCTGTTCCGGCTTCGGCGGCGGCGTCATCGTTGGCTTTGAAGAAGTGGCCGATGCGGAGGGTTTGGGGTCCGGTGTCGGGCGGGCAGTGCCTTCCAATACAGGTGGTTTGACCGGGCCGGTCTTGTCCTGCGCTTTGGGATCGGTGGATGGTGTCTTGGTGCCGGGACTATCAGCCATGGACATTCCTCTTATTCAGTTCCGATCATGGCCCAGTTTGCTCGCGGGCAAAAGCCAAAGCCAGTGCCATCATCGCCTCTTCGCTGGGATGGTCGGCCAGCAGAATGCGGCTGAAATGGTTGTCGATCAGTGCAGATGCGACATTTTCTGACAGACAAAGCATGGGCAGGCTTCGCTTCTGGCTGTCTGTCAGATGGGGGGATGCCAATTGCGCAAAGATTTCCGCTGTGCGGCGGGAATAGAGGAGGGCCGCGCCAAAATGCTCGCCTTCAAGGCCACTGGCGATGTTGGCACGTATCCGGCTTTCGGCGACCATTTCATAGACGGGTGAGGTGACAACCATCAAACCATGGGGGGCCAGTGCCTGAGCCAGATCTCCACTCAAGTGCTTGCCGGCCGGATAAAAGACCGGGCCGGAAAGGCGCGCCAGCGCAATCCGCGTCACCAGCGAATCAAGTGTGCCCTCGGCGGGGATGACTTCGGTAAAGCCGAGCAATTTGGCTTCATGGGCTGTGCGGTCACCCACGGCAAAGACGGGTGTCGATAGAAAAGGGTTGAGCGCATCGAGATCGGCGAGGGCGCGCAGGGCGTTGGTGCTGGTGATGGCGAGGGCCGCAAATCCATTGGCCTGCGGCAGATTTGCCGCCAGCGTCTGACGGGTCATGACCGGGGCGAGGCTCGTGGCGATCCCCAGAGCCGCAAGGCGCTCGGCTGTGGCCTGCGCATCGGGCTCGGGTCGTGTCACCAGCATGGGCTTCATGACAGGAACCTTGTCTGCCAGTCGTCTCCCGCCTGTGACAACAGTTCCCTGCCGACCTTTTCGCCCAAAGCGGTGGGGTCGCTGCTGCTGGCCTCGGCTCGGAATGTGGTCCGTCCATCAAGGCTGAGGATTTCGCCCTTGAGTGTCAGCATGTCGCCATTGCGGCTGCTCAGCGCGCCGACCGGCGTGCGGCAGGAGCCGTCGAGCACGGCAAGCATCCTGCGTTCGGCGGCAATGGAGGAATGGGTGACAGCGTGATCGAGAGGCGCAACGATGTCGGAGAACTGGCCGTCGCCATCGCGAATGGCGATGCCGATAGCGCCCTGCGCCGGTGCGGGCATGAAATTGTCAGTATCGAGGATGGCGGTGGCGCGATGGGCTTCGCCAAGCCGGTTGAGCCCAGCCAAAGCCAGTAAGGTGGCGTCGGCCACGCCATCCAGCAGTTTTTGCATCCGCGTATGCACATTGCCGCGGAAGGGCACGATCTGCAGGTCGGGGCGCAGGCGTTTGGCCTGGGCGGCGCGGCGGATGGATGAGGTGCCGAACTTTGCGTGATCGGGCAGGCTATCGATGTCTTTCACATTGACCGAGAGGAAAGCATCTCGCACGTCTTCGCGTTCGAGAAAGGCGGCCAGAACCATGCCCTGCGGAATGCCGGTCGCCACGTCTTTGCTGGAATGGACGCCAATATCGATGCGGCCGGAGAGCAGGGCGTCGTCGATTTCCTTGGTGAACACGCCCTTGCCGCCAATGTCGGAAAGAGTGGTGTTTTCCGCCTGGCTGCGGTCGCCCCCGGTCGAGAAAATCTCGATGGCGATCTCGTCTTCGGCAACGCTATGGGCCGCCGACAATAAGCTGCGCACCAAACGCGCCTGGGCGAGGGCAAGTGGGCTGCCGCGTGTTCCGATCCGGGCGAAGGGCTTGGGAGATTGCATATCCGGGCGGTCCTGGTGTAGGCGATAGGCTCGCTGATGGGAGTAGACTTTTCGGCATGACCGGGCAAGCGCCAGTGCTTATTCTTGGCATCGAGACCAGTTGCGACGAAACCGCCGCTTCCGTGGTTCTGCGGGATGAATCCGGCCGCGGTCATATTCGTTCCAATGTGGTCCGCAGCCAGTTCGATGAACATGCGGCATTTGGTGGCGTCGTGCCCGAATTGGCGGCGCGGGCCCATGTCGAATATCTCGACCACATCATCAAGCAGGCCGTAGACGAGGCCGGAATCACACTTTCCGATCTGGACGCGGTGGCCGCGACGGCTGGCCCGGGGCTGATCGGTGGTGTGCTCGTTGGCCTGACCACCGGCAAAGCTTTGGCTGCCTCGTTGGGCAAAAAACTCATTGCTGTCAATCATCTGGAAGGCCATGCGCTGACGGCGCGGCTAACCGATGGTGTTGAATTCCCCTATCTCATGCTGCTGGTTTCGGGAGGGCATAGCCAGTTCGTTCTGGTGCGGGGTGTGGGGGATTATGAGCGCTGGGGCGGGACGATCGACGATGCTTTGGGCGAGGCGTTCGACAAGGTGGCAAAGCTTTTGTCGCTGGGCTCGCCCGGCGGACCGGCGGTGGAAAAGGCAGCAAAATCAGGCGATCCGAAGCGGTTCAAGTTTCCGCGCCCGCTGCTGCGCGAAGAGCGGCTCGACTTTTCTTTTTCAGGATTGAAGACCGCGGTGCGGTTGCAGGCGGAGGCCCTGGCCCCCCTTGATGAACAGGATGTCAACGACATCGCAGCCAGCTTTCAGGATACGGTGGCGGCTATTGTCGAAACCCGTTCGCGTCAGGCGCTTGAGCGGTTCAGCCGCGACTTTCCCGATGAAGATAGGCGGCTGGTCGTCGCCGGTGGTGTTGCCGCCAATCGGCGGATTGCCGAGGCGCTGGAAAATCTTTGCGCAAAGGCGGGGGCGCAGCTCATTGTGCCGCCGATTGCGCTTTGTACCGATAATGGCGCGATGGTCGCCTGGGCCGGCGCGGAGCGGCTAGTGCTAGGGGCAAATGATAGACTTGATGTTGCAGCGCGTCCGCGCTGGCCATTGGATACGCCCGGCATGAAGGTTGACGATGATGCAGCTTGAGACCGTTGCAGTCATCGGCGGTGGCGCATGGGGCACGGCTCTGGCGCAGGCCGCTGCCATGGCAGGCCGCGCAGTAACGCTGGTGGTCCGCGATGCCGTCAAGGCCGACGCCATCAATACGACGCATACCAATGATGCTGCGCTGCCCGGTCAGGTTCTGCATGACAATGTCAGGGCTCTGGGTCGTTTTGAGGGCGCCGACATCGTCATTCTCGCCGTCCCGGCACAGGCGACACGTGGGCTATTATCGACACTCGACCCGGCGCTGCTGGCTGGTCGCCCGGTTGTCCTCTCGGCCAAGGGGCTCGAAACCGGCACTCTGGCGCGGCAGAGCGAGATTGTTGCCGACATGGCGCCTGATGCCGTGCCTTATGTGCTCTCAGGCCCCAGCTTTGCGGCCGATGTTGCGGCGGGCCGTCCGACGGCGGTGACGCTGGCGGGCGATGATGCCAGCGACACATCCGATCTGGCCTCGGCTCTGGCAGGCCCGAGTTTTCGGCCCTATGCCGCCGATGACCGGATCGGGGTGGAAATCGCCGGGGCGCTTAAGAATGTTTATGCTCTGGCCTGTGGAGCCGTGGAAGGCGCACATCTTGGCGCTTCGGCGCGGGCGGCGCTGATCGCGCGGGGTTATGCTGAAATGGCGCGGATGGTGACGGCCATGGGCGGTTCCGCTCATACACTGACCGGGCTTGCCGGGCTGGGTGATCTGACGCTGACCTGCACGTCGGTGCAGTCGCGCAATTACCAGTTCGGCATGGCTCTGGGTGCCGGTCGCAAGACTGATGACATACTGGCATCCGGCGCCAAGCTGGCCGAGGGTGTGGCGACCGCTCCAGTTGCTGCAGCTCTCGCCAAAAGCCTTGATGTCGATGCGCCGCTGATCGAAGCCGTCCAAGCCTTTGTCGCCGGCAAGGCCGATATTGCCACAATCGTTGCGGGGCTGATGTCCCGTCCGCTCAAGAGGGAACACTGAAATGCTCTATGCCATGATCGCCAAGGATGCGCCCGGTGCCTTGCAGGCCCGGCTCGATACCCGCCCTGTGCATCTGGAGCATCTCAATTCTCTGGGTAAGAAACTGGTCTTTGCCGGTGCGCTGCTCGACGCCGAGGAAAAGCCGGAAGGCTCCATCGTCGTGTTCGAAGCCGAAACGCTCGAAGAGGCGCAGAAAATGGCCGATGCCGATCCGTTCGTTGCGGCAGGCGTTTTCGCCAGCTACGAGGTCAAGCGCTGGCGCATCGCCATCAACACGACCGGCGTGGAGTTCTGAGCATGGCCTATTGGCTGATGAAGTCGGAGCCCGATGTCTTTTCCTTCGACGAGCTGGTGGCTAAGACCGCTAAAGGCGAGGCCGAGGAATGGCATGGCGTGCGCAATTATGCGGCGCGCAACAATATGCGCGCCATGGCTCTGGGCGACGAGGCCTTTTTCTACCATTCCAATATCGGCAAGGAGATCGTGGGCATCATGAAAGTGGTGGCCCTCGCCCATCCCGACAGTACGGGAGAGCTCAATGCCAAGGGCGAAGTGGTTTGGGACTGCGTCGATGTGCAATCGGTCAAACCCTTCCCGCGTTCGGTAACCCTTGCCGAAATCAAGGCGACGCCGGAGCTGAGTGAACTTGAATTGGTGAAACTGTCGCGGCTTTCGGTGTCGAAAGTGTCCGAGACGGAGTGGAACCTGCTCTGCAAGATGGGCGGGCTTTGAGGGGCAAAGGACGTGGTTTGGGGCTCCGGCTCTACTAATAGCGTAGGTGTTCGCTTTGGACGCTCGCTACCTCTCGCCACAAATGCGTTGCTGCCCTCGGATCAAACCCGAGGGCCGCCCAGTGATGGGGGCGGGTTTTGTATCAAAGCGTCCAAAGTAAGCACTGTCCTGAGGGGTTAGCCCTCTAATTGCTCTAAAGACCGCGAATCCGGTTCTGAAACGTCGTCGGCGTCACTTCATCGAGAAACATGCTGACGCGGTTTCGGCCTTCGCTTTTGGCTTGGTAGAGCGCGACATCGGCCCGGCGCAGCAGGTCGGACAAAGAATCGCCCGGTCGCAGGGCGGCGACGCCAAACGAGGCGGTCATGGCATGGTCAGGGCCGCTGAATGGCTTTTGGTGGCTGGCCATCGCACTACGGGCGGTTTCCGCATAAAGCCGCCCGGTCATCAGATTGGCGCCGGGTATCAAAATGGCAAATTCCTCTCCACCCACCCGACCGATCAGGCTGCGTTGTTCGGCGATATTGCGCAGGATGTCGGCGAACGTGGCGATCACTTCATCGCCAGCCGCATGACCAAATGTATCATTGATGGATTTGAAATGATCGAGATCGGCGACGATCATGATCGCGGGCATGCCATCGCGCGCAGCTGTGGCAAGCGCCTGCCGCGCGTGATCTTCGAAACCGCGCCGGTTCAGCAAGTTTGAGAGTGTGTCAGTTTCCGAGCGCGCGGTCATATCCGCAATCATGTCGCGAACAATGATCAGCAGCATGACGAGGCCATTGCTGATGAGAAGCACTGCGCCCAAAGTCTGGGAATAGGCGGCATAAGGCGATTTTAAATAGTTCTGTGGGTCGGTGCCGGACCCAAGCGCTTCGGCTAGAATGGGTTTGCCTAGAAAATGCACTGCGGAGAGGACGAAAATAGCCAGCAGAGCGATGTCGAGCCCGCGCCAGCGCTTATTGTTCAGCAAAACGACGGCTCCCAACGCCAGTGCGAGCGTATAGGTGCCCTGATACATGATGTTACGCATCAGATCGTCGCGCGGCAGGCCAAACGAAGCGACGTTGACCACCACTGCGCCAACAATGAGAACCGCCATAGCTAGCCATGGCCGTTGCAGCCGGTAGTGATAGGCCATCCCGATGATGCAGGCGCAGACCGCACAGAGAAAGCTCAGGAAGATGCCGACGCTGAACAGCCTTGGATCCTGCTGATAGGGTATGGCGAATTCGAGAAGTGCAGTGACGATGCCGGTGGCGTAGCCAATAGTAAGCCACATCGGGCCGCGGGCGCCGCCCTGGTAGGCGGCGATCACGCCGAAGGACGTTGCGAAAATAGCCGCAACGAACAGATTGATGGCCAGCACGAAGGCTGCGGCACTCATGTCGACAGGCGTCCCATTTGTGGATCGCGCCATGCTAGGGGCAAGGCGACAAGGAGAGGTTAACGCCTGTTCTGTGTTCTAAGCGCGGGGTGCAATGCCGAGAGCCTCTGCCAGCAGCGCATAGGATCGGCGACGCAGGGCATAGGAATGGATTGTGGTGGTGATCATCACCTCATCGGCTCCTGCGGCGCGCGCCTTTTCGGTGATGGCTTCGGCCATCTGTTCCGGGCTGCCGATCATCCACAGACTGGATTGATGGTCGATGATCTGCCGCTGCTGCGCGGTCAGTACGTGCTGGCTGGCCTTTTCCGGCGCGGTGAGCTGACGCTGTTCGCCTGTGAGGAATTTAGCCCAGTTCACCGATTGGGAAATGCTGAGATATTTGGCTTCGTCTTCTGTCGGCGCGCAGATGACCGAAAGGCAGAGAATGGTTTTCGGCTCCGGGAAATCTTTGGACGGCTGGAATGCCTGCTGATAGGCGGCAAAGGCTGGTGCTGCCGGCGTGTGGCTGAAATGGGCGGCAAAGGCATAGCCGAAGCCGATCTGTCCTGCGGCTTCCGCGCTGGCCCCCGACGATCCAAGCAGCCATTTGGGCGGAAGCGTAATGCCGCCCGGCGAGACCGGCACGCGGGAAAACGGGTGATCGGCAGGAAAGCTCTCTTCATCAAACGCCATCAATTCAGCCAGATAGGCAGAAAATTCTTCGCCGCCACCGCTGCGCAAAGCGCGCATGGCATAGCCGTCCCCACCCGGCGCGCGGCCAATGCCCAGATCGATGCGGCCGGGATGGAGCGCTTCGAGGGTGCGATAGGCTTCGGCAATGCGCAAAGGCGCGTGGTTGAGCAGCATGACGCCACCAGAGCCAACGCGAATATCCTTTGTCGCCGCTGCCGCGCTACCGATCAAAATTTCGGGCACTGATGAGGCAATGGAAGGCATGCCGTGATGCTCGGCATACCAGAGCCGCGTATAGCCGAGCCTGTCCGCCTCCTTGGCCAGCAGCACAGTTTCCGCCATGGCCTCTGGCGTGGATGTGCCTTCGGCGATTGGGGCAAGGTCCTGCAGGGACAGCTTGAAGGAAGCGGGCATGGAAAACTCCGTATTGGCAATCTGGCTTATATCGGTATTTGCCGATGAAATTCCAGTGCGGGAACGCTGATCCCTTTTGCGCCTTATTGCAGGTGTAATTCGCGTATCGGGGAGTGACGGCGATGCGGCGTGCCGGCGTGATCTTTGTTGCAATGCTTACCGGCCTCGGCCCTGTGGTCGGTGACGACAGCTTTGCAATGGCGGGCGTCATCGACGAAATCCGGTTTGGGCTACACGCCTATGACGTACATTACGCGGCCCTGCCATTCAGGGTCGGCGAGTGGGATGTGAAGGGCATCGAGAGTTTCAGCGCCGACCTGCTGTTTGTGACACCCGATAGCGATTTGCTGTATTGGCTGGGCTCGCCGCGCCCTGAAATTGGCACGACCATCAATTTTACGGGCCAGGAAAGCCTTGTTCATGCAGGACTGGTCTGGCAATTGCCTGTCCTTGACAGCCCGGTCTATCTGGAAGGCGCTTTCGGTGCCGCCATTCACAATGGCGCATTGGTCGGCGCGTCCGACGCGCATAAGAATTTTGGCTGCCGAGTCAATTTCTATGAGCGTTTCGGCGTCGGCGTGCATGCATCCGAAACCATGACGGCCACGCTGACCTATGAGCACATGTCCAATAATGGCTGGTGCCAAGCCAATGACGGGCTCTCAAATCTGGGCGTGCGGCTTGGATGGAAATTTTAGGCGACCTGCCCTGCCGACCAGCCTGAAGCCCAGGCCCATTGGAAATTGTAGCCGCCGAGCCAGCCGGTGACGTCGACGGCTTCGCCGACGAAATACAGGCCCGGCACAGTGCGCGCCGCCAGGGTCTTGGCGTCGAGGTCCTTGGTGTCGATGCCGCCGAGTGTCACTTCGGCGGTGCGATAGCCTTCCGAGCCGACAGGTTTCAACGTCCAGTTTTTCACTACATCAGCGGCGGCCTGCAATTTCTTGTCGGAGAGGTCGCCGATCATGCCGGGCTGGTCGATGATTTCGCCGATAAGCTGGGCCACGCGCTTGGGCAGTTTGTCGGCGAGAATGGTCTGGATATGGAGTTTTGGGCTGGCCTTGCGGGCCGCACGCAGGAATTCCATCGCGTCCTCTTTTGGCAGCAGATCGACCGAGATCGGGTTGCCCTCGCGCCAATAGGACGAGATTTGCAGGATCGATGGGCCCGAGAGCCCGCGATGGGTGAAAAGCAGCGCTTCCTCAAAACTGGTCTTGCCGTAACTGATCACGGCGTTGGTGGACACGCCAGCAAGCGGCTTGAGCTTTTCCAATGCTCCAGGCTCGAACATCAGCGGCACGAGGGCTGGGCGGGTTTCGGTGACATTGAGCCCGAACTGGCGGGCAATGTCATAGGCAAGGCCAGTCGCGCCCATTTTGGGAATGGATTTACCGCCTGTGGCGACGACAAGGCTTGATGCGGTGACGCGGCCATCGCCGACCATGACGTCGAACTCTTCGCCCACGCGCTCGATGGTGCCGACCTGTCGCCCGGTCCATATGGTGGCGCCGGCCTGCCGCAATTCATGGATCAGCATGGCAACGATCTGGGTGGCGGGACCATCGCAGAAGAGCTGGCCAAGCGTCTTTTCGTGAAAGTCGATGCCGTGACTTTTCACCTTGTCGATGAACATTTGCGGCGTGTAGCGCGACAGGGCCGAGAGGGCGAAGCGCGGGTTCTGGCTGAGGAAGCGCTCGCGGCCTGTTGTGTGGGTGGCGTTCACATTTGTAAAATTGCAGCGCCCGCCGCCGGAAATGCGGATTTTCTCACCCGGATCGCGGGCGTGATCGACCACCAGGACTTTGCGGCCCCGCTTTGCCGCTTCGATGCCGGCCATCATGCCCGCAGCGCCGGCGCCTAGAACGATCACGTCAAAATCAGGCATGGTCTTTCCTCTTTGTCTGCGCACGCCTATCTATGTGTCATCACCAGAGCAAGCGCATTGACTCTTTCCTATTTAAGAGTATGAGAAGTCCTGCTCTTTCATAGGAAGCATTTGTTCGTCATGACCCGCATCGGCTCCATCGCCGTTTTCGCCACAACCCGGCTTCTTGCCGAGGGCGCTGCGCTCATGACTAAAACCACCAAAACCGCCTGACGCTTTTCCCCGGGTCGCACTCCCGACGGGGAGAGGCTCAAAGCAAGACCGCGATTTTCAAATCGCGCGGGGGCGGAAATTGGTAAGGGACCGGAGTTCCAAATGGGTTATCGCGTCGCTGTCGTCGGGGCCACAGGCAATGTGGGCCGCGAGGTTCTCAACATTCTGGCCGAACGCAAGTTTCCGGCAGACGAAGTCTTTGCGCTGGCTTCGTCGCGCTCAATTGGCAAGGAATTGTCCTATGGCGATAAGGTTCTCAAGGCCAAGGACCTGGCTCATTTCGATTTTTCGAGCGTAGATTTCGCCATCATGTCGGCGGGCGGCTCGATTTCCAAGGAATGGGGTCCAAAGATTGCCGCAGCCGGCGCCGTGGTCATCGATAATTCTTCCTATTGGCGCTATCATTCGGATGTGCCGCTGATCGTGCCGGAAGTGAACGGGCATGTGCTGGAGCGCTGGCTCGCCGACCCCAAGCGTACCGGTATCATCGCCAATCCCAATTGCTCGACGGCCCAGCTCGTGGTGGCGCTCAAGCCTCTGCATGATCTCGCCAAGCTCAAGCGCGTCGTCGTCTCGACCTATCAGTCGGTGTCCGGCGCGGGCAAGGAAGGGGTGGACGAGCTCTGGAACCAGACCAAGGGCATTTTCGTCAACGATTCCCCGACCCCGCAGAAGTTTTCCAAGCAGATTGCCTTCAACGTCATCCCGCATATCGATGTGTTCATGGAAGACGGCTACACTAAGGAAGAGTGGAAGGTGCTGGCCGAAACCAAGAAGATCCTCGATCCCAAGATCAAGGTGACCTGCACGGCGGTGCGTGTGCCGGTCTTTGTCGGCCATTCGGAAGCCGTCAATATGGAATTCGAAAATCCGATCAGCGCCGATGAGGCACGCGATGCCCTGCGCGATGCCGATGGCATTGCAGTGCTCGACAAGCGCGAAGCCGGTGGCTATGCGACCCCGGTGGAAACGGTGGGCGATTACGACACCTATGTGTCCCGTATCCGCGAAGACAACACGGTCGAAAACGGCATTGCCATGTGGGTTGTGTCGGACAATCTGCGCAAGGGCGCTGCCCTCAACGCTATCCAGATCGCCGAAACGCTGATCGAAAAGGGTTTTGCGGCGCGCAAGGCGGCGTAATCCCGCGCTGTCCTTCTTCACGTCCTCAAAGAAGCAGCTTTTTTGCCGCAAACGCTGCGCTGCCCTCGGGCTTGACCCGAGGGCCTGCCGGAGAGACCGTTCTTTCAGGATTGTTCATGGGCAAATGGCCCTCGGGTCGAGCCCGAGGGCAGCCCTGTGATGCTGGAACAGTTTGCGGCCGGGCGTCCGAAGAAAAGACTGGTCCGGGCGGGCAAAGTGAACACATAGGCTTCAATCGTTCCTGCCCGGCTTGCGAAGCCGGCCAAATCCTGAAATGGCTTGGTCCCGAGGCGGTTGGCACATGCGCAACGGCTACCTGGACCCGCTATATGCTTTCCCTCCGTGACCTCTTTCTGGCGCTGCTTGTCGTTCTGGTCTGGGGTCTGAATTTCGTCATGATCAAATGGGGCGTCGAGGAAGTGCCTCCGCTCTTTTTGACCGGGCTGCGCTATCTCTGTGCCGCGCTGCCCATGGTGTTTTTCGTCCGTCGCCCACAGGTCAAAGGAGCAACCTTGATCACCTATGGGCTGGCCATCGGCTTTGCCCAGTTCGGCCTGTTATTCTCTGCTATTAAGCTCGGTCTTCCGGCAGGTCTGGCCTCGCTCATTATCCAGACGCAGGCGTTTTTCACCTTCGCTCTGGCGATGGTCTTCCTCGGAGAGCGACTGGGCCTTGCGCAAGTCATCGGGGCGAGCGTCGCTATTGTCGGCATTGCAGTCATTGCCGTCGAGCGGTTTGAGATCACCGCCCTATTGCCACTGCTCATGGTGCTGGTAGCGGCCTTCTTCTGGGGCGTGGGCAATATCGCGTCAAAGAAGGCCGGGCAGATCGATATGCTGTCCTTCGTCGTCTGGGGAAGTCTCGTGCCTATCGTGCCGCTGTTCGGCCTGTCGCTGCTGGTCGAAGGGCCGCAGGCTATTGGCTTAGCATTGGGCAATTTCAGCCTTCGCAGCATTGGCGTCGTGCTGTTCAATGGCTATGCGGCGACCATTATCGGCTTTGGGCTCTGGTCCTATCTGCTCAAGCGCTATCCGGCGGGTCTGATCGCGCCATTTTCTCTGCTTGTGCCGGTTTTCGGTATTGGTTTTGCCGTCGTTCTGCTCGGTGAAACCATCAGCTCCTTCGAGGTGGTGGGGAGCGCGCTGGTCTTTATGGGCCTCGCCATCAATGTTTTTGGACCTCGTATCTTCAGGCGGAGGTTCAGCGCCTGATGCCGCTTCGTCATGTTCTTTTGGCCCTCTTGGTCGTTTCTATCTGGGGCTTTAATTTCGTCGTCATCAAACTGAGCGTCGAGGCGCTGCCGCCCATTCTTGCCGCGGCCCTGCGGTTTGCTGCGGCGGCGTTTCCGGCGATCCTGTTGATCCGCCCGCCTAAAGCGCCATGGTGGATCGTCGTCGGTTTTGGGCTCAGCTTCGGCTTTGCGCTTTACGCATTTCTCAATCTTTCGATTGCCTGGGGCATGCCTGCGGGGCTTTCGTCCATCGTCCTGCAAACGCAGGCTTTCTTCACTATGATGCTGGCATTCCTGCTCTTGGGCGAGCGGCCGAGCCGGTTCCAGATCATGGGTGCTCTGGTCGCGTTTGGCGGCATTGCAGTGATTGCCAGTGAGCGTATCGAAGGGGCGGGATTGTTGCCGCTCTCGCTCACCTTGCTGGCGGCGGTGAGCTGGGGGCTGGCCAATGTGCTGACCAAAAAGGCCGGTAAGGTCAATGCGCTGGCCTTTACGGTTTGGGGCTCGCTGGCCGCGCCGCTGCCGCTGTTAGCCTTGTCCCTGCTCACAGAAGGCTGGCCGATGATCTCTTCGGCTTTGACAGAGTTTTCCTGGTCCGATGCCGGGCTCATCGCCTTTCTCGCCTATCCGGCGACGCTTCTGGGTGGGGCAATCTGGAGCTGGCTGCTCGGGCGGCATCCCGCTTCGGTCGTGGCCCCGTTCACTCTGCTGGTGCCGATTACCGGACTGGCTTCAGGCTATCTGGTGCTGGGCGAGGTCGTCACGACAATCGAGATTGCCGGCGCGTTACTGGTCATCGCGGGGTTGATCGTGACGCTCAAAAAAGCGCGAAAGAGCGAACCGCCGATTCGGCTGGACTGAAAAAGGGCCGCCGAAACGGCGACCCTTTGAAATTTACTGGCCTGGGAGAGGCTGGGGTTCGAGCATGTCGCCACCGTCAAGCGCGGGGGGAGCGGCTTCGGGGGCGGGAAGCGTCGAGGGCTGGAGCGCATTGAGCTCATCGGGGCTGAGGCCACCACTCATATTAACGTCAGCGCGGTTGAATTCTTCAAGGGTCAAATCGGGCCAGACGAGGATCAATTCCTCGTAGCTGAGCTCGCCATTGCCATCGAGGTCGACCTCGGCAAAGGTGAGCGGGGTCTGCGCCATGGCGGTGGACGCGGCAAGTGTCAGGGCGAAAAGGCCCAGGGCAATCCTGCGCATGAAAGTCTCCAGGTTCGGGGTGATCACACCCCACACATCTTCAAAAAAGCCGCGGCCACCCCGGGGACGTTCGGGGTGGCCGGCTGAACTATCCGTTGCCGGATAGAATGGCCTTAGCTGGCCGGGGTGGCAGAAGCGGCAGCCGCAACCAGAGCGTCATATTCTTCAGCCGAGAGTTCGCCATTGCCATCGAGATCGGCAGCGGCAAAAGCCTCTTCGGTCAGATCAGGCCAGGCCACGACGGCTTCGGCATAGGAAATGCCGCCATTGGCATCGGTGTCCACTGACGTGAAATCGGTAGCGGCCTGGGCCATGGCTGCAGTCGAAAGACCGAGAGCAAAAAGCGAGGTCAGGACGATCTTCTTCATGGGAGTTAGCTCCATGTTGACTTTGGGAGGAGGCAGCACTTTTCGGGTGCCGACGAACCGCTCTCCGGCGATCCGTGAGACAGACAATCGCTGCCCATTGTGGCCCGCAAAGGCCATCACCTTGGCGTGAGCGGACAAATCTCGGGGCAATTTGCGGGCAGGGCAAAACCGCCGAAATCCAATGCTCTCGAAGTTGTGATCGGCAGATATTCAGCGTTAACCGCTGATGAATTCGCGTCACAGCTGTTCACGATCATGTCAGGCCAAGTGCAAGTTTGTGGCGCTGGTGTGTCGTCTTGTCCGCCACAAAAGGAAAGGCCGCCCGGAGGCGGCCATTCACATGAACTGCATTTGAGACGACCGCCTTCAGGGACGTGTAAAATCGCCTTTTTCGTCCATCACCCAGAGTTCGCCCCCCGAAATATCGAACCATGCCCCGTGCAGAGCGATCTTTCCCTCCGCTTCCAGCGCCGCCACATAGGGGAAGGTGCGCAGGTTGCGGATGGAATTGCGGATCGAGATGCGTTCCATGGCTGTCTGGCGTTCGGTTTCGGTCATCAGGCTGCTCTGCGCCACTTGCGCCGGCAGGTCGCCCAGCATGGTCAGCCATTTACCGATGAAGTCGCCATCGTCGAGCGGTACCTTGCTCGGATTGAGCGCGGCATGGATGCCCCCACAGCGCCCATGGCCCATGACCACGATATTGGCGATGTTGAGTGCCATGACCGCAAATTCGATGCCCGCTGACGTGCCATGCTGTCCACCATCGGGCTGATAGGTGGGCACGAGATTGGCGACGTTACGCAAAACGAAAAGTTCACCCGGCCCCGAATCGAAGATCAACTCTGGCGCTGCGCGGCTGTCGCAGCAGGCGATCATCAAAGTGGTGGGTTTCTGGCCAGCCGATGCAAGGTCGCGATAGCGATCACGCTCGCGCGTGTAGCGACCGGACATGAAATTGGCGTAGCCGTCGAGCAGGTGCTGAGGAAAGCTGTGCATGGCACTCGATTAGCGCTAAGAGGCGATAGAATCAATCGCTGGCGTGAGGGCGCCGGCTCATGGGGGATATGCATGCAGATTTACCGTTTTCTCACCGGCGAAGATGACAGCGCCTTCTGCCATAAGGTCACCAAGGCGCTTTCCGAGGGTTGGCAGCTGCATGGCGGGCCGACTTACGCCTATGACGCCTTTGCCAAGAAAATGCGCTGCGGGCAGGCGGTGACGCGGCTTGCCCCCGACCAGCCTTACGATCCAGATAAAAAGCTGGTCGATTACTGAGCCAGCCCCCGGCCCTTCGTGAAACTGCCTATGAGCCCCGTAGTGCTGCATTAAGCCTGCGGGGCGCAGTTTTTGGCGAGCAAATCTGACTGTTTTATTTAGCACTCATGCCAGTATAAGAATATATTTACCATGTTTTGCTAGATTTTCTCCATCAATCCTGATCGGGGTTTGGGAGTTCCGGTCAATGGATTTGTCCGCCCTCAGAAGCGTCAGGATTTAGTCCTATGGCATCGCATTCCCAAGACAGCTTACAATCCCGTCTCGATTTCATCGGTCTTGACGATGTGGCCAGAGCCAGACTGGCCGAGAGCCAGTCAAGCATCCGTAAGCATCTCGAACCGGCGCTGGACCTGTTTTACGACAAGATCGGCACAGTGCCCGCGGTCAAAAAATTCTTCGATGGCCGTCCGCAGATGAACCGGGCTAAGTCGCGGCAGATGGACCATTGGAATGCCATTGCCAGCGGCCAGCTCGATCAGACCTATTTTGAAGCCAGCACCCGTGTCGGCCTACGGCATGCCCAGATCGGGCTGGAGCCGCGCTGGCATATCGGGGGTTACGGCGTCATCATGGAAACGCTGGTCATGGGTGTGATCCATGACCTGATGGAAGAGGCGTTGACGCCGGTGCGGCGCGGGTTCGGGCGGCAATCGATCGACCATGATGCGGCGCTGGAAAAGGCCGACGCCATGGCGGCCGCCTTGGTGGCCGTGTTCAAGTCCATTCTCCTCGACATCGATATTGGCGTTTCTGCCTATTTCGACAAACTCAGCGAAGATGCGCGCGAAGCTGACGCGGCGGCGCGGGTGCGGATCGAAAAGGCCGTGCAGGCAACGGGCGTGGTTCTCCAGCAGATGGCTCAGGGCGATCTGACGGGGCGGGTCGAGGATGATCTCGATCCCGAATTTGCTGGCATAAAGACCGACACCAATGGTGTCGCGGAAAAAATGGCCAATATTGTCGGCCAGCTCAAAGGCACGGCGCGCACCCTGCGCACGGCAACCGGCGAAATTCTGTCCGGCGCCAATGATCTCAGTGAGCGGACGACGCGGCAAGCCGCAACTATCGAGCAGACCGCAGCCTCGATCGAGCAATTATCCTCGGCGGTGGTTGAAAATGCCCGCCGGGCGGCGACGGCCAGTAGCAAGGCCCAATCTCTGGCGCGTAATGCCACCGATGGCGGGGCTGCGATGACCGATGCCAATAGCGCCATGGGCGCGATTGAGGCGTCATCGGCCAAGATTTCCAATATTATCGGGCTGATCGACGATATTGCTTTCCAGACCAACCTCCTGGCGCTCAACGCCTCGGTCGAGGCGGCGCGTGCGGGGGATGCTGGCAAGGGCTTTGCCGTTGTTGCCGTGGAAGTGCGGCGGCTGGCGCAGAGCGCTGCCAATGCCTCGTCCGAGGTCAAGGCGCTGATCGAGACCAGCGCCAATGAAGTGCGCAATGGCAGTCAGCGTGTGGCGCGAGCCGCTGAAATGCTGCTCGATATATTGGCCGGGGCTGAAGAAAGCGCGCAATTGATCGACACAATAGCGCAGGAAAATCAGAGCCAGTCGCAGGCGCTGGAAGAGGTGAGTGTTGCGGTCCGGCAGATGGACGAGATGACCCAGCACAATGCGGCTCTCGTTGAAGAAATCAACGCCTCGATTGAGCAGACCGAAACCCAGGCAGTGGCTTTGGACGACATTGTCGATGTCTTCCGCATCGATGGCCATTCCGAGGCGCGGCAGACCTTGTCTGCTGCCCGTCCGACGCGCATGGCGAGTTAAGGCGGAAGGCGCCACCGGTCTCGTCCGTACACACAGGCTTAACCATAAAAGCGATAGTGCTCAGTGGATGATCAAACCTGCAAAAAAGCAGGGATGAAAAAGACCAATTCTGGGGGCTTTCCTTTTATGTCTTCGTCCAATTCTGACCACCTGCAGACCCGTCTTGATTTTCTGGGTCTGGATGCGGTGGCGCGCGCCCGTCTGGCGGAGGCCAAACCCCATGTAGACGCGCATCTCGAACCGGCATTGAGCCGATTTTACGATGTGCTTGCCCAGGTGCCTGCAGCTGCGCAGTTTTTTGACGGCAAGAGCCATATGAACCGGGCGCAAGGCAAGCAGATCGGCCATTGGGGCGCCATTGCCAGCGGCGCGTTCGATGAGGACTATTTTGCCTCATCCACCAAAATAGGCCTGCGCCATGCCCAGATCGGTCTGGAACCGCGCTGGCATATCGGTGGCTATGGCCTGATCATGGAAACGCTGGTCAAGGGCGTGATCCATGATGTGATGGCAGAAGCGACCAGGCCGCAAAAGACCCGCTTCGGGCGCAGTGTGCCGCGCAAGGGCGAGGATGTGCTGGCCGATGCCGACGCCATGGCGGAGACGGTCGTCACCCTGCTCAAGGCTATCATGCTCGATATCGACATTGGCGTTTCGGCCTATTTCGACAAGTTGAGCGCCGATGCTCATGCGGCGGACGAGGCGTCGCGCGCCGAGGTTCAAAAGGCGGTGGACGCAACTGGCTCGGTCTTGCGCGATGTTGCCATGGGCGATCTCACCAGCCGGGTCACCGACGATCTGGCGCCTCAGTTCGAGCAGATCAAGGCTGACACCAATGCGGTGGTCGAGCGGCTTGCAGACATCGTGGGCAGTCTGCAAACGACCTCCCGCTCGCTCAAGACAGCGACGGGCGAAATTCTCGCGGGTGCCAACGATCTTGCCGAGCGAACGACAAGGCAGGCGGCGACAATCGAGGAAACCGCGGCAGCCATCGAACAATTGTCTTCGGCGGTTATCGAGAATGCGCAGCGCGCCGTCACCGCGAGCGATAAGGCACAGGCCGTCGCGAGCAATGCGTCTCAAGGCGGCTCCACCATGAAGCAGGCCAATGAAGCGATGAACGCCATCGAAACTTCATCGTCCAAGATCTCCAATATCATCGGCATGATCGACGACATTGCCTTCCAGACCAATCTCTTGGCCCTCAATGCCTCGGTCGAGGCGGCGCGCGCCGGTGAAGCCGGCAAGGGGTTTGCCGTGGTAGCCGTGGAAGTGCGGCGGCTGGCGCAAAGCGCGGCCAATGCCTCCTCGGAGGTCAAGGCGCTGATCGAGACCAGTGCGCGCGAAGTGCGTAGTGGCAGCCAATTGGTGGCTCAAGCGGCCGAAACGCTGCTGAACATTCTGGCGGGCGCGCGGGAAAGCGCGGCGCTGATCGACACCATTGCGCAGGAAAACCGCAACCAGTCCACAGCGCTCGAAGAAGTGAGCGTTGCGGTTCGACAGATGGATGAAATCACGCAGCACAATGCCGCTCTGGTTGAACAGACCAATGCAGCGATCGAGCAGACCGAAGTGCAGGCCAATGATCTCGATGACATCATTGCCGTCTTCCGCACCGGAGCAGAAATTGCAGCGCCCGCGACGCAAAGCAGAAATGTGCCGCAAAAGCTCCCTGTCAGCAGATCGCCCGAGCCACCAGGTGTTGCTCGCAAGCCTGTGGCACCCGCGCCGCGTATTGCAGGCAATACGGCTTTGGCCGATGACTGGGACGAGTTTTGAGGCTTATCCTATAAGTGCTCACTAGCATTGCCGAGGAGTGTTCTATGGCCCGCATCGGTCTCGTGGCGCATGACGACAAGAAAGATGATCTCTGCCGCTGGGCCGAGATGCATCGCGACAAGCTCAGCCAGCACGATTTGTGGGGCACGGGCACGACGGGCAGCCGGATCATGGCGGCCACCGGGCTTGAGGTGCAATTGCTCAAAAGCGGCCCGCTGGGCGGCGATCAGCAATTGGGCGCGATGATTTGTGAAGGTCGGCTCGATATGCTGATCTTCTTCATCGACCCGCTTTCCGCCCAGCCGCATGATGTGGACGTGAAGGCGCTGACGCGACTGGCAACGCTTTATGATGTGCCCTGCGCCAATAACAAATCGACCGCCGATGCGGTGCTTGCTTATCTTTGAAATGTAGAAAAACGCGTTCTGTCCGATAAATTCTTTATCAGCCCAGTCTCAATGCGTTGACCGCTCGGCCCTGTTGTGACCAGATGCCGCAAATTTGCCCGGATTTAACCGGGTGGCATGGCATATCAGGAAACCCGGGGCTGTCAGGAACTTGTCTTCCGACTTGGTCATAGACGTTCGCAACGTCTCTAAACGCTTTGGCGGCCTTTTGGCCGTCAACAATTGCTCGCTTTCGGTCAAACGCGGCTCCATTACTGGCCTGATCGGCCCCAATGGTGCTGGCAAGTCGACCCTGTTCAATATGGTGGCTGGAAATATCGTGCCCGATAGCGGCGCGGTGGTTTTCGACGGTCAGGATGTGACCGGGATGAGGCCGCATGAGCTGTTCCGCATCGGCATGTTGCGTACCTTCCAGATTGCGCATGAATTTTCGCAGATGACAGCGCTTGAAAACCTGATGATGGTGCCCGGCGACCAGCCCGGCGAGCACCTTTTCGATAATTGGTTCCGACCCGGCCTCGTGCGCAGCCGCGAAACCGATGTGCGCAAGAAGGCGCTGGATGTCATCGACTTTTTGAAGCTCGGCCATGTGCGCGACGAGCTGGCGGGCAATCTCTCGGGTGGGCAGAAGAAGCTGCTTGAGCTGGGCCGCACCATGATGGTCGATGCCAAGGTCGTTCTGCTCGACGAAGTGGCGGCGGGCGTCAACAAGACGCTGCTCAACGATCTAGCGGGCAATATCGAGCGCATGAACCGTGAGCTGGGCTACACGTTCTTCGTCATCGAACACGACATGGACCTGATCGGTCGTCTTTGTGATCCCGTCATCGTCATGGCGCAGGGCGAAAAGATCGCCGAAGGTCCGATGGCTGAAATTCGCGCCAATCCCGCAATCGTCGAAGCCTATTTCGGCTCACCAGCCGAGGTCGCGTAATATGCCCCTGATCGAACTCAAGCACGTCGTCGGCGGCTATGGCGGCGCGCCCATTCTCAATGGCGTTAACATCGCCATCGAAAAGAGCGACATCGGCGTCATCGTCGGCCCCAATGGGGCGGGTAAATCGACGACGCTCAAGGCCATTTTTGGCCTGCTCAAGGTTACGGGCGGCACAATCGAATTTGGCGGGGAGGACATCGCCAATTCCTTGCCCGACAGGCTGGTGCCCAAGGGCCTCTCCTTCGTGCCGCAGGAAAAAAACGTCTTTACCTCGATGACGGTGGAAGAAAACCTTGAAATGGGGGCCTTTACCCGCAAGGACGATTATTCGGAGACCATGACCTGGGTCTATGAAATGTTCCCGGTTCTGGCCGAAAAACGCCGCCAGCCGGCGGGTGAACTTTCGGGCGGTCAGCGCCAGATGGTGGCCATGGGCCGTGCGCTGATGAGCCGTCCAAGCCTCTTGATGCTCGACGAGCCCTCGGCTGGTCTGTCGCCGCGCTATGTCATCGAGATTTTCGAGACCATCCAGCGCGTCAATCAGGAGGGTGTCGGCATTTTGATGGTGGAGCAGAATGCGCGTCAGGCGCTGGCTTTTGCCTCCAAGGGTTTCGTGCTCGCACAGGGGCAAAACCGCTTTACCGGCACCGGGCCGGAACTGATCGCCGACCCTGAGGTCGCCAAGAGCTTTCTGGGGGGCTGAGCCAATGGATGAACTGATCTTCTTCATCAACCGCGTGCTGATTTCGGGCACGGTGCTGGGCTCGATTTATGCGCTGGGCGCCATTGGCGTGACGCTCATCTTCGGCATTCTGCGCTTTGCCCATTTTGCGCATGGCGACATGATGACCATGGGCGCCTTTATCGCCTTCGTACTGGCCACGGCGCTCGCTGCGATGGGCATCATCCTGCCGCTACCCATGGCCTTTGTGGTCATGCCCGTCGCCATGGTGCTGACCGCCTTTATCGCGCTCGGTATCGACAAGGGTTTTTATGCGCCTTTGCGCGCTCGCGGCGCCAAGCCCGTCACCCTTCTGATCGCCTCGATTGGCGTCACGCTGATGATTCAGGGCCTGATCCGCCTCATCTTCGGTTCGGGTACCAAGTCGGTTTTTGTTGCTGGCGAGAGCAAGGATATCTTTCGTTTCGACATGAGCTGGGCCGGTGGCTCGCGCCCGATCAACATCACTGAGCCGCAGCTCATCATGTTTGTGGTGACGGCGCTGATCGTTGTGGCCTTGCACTTCTTCCTTACCCGCTCGCGGCTGGGGAAGGCCATGCGCGCCATGGCGGATAATGCCGATCTTGCGCAGGTGTCGGGCATCAATACGGCGCTTGTTGTGCGTGTGACGTGGGTGATTGCCGGTTCGCTGGCCTGCGTTGCTGGCACCATGCTGGCGCTCGACGTGGCCTTGATGCCGGATCTGGCCTTCAATATCGTGCTGCCGATCTTCGCTGCGGCCATTGTGGGTGGTCTCGGCCATGCCTATGGCGCCATTGTCGGCGGTTTCCTCATCGCCTTTGCCGAAACACTGGCCGTGTTCAACTGGACAGCCGTGCTGCGCCCGCTCAATGCCGTTCTGCCCGATGGCATGGCTTTGCCGGCCAATCTGGCGCTGGTGCCCACCGAATATAAACTCACCGTGGCCTTCGTGATCCTTGTGATCACTCTCCTTGTCCGGCCCACCGGTATCTTCAAGGGAGCTTCGTCATGAGCGCCGCTTCCGCGCCATTGGCGCAGGGCTGGAACAGCCCGCTTCGCCGGGGCCTGCTGCTCTTCGCCGCCATGTTCATCATCGTTGTGGTGGTGGGCATGGTGCAGGGCACCGCTTCGATCCTCCTTATTCTGACACAGGCAACCGGCTTTGCGCTGATCGCGCTGGGTCTCAATATTCAGTGGGGCTATGGCGGGCTTTTCAACTTCGCCATCATGGGTTTCCTTATGGTGGGGGGGGCTTCGACGGTCTTCCTCTCCTATCCGGTCAATATGGCCTTCTGGGAGAGCGACGGGCCGATGATGCTGGGCCGGGCTCTGATCGCCTTCCTTGTCGGCGTGGTGCTTGTGCTGGCAGCGCGCCGGGTCGACCGCATCGGCATTACCGGCAAATGGCGGGCGACAATCGTCGCGCTGGCCTGGTTTGCTGGCTATATCATCTACCGCACGCAGATCGATCCGGCTGCCGCCTATATCGAGTCCACCGCCGGTTTTGTCGGCGGGCTCGGCCTGCATCCGGTTCTCGGCTGGCTGTTTGGCGGCCTCGTCTCGGCGGTGATCGCCTTTTATATCGGCAAGATCAGCCTTGGCCTGCGCACCGATTATCTGGCCATCGCCACGATCGGTATTTCGGAAATCCTCCGCGCGCTGATCAAGAATATGGACTGGCTGACGCGCGGCACCATGACCGTGTCGCCCATGCCCTGGCCCACGCCTTTGCCGCAGCAATTGCAGGCAACGGGCATGTCGATCCCCGACAGCTTCATGTATGCGCGCCTGATGTTCCTCGGCATCGCCGTGCTGTTCCTCGTGGTGGCCTTTGTCCTGGTGCAGCGCGCTTATGGCGGGCCGTGGGGCCGCATGATGCGTGCCATCCGAGATAACCACATCTCCGCCGGGTCGATGGGTAAGGACGTCACGGGCCGTCAGCTCGAACTGTTCATTTTCGGCTCGATCCTGATGGGGATTGGCGGGGCGATCCTTGCGACCTTCACCCAGATTTTCGACCCCTCCGGCTATCAGCCGATCAACCACACATTCATGATCTGGGTCATGGTGATCGTGGGTGGCGCGGGGAACAATTGGGGCGTGGTGCTTGGCGCTTTCCTCATCTACATCGTCTGGGTCATTTCCGACCCGCTGGCGCAGATGATCTTTCTCAACCTCTCCCAGCTCACCAGTTCGTTGGGCTGGGGCGCGATCCCCGAGATCGATAGCCGCGCTCTGCAAATGCGCGTCTTCGTGCTCGGCGTGGTCATTACCATCGCCCTACGCTACGCGCCCAAGGGGCTGATACCGGAAGTGGTGAAACGGGGCTAGGTCGTCACGGAACTAAAAAATCCCCGCTCCGGCGGGGATTTTTGTTTCAGCGTTGCGCGGTGACCCATAGCCATTCGGTGGGCAGGTTATCATAGCCTGAGCCCATGACGGACTCGATGATCAGCGACTGCCAATCCGCCGCGTCCCGATAATGCGCTTCGAGTGTGGCGCGGTCGGGATAATTGAAATAGCGACCGAGCCCATCGCGGCCTTCGCCATTTCCGGCTTTGAAACTGGCAACGAAAATCCCGCCCGGCTTGAGCGCGCGATAGATGCGGGCGAGATCGTCGGTGAGTTCGGCTGCCGGCGCATGCAGCAGGCTGGCGCAGGCCCAGACACCATCATATGCACTTTGCGCGTCGAGCTCGGAAAAATGCAGGAGACGCACTGTGCGTCCAATACGTTTTTCGGCCTCCGCCGCCAGTTCGGGCGAGGCGTCCGTAGGGTCGATGTCGAGGCCGTGCCTCAGCATTTCGGCAGCGTCCCGCCCGCTGCCGGCCCCCAGTTCCAGTACGCGTGCGCCCTGTGGCAGTGCTGCGATAAAGGCCAGCAGCCGGGGCATGGGCTCTTCGCTCGGCGCTTCGACATAGGCCGCAGCATTGGTTTTGTAAAATTCGAGTGTCTTGTCGTCGGCCATAAGTCTGCTCTCCAACAAAACGGCCCGGGATCGCTCCCGGGCCGCAAGAGATCGTAGTGTTCGTGCCCTGCGAGCGTAGCTCTCCGGGCCTAGTCTCCACAAAACCCTCCACCGGAGGGTTTTGCCGGCTTTCGCCGGATGGAGCCTAGTCAATCAGGCCCTTGTTCACGACTGCGCCGCCTTCGACGACGAAGTAGTTGATGGCGCCGGCCACGTCACCAACATCGTCAAATTCGATGGAGCCCGAGGCGCCTTCGTAATTGATGTCGGTGCCAGCAGCGATCAGCTCCTTGGCCTTGGACCATTCGCCGGGCAGGATGGTTTCGCCCGGTGCATTGGAGATTTCACGCAGCGCTGCGGAAACGCCTTCGCGTTCAGCCGAACCGTTCTTTTCGATGGCGAGAGCCAAGAGGAACACGGCGTCATAGGAATTGGTGACATAGGTGCCGTTGACGTCCTGACCGGCAGCCGAGGTGAGTGCGCTCAGAGCGTCGAAAGCCGGGCCTTCCGCCGGAGCGGCCTGCGTGAGGATCATGCCTTCGAGATCGGCGCCATTGCGGCTGGCGAGCAGAGCGTCCCCGGCCATGCCGTCGCCACCCATAAACAGGTCGAACGAACCGGCTTCAACAGCCTGGTTGAGGATGGCGCCGCCACCGGCATTTTCGTAGCCGTAGATCACCAGAGTGGTGGCACCCGAGGCTTCGATCTGGCCGATTTCCGGACGGTAGTCAGCCTTGCCGTCTTCGTGGGCCACCGAAGCGAGCACAGTGCCGCCGCCAGCAGCGAAGGCGTCAGAGAAGGCACCGGCCAGGCCCGAACCGTAATCGTTGTTCACATAGGTGACGCCGACTTCAGTGACGCCCTGAGCCAGCAGCAGTTCAGCTGCCTTGACGCCCTGGATTGAGTCCGGAACGACGTTACGGAAGACGAGGTCATTGTCGGCCAGTTCGGCAACAGCCGGAGCGGTCGAGGCCGGGGAAATCATGACGACATTGCCCGGAATGGCAGAGCCATTGGCACCGGCAATGGTGGCGCCCGAGCAATAGCCGCCGAAGATGGCGGTGACGTTTTCGGCATTGACCAGACGGTCGGCAGCCGGACCGGCAGCGCCGCCGTCACAGGCGGAGTCAGCCAGAACCGAGGTCAGGGTCTGGCCATCAAGGATGCCGCCCTGGTCGTTGACATTGGCGATGGCGAGATTGCCGGCATCGACCATGCCCGGTGCGAAACCGGCAATGGGGCCGGTCACGTCGGCCAGAAAGCCGAGCTTGACTTCCTGTGCCAGCGCCGGAGCGGCCATGATCAGCGTGGATGCGGCGACCGCCAGGGTCAGGGTTTTGTTCAACATAGACGTCCCTCTGTTTCGGTTGCGCGCCGGGTGACCTTTTAGGCCTCGCTTCTTGCGGCGCGACAACGGATCGGGGGCGTGCACCACGCCCCGCTGGAAAAGAATGTTGCATATATTTGTTCCAAGAGTCACCGGCATTTCGCCGTAAAATCATCGTTGTCGCGCAGTTGCTTAACGGCGCGGTTTTCCGCATAAATTCCTGGCTTTGAGAGGAGCGTGCATGGCTGGCAAAGGCGCGGCAATTCTGGGACTGGTTCTGGCCCTTATGAGCGGACCGGCATGGGCGCAATTTACGGTGCTCGATAGCGCGCAGGATCGCGTCACGACGCCTGCTCCGGCTGTGAGTGCTTCCGCCCCACAACCAGACGCACCACCGCCGGTTTGCGGAAACCAGCCCTTCGCTATTGCGCAGATGAACTGGCCGTCCGCCATGGTATTGGCCCATATCCACGCTTTGGTTCTGGCCGCCGAGTTCGATTGCGATGTGAGAGTGGTTCCCGGCGATCCGGGCGCAACGCTTTCAGCCATGGCGTCCACGGGCCAGCCTGCAGCCGCGCCTGAATTATGGGTCAGCCGCGCGGCCGAGGTTTGGAATGGCGCACTTGAAACGCAGACGGTTCGCAGTGCGGCGCCCACCTTTGCAGACACCAGTTTTGAAGGCTGGTTCATGCCGCGCTATGCAGCAGACAATTTTGCCGCTTCCCCCGGCGCAGCCGGGCTGGCTCAGGCTCTGCCGCTCTTGTTGCCCGGCGAGAGGATGCGGTTCATTTCCTGCCCGCCTGATTGGGCCTGTTCGATCATCAACCGCAATCTGATCCGGGCGCATGGTCTTGAGGCTCTGGTCGAGATTGTTGAGCCTGCCAATCGCCTTGAAATGGATCGCCTGATTGCGGAGGCGGTCAACTGGCGCGAGCCGTTCCTGTTTTATTACTGGCAACCCAATGCCGTATTGGCCCAGCTCGATTTCACAGCGCTGGACATGGGCAGCTATGATGAGGCGGCCATGAAATGCCTTGCAAACCGGGACTGCGCTGAGCCGCAGCCATCGGCTTTCGCGCCTGACCTGGTGGTCATGGCGCTGGCGGAGCGGGTCTTTGTCTCGACACCGCAAATTGCCACTTATTTTCAACGCGCTAGCTTGCCCTTGGCGGAAATGAACCAGCTTCTTGCCGAGCTTAATTTACCTGGCGCAACGCCTGAAAGCGTCGCTGAACGCTTTGTCGGTGAGCGGGCCCATATCTGGAAATCCTGGCTTGGCACTGAACTGCCTTGAGCAAATCAAGGTTTGGTTCCGAAAATTTTCTGAGATTTTTTTGACTTCGATTGTAGTCGATTTTCTACATGGACGCTTCTTGCTCAATCAAGATTTGATCCGTGATCAATGTATTTGAACAGTTTTGCAGTCTGTCTGTGCAAGAAAAACTCAGATAGATTGTCTGTTATTGTCTAAATATTGTCAGATTTGACACACAATTCTGCCGTCTTTAAGGTCCGGCTCATTCCATAATAACAGGAGTTAACCTGATGATTTTGAAATCCGGTGGCATTGCCGCCGCGATGGCTGTTGCCTTGTTCTCTGTAACCAGCCTTCCCGCCATTGCCCAGGATGATGCCGCCCAGTGTGGCACCGATCGTAAAATCGACATTGCCGAAATGACCTGGCCCTCTGCCGCCGCGCTGGCGCATATCCATGCGACGATCCTCGATAAGGGATTTGGCTGCGAGGTGGAGATCGTCACCGGCGATACCGTTCCCACGTCTTCTTCCATGCTAAGCCGCGGTACGCCTGCCGTTGCGCCTGAACTCTGGACCAGCGCCATCGAGGACGCCTGGGCGGACGGCGTAGAAGAAGGCCTCGTGGTTTCGCTCTCCGATGCCATCACTGATGGCACCGTCGAAGGCTGGTTCATTCCCGAATATCTGCAGGCCGAATATCCCGAGCTGACGACGGCCGAGGCTGTCATCGCGCGGCCGGACCTGTTTGCTGACCCCGAGGATTCTGCCAAGGGTCGTCTCTATTCCTGCCCACCGGGCTGGGCCTGTGAGCTCTCCACGTCGGCTCTGTTTGAAGCCTATGACATGGACGAGACGTGGAACATCTTCTCGCCGGGTTCGGGCGGGGCGCTGGACGCTTCGATTGCCCGCGCTTTCACGCGTGAAGAGCCGATTCTGTTCTACTATTGGGGGCCGACCGCAATTCTGGGCAAGTATCCGGCTGTGCAGCTCGATCTGGGTGAAACCTTCCCAGAGATCTATGCCTGCAACACCGATCCCGATTGTACCGATGCGGCTGGCGTCACTGCCTATCCGTCCAGCCCTGCCGTTGTCGGCGCGGCGGCATGGATCGTCGATGAAGCTCCGGTTGTTGCCGACTATTTCTCCAAGGTTGGCCTCACCAATGCCGAGATCAGTGAATTGCTGGTCTATGGCGACGAGAATCAGGCCGATGCGGCTGAAACGGCTGAAAACTTCCTGCGCACCAAGCAGGACGTCTGGACCAATTGGGTTCCGGCGGAAGTTGCCGAAAAGGTTCTGGCCGATCTGGGCTGATCCACAGCGTTCACTTTCCTCACGGCGGCCGGGTTTCGATCCGGCCGTTTTCCGCGTCTGATCCCCAGTCCAGCAGAAGCTGAATTCGGGTTTGAACGCCCTTTTTCGAGAATTTGAAACATGTTCCCTGAACTGATCGATACGCGTCCGCTGCGTCGGGCCATCGACGATGGCCTCAATTGGGTCGTCCGCAATTGGGGGGGCGAGCTGGAGGCCGCCGCCTATCCTCTGCTCATGCTGCTCAATTCCATCGAGCGGCTGCTGGTCGCGACGCCGTGGTGGCTGATTTTCATTATCGTCGTCGGCGTCGCTTGGCTGGCTACCCGCAACTGGAAACTGCCGGCGCTGGTGCTGGTGTCATTGCTCTTTCTCGGCGTCATGGGCCTGTGGCGCGACGCCATGGCGACCACGGCGCTGATGATCGCGGCAACGCTGACCGTCATCGTCGCTTCTATTCCCATTGGTGTGTGGATGAGCCGTTCTTTGCGCGTCCGCCAGATCATCACGCCTATTCTCGATCTGATGCAGACGCTGCCGAGCTTCGTTTATCTGATCCCCGCGGTGATGATTTTCGGGCCGGGTAAAATTCCGGCGCTCCTGGCCACCATCGTTTATGCCGCTCCGCCTCTTGTGCGTCTCACAGATCTCGGTCTGCGCTCTGTCGATCCGGCGGTCATGGAGGCCAGCCGCTCCTTTGGCACGACGCCGCGCCAGCGCCTGTTTGGCGTGCAGATTCCACTCGCTTTGCCGACCATTCTGGCTGGCGTCAATCAGACCACGATGATGGCGCTGGCTATGGTGGTGATCGCCTCGATGATCGGTGCCGGTGGCCTTGGCTATCAGGTGTTGCAGGGTATTGGCCGGCTCGAGGTTAGCCGTGGCCTGTTTGCGGGTCTGGGCATTGTCGTGCTCGCCATCATTTTCGACCGCATTACCCAGTCTTTCGGCAAACAGCTTCAGGCTCGCATCGGTCTGGCGGAGGCGCGCTAAATGAGTGATTCAGATTTTGCCATTCGCATGAAGGGCGTCACCAAGATTTTTGGCGATAGCCCCCAAACAGCGCTCGACATGCTGCGCAGCGGCAAGTCCAAGACCGAAGTGCAGGCCGAAACCAATCATGTCGTGGGGCTCGACAATGTCTCGCTCGACATTGCCCGCGGCCAGATTTTCGTAGTCATGGGGCTCTCGGGGTCCGGCAAGTCCACCCTTATCCGCCACGTCAATCGGCTGATCGACCCGACGGCGGGCGAGATTTTCGTCGAGGGCAGCGATGTGCTCAAGATGAGCCTGCCCGATTTGCGAACCTATCGGCGCAACACGGTCGCCATGGTGTTCCAGAAATTCGGTCTCCTGCCGCACCGCTCGGTGATCGACAATGTGGCCTATGGGCTCGAAGTCAAAGGCGTGGGCAAGGCCGAACGGCTGGAGCGTGCCGCCAAGTGGATCGAGACTGTGGGCCTTTCGGGCTATGAACAGAGCCAGCCACGGCAATTATCCGGTGGTCAGCAGCAGCGTGTGGGTCTCGCAAGGGCTTTGGCGCTCGACACCGACATCATCCTCATGGACGAAGCCTTTTCGGCCCTCGATCCGTTGATCCGTTCGGGCATGCAGGACCAGTTGATGGAATTGCAGAAGTCGCTCGGCAAAACCATCCTCTTCATCACCCACGATTTCGACGAGGCGCTCAAGATTGCCGACCGTATCGCCGTGCTCAAGGATGGGGCGGTGCAGCAGGAGGGCAAGCCTGAGGACATCGTGCTCAAGCCGGCCAATGAGCATATCGAGGAGTTCGTGCGCGAGGTGAACAAGGCCCGCGCCATCCATGTGCGCACCATCATGGAGCGGGGTGAGTTCGAGCCCTGCGAATATACCGTCCCGTCCAATGCGCGGTGCGAAGACGTGCTCCCCTATTTTGCCGAGCACCAATGGGTGGGTGTCACCAATGATGAAGGCACACAGATCGGGCGCGTTACGGCCAAGCGTGTCATCAGGGCACTCGCCCGTTACACACCCGGAGCAAACGAAGGCTGAACGTTAACAGTCTGCTAACCAATTGCGCCCAAGGGCGGCATGGATGTCATCGTTCTGTAATGGAACCCCCATATCGTGCCGCCCTTTTCTTAAAATCGAATAATATTGTTTGTTTTCAAATATTTAGCGTTGCTTTAGGTTTCTCCTGTCAGGCTATTACCGAGCTCGGTCTATCGGTATTGCCATGAAACTCCTGCCCACCTTCGCCCCCATAAGTGAAGCCCACGAAAACCTACGTTTTCTGGTCTTTGCAATGGCGCTCGGCCTTGCCGCTCTTGCTTGCGTGGCGATCATTTGGGGTGATGTGTCCACGGAATTGTCGTGGGCTATTCTGGCGCTTGGTCTGGCCATCCCGGTGACGCTGGAACTCATGCGCCGCTTGATGCGCCAACGCATTATCGAGGCCGAAAGCGCAATGGAGCAGGCCTTGGCGCTTGCCCATCGCGATGCACTGACCGGGACATTTACTCGATCCTATTTCCTGCAAGCACTTGGCGATCTGGCTAAAGGCGGATCATTGACTTCGGTGGGTTATCTTCAGATCGACATGGATAATCTCAAGGTTCTCAACGATAGCTCGGGGCATGGCGCGGGCGATGCGGCCCTGGTCGCGCTGGTCCGGGACATGCAGGCGCTGATGCCAACCGCTATTATTGGCCGGTTGGGCGGCGATGAATTTGGCGTGCTCCTGCCCGGTCATGACAACAAACCCGCCCTTTGCCGTCTGGGTCAGCGCCTGCTGCGTCAACTTAATGAGCCGCGCAGCATTGCTGGGCGCATGACGCGGCTGTCGGCCACGATCGGGGTCGCACTAGCGCCTCTCGACAGCGACGATCCTAATGAGCTGATCGCCATTGCCGACCTTGCGCTTTACAAAGGCAAACAGGCCGGGCGCGGCTGTGTTGTGCCTTTTGACCCCGACATGCTGGGGGACGAGCGACACCGGCGCTTTGTGGAGCGCGAGCTGCGCGCGGCCATCCTGATGGACGAGCTTGAGCTGCATTATCAGCCGGTTATCGATAGCAATAGCGGGGCGGTTCGTTCCTATGAAGCGCTGGTGCGCTGGCGTCACAAGGTTCGCGGGATGATCTCACCTGGGCAATTCATTCCTGTTGCCGAACAGAGCAGTCTGATCGACAGGCTTGGAGAATGGGTGTTGCGGCGGGCCTGTCTCGATCAGCGCGCTTTGGGCACATCAGTAGCGGTCAACGTATCGCCGGTACAATTGCGACGGCCCGACTTCGTGCGCAGTTTCACGGCCATTCTGGAGGAGATGGCCACGTCGCCGTCCCTTATTATAGTCGAGGTCACGGAGAATGCTCCGTTATTGGCGGGTAGTGCGGAAATGGATCATCTGACGCAATTGCGCGCCCTAGGCGTGCGCGTCGCCATTGATGATTTTGGGGCTGGTCATGCGAGCCTGCATTATCTGCGCGATTTTGCCTTCGACATCATCAAGATTGACCGCACCTATGTGGCCGATTTTGCCAATAATCCGGTCAATGCCATGATTGTTGGTGCGGTTTGCGACATAGCGCGAACCTTGTCGCTCGATGTGGTTGCCGAGGGGATTGAGAATGAAACGCAGCGGCAGTTGCTGATAGAGGCCGGCTGCACGGGCTTGCAAGGCTTCTATCTTGGTCGCCCCATGCCGTTGCCGACTGCTGGCATAGTGCGCGCGGCATAAGACTTTGATGCTAATTCATTCTGCCCAAGGCGACAGTCTGATGACAGCTTTGCGTCAGGGGCAGTTGCGTCGGGACAAGCAGGGCGGCTATAACGGGGCGTAATGCTCAGTTCGGCACGAGGAGCCAGGCCTTGGATTTGAAGCGGATCAACGACCACGTCAGCGTTTCTGGACAGATCAGACCGGAAGACGTGGCAACGCTCAAACAGCTTGGTTTTGTGGCCATCGTCAACAACCGGCCCGATGGGGAATCCTCCGACCAGCCGGATGGCGCTGAGATTGAAGCGGCGGCCAAGGCTGCCGGACTTGCTTATCATGCCATTCCACTGGGCCGGGAAGGGGTTAATCCCGATCTCGTCGCGCAGACCAAAGCCGTTCTCGAGGGGAGCAACGGCAAGGTGTTCTGTTTCTGCCGGTCGGGTACGCGCTCGACCACGCTGTGGGCGCTGAGCCAGGCTGGTGAGGAACCAGCCGAGGACATCATCGCCCAAGCCGCCGAGGCTGGATATGACATGAGCCATCTGGCCGGTTATCTCGGCCAGAACTAACGACTGGACTTGTCCGACGGTGGGGCGGGCAGTCGCCCTTCCGTTCCTATGCTGAGCCGGGCCGCCAAGGCGGTCCTCGCCCCCTTCTGCTCGGAATTTTTATCGATGACAATCAAGAAAATCCTCGTCGCCAATCGCAGCGAAATCGCTATCCGCGTGTTTCGCGCCGCCAATGAACTCGGGCTGAAAACGGTTGCCGTCTATGCCGAGGAAGACAAGCTGGCGCTGCACAGATTCAAGGCTGACGAAGCCTATCTGATTGGCAAGGGCAAGGGGCCAGTCGAGGCCTATCTTCAGATCGATGAATATATCCGCATCGCGCGGATTGCCGGTGCCGATGCCATCCATCCCGGTTATGGCCTGCTCTCGGAAAGCCCCGAATTTGTAGATGCCTGCGAAGAGGCAGGCATTACCTTTATCGGCCCGCGCGCCCAGACCATGCGCGATCTCGGTAATAAAGTCGCCGCGCGCAATATGGCGCTGGCTTCCAATGTGCCGGTCGTTCCCGCGACCGAGGCACTGCCGGATGATCCTGAAACAATCAAGCGTCTTGCCGCCGAAATCGGTTATCCGCTCATGCTCAAGGCGAGCTGGGGCGGCGGTGGCCGCGGCATGCGCCGCATCATGGACGAGAAGACGCTGCTGAGCGAAGTGTCGGAAGGCAAGCGCGAAGCCAAGGCTGCCTTTGGCAAGGACGAGATGTATCTCGAAAAGCTGATCGAGCGCGCCCGCCATGTCGAGGTGCAGCTCATCGGCGACGATCACGGCAACCTTGTGCATCTTTATGAGCGCGATTGCTCGGTGCAGCGGCGTAACCAGAAGGTGGTCGAGCGCGCGCCCGCGCCTTACCTCTCCGACGATGTCCGCAAGGATTTGACCGACGCCGCCGTTCGTCTCGGCAATGCCGCCAATTATCGCGGTGCCGGCACGGTCGAATTCCTTATGGATGCCGACACGGACAAGTTCTACTTCATTGAAGTGAACCCGCGCATCCAGGTGGAGCACACCGTTACCGAAGAAGTGACGGGCATCGACATCGTCAAGGCACAGATCCATCTGCTGGACGGTGCGGTGATTGGCACACCGGAATCGGGCGTTCCGCTACAGGAAAATATCCGGCTTAACGGTAACGCCATTCAGTGCCGCGTGACCACGGAAGATCCGGAACAGAACTTCATTCCCGATTATGGCCGCATCACTGCTTATCGCGGCGCGACGGGCTTCGGCGTGCGTCTCGATGGTGGCACGGCCTATGCTGGCGCGATCATCACCCGCTATTACGATCCGCTGCTGGAAAAGGTGACCTGCTGGGCCCCAAGTGCCGACGAGGCCATTGCCCGCATGCATCGCGCCTTGCGTGAATTCCGTATTCGCGGCGTCGCGACCAATCTGGCCTTCCTCGAAAACATCATCACCCATCCCGATTTCGTCGAGAATCGCTACACAACGCGCTTCATCGACACGACGCCGGACCTGTTTAATTTCAGGCCGCGCAAGGACCGCGCGACCAAGCTCTTGAGCTATATTGCCGACGTGACCGTCAACGGGCATCCTGAAGTCCGTGACCGTCCTCGTCCGCCCGCCGATGCTGCTGCGCCCTTCGTGCCTGAATTTGAGCCGCTAAGTCTCATCGAAGGCAGTCGGCAAGTATTGGATCGCGATGGCCCGGCAGGCCTTGCTCGCTGGATGAAGGAACAGAACCGGGTTCTCTTCACCGACACGACGATGCGCGATGCGCATCAATCGCTGCTGGCGACACGCATGCGCAGCTTTGACATTACCCGCATTGCCCAAGCCTATTCGCGCGGGCTGCCCAATCTCTTCTCGCTCGAATGCTGGGGTGGGGCGACATTCGACGTTTCCATGCGCTTCCTCAATGAAGACCCGTGGGAGCGTCTCGCCAAGGTGCGTGAAGGCGCGCCGAACATCCTGACGCAAATGCTGCTGCGCGGCTCGAACGGCGTTGGCTATACCAATTATGCCGACAACGTGGTGAAATTCTTCGTGCGGCAGGCGGCCAAGGGCGGCGTTGATATTTTCCGCATTTTCGACTGCCTCAACTGGGTCGAGAACATGCGCGTCTCAATCGACGCGGTGATCGAAGAAGGCAAGGTGGCCGAGGGCGCCATTTGCTACACCGGCGACCTGTTTGATCCCGATCGCAGCAAGTACGACCTCAAATATTACGTTGGTCTGGCCAAGGAACTGGAGGCCGCTGGTGCGCATGTGCTCGGCATCAAGGATATGGCTGGTCTGCTGAAGCCCGCTGCGGCGAAGAAGCTGGTTTCGGTGCTGAAGGAAGAAGTGGGCCTGCCCATTCATCTGCACACCCACGACACGTCTGGCGCTGCTGCCGCTACGGTGCTTGCCGCAGTGGAGGCGGGTGTCGATGCGGTCGATGCGGCAATGGATGCGCTGTCCTCGACCACCAGCCAGCCTACCTTGGGTTCGCTCGTCGCCGCGCTTGCAGATGGCGACCGCGATCCGGAGTTGGACGCAAAGGCGATCCGCCAGCTTTCGTTCTACTGGGAAGCCGTGCGTACGCAGTACCGGGCTTTCGAGAGCGATCTCAAGGGCGGCGCATCGGAAGTCTATCTGCACGAAATGCCCGGCGGGCAGTTCACCAATCTCAAGGAACAGGCGCGCTCGCTGGGGCTTGAAACGCGCTGGCACGAGGTCGCGCAGACCTATGCCGACGTCAACAAAATGTTCGGCGACATCGTCAAGGTGACGCCAAGCTCCAAAGTGGTTGGCGATATGGCTTTGGCCATGGTGTCGGCAGGTATCAGCCGCGCCGAAGTCGAAGACCCGAACAAGGACATCGCCTTCCCCGATTCCGTTGTCGGCTTCTTTGCCGGTGATCTGGGCCAGCCGCCGGGCGGTTTCCCCGAAAAGCTGCAGAAGAAGGTGCTGAAGGGCCGTACGCCCATGAGCGAGCGCCCCGGTTCCTATCTCAAGGACGTCGATCTCGAAGCCGAGCGCAAGAAAATCTCGGAAGAGGTCGGTCAGCCGGTCGATGATTTTCGGCTTGCCTCGTATTTGATGTATCCCAAGGTCTATTCGGATTTCGAAAAGACGCAGGATCGCTACGGCCCCACCGAAGTGCTGCCCACTCCGGTCTATTTCTACGGGTTGGAAGAGGGTGACGAGCTTCTTGTCGATATCGAGAAGGGCAAGACGCTTGTCGTCACCTATCAGGGCCGCGCCGAAACCAATGAAAAGGGCGAGGTGCGCGTTTTCTTCGACCTCAATGGCCAGCCGCGTACCATTACCGTGCCGGACCGCCTGAAGGCCGGCGAGGTTAAAGTGCGCGCCAAGGCTGTGGCGGGCGATGCCAAGCAGGTTGGCGCGCCGATGCCGGGCGTCATCTCAACGCTGGCCGTGGCGCAGGGCCAGAAGGTCAGCGCGGGCGATGTACTGTGCTCGATCGAAGCCATGAAGATGGAAACGGCCATCCATGCAGAGGTCGATGGCGTCGTGGCCGAGCTGTTGATCAAGCCCGGCGACCAGATCGACGCCAAGGACCTGCTGGTCCGTCTCGAATAGCAATAAGGCCCGGAGCGATCCGGGCCTTATTCTTTTGTGATGCGGTTTGAAGCCCATTGTGTGTCTAATCTGGCCATGCTGGCCCGTCGTGGGAGCGACAGGTCCTTATCGGGCCACATGAGGAGACAGACATGAGCATTGCCAAGAACACGATATGCATCTGGTATGACACCGGCGCTGAAGAGGCTGCCAATTTCTATGCGGCGACGTTTCCCGATACGCATATTAAAGGCGTTTCGCGCGCGCCGAGCGATAACCCTTCCACCAGTGCCGGGGCCGTGCTGACGGTGGATTTCACGCTGATGGGCGTGGCCTGCATCGGGCTCAATGGCGGCCCGGCTTTCAAGCATTCGGAGGCCTTTTCCTTCCAGATCGCCACGGACAATCAGGACGAGACCGACCGCTACTGGAACGCCATTGTCGGCAATGGCGGGCAGGAAAGCATGTGCGGCTGGTGCAAGGACAAGTGGGGGATTTCCTGGCAGATCACCCCACGTGTGCTGTCCGAAGCCATGCAGAAGGGCGGACCTGAAGCCAAGCGCGCTTTTGAGGCGATGATGCAGATGAAAAAGATCGACGTGGCCACGATTGAAGCGGCGATGCGGGGCTAGGCCCCCTCATCCGCCCTTAGGGCCCCTTCTCCCACAAGGGGAGAAGGGGTAGCGAGCACGCACAATCACCGCGTCATCCCTCTCCCCTTGTGGGAGAGGGTGGATCGGCCGAAGGCCGAGACGGGTGAGGGGTATTGCACTACTTCTTCAGCTTGAGCGGACCGACCATCTGTTCCGGCTTCACTTCGGCGTCGAATTCTTCGCCGGTGAGCAGGCCGAGTTCAATCGCAGTTTCGCGCAGGGTTGAGCCGTTCTTGTGGGCGGTCTTGGCGATCTTGGCGGCGTTGTCGTAGCCAATTTTGCGGTTTAGTGCGGTCACCAGCATTAGCGACTGATCGACGAGTTGCTTGATACGCTTGTGATCGGGCTCGATGCCCACGGCGCAATTGTCGTTGAAGCTCTTGGCAGCATCGGCCAGCAGGCGCACGCTTTGCAGGAAATTATAGGCGATGACGGGCTTGAAGACGTTCAGCTCGAAATTGCCCTGGCTGGCGGCAAAGCCAATGGCGGCGTCGTTGCCCATCACCTGCGCGACGACCATGGTCATGGCTTCGGACTGGGTTGGGTTGACCTTGCCGGGCATGATCGAGGAGCCGGGCTCATTTTCCGGAATGGTGATTTCGCCCAGACCTGAACGCGGGCCTGAGGCGAGCCAGCGCACGTCATTAGCGATCTTCATGAAGGCGACAGCCAATTGCTTGAGTGCACCCGATGTGCCGACAAAGGCGTCGTGACCGGCGAGCAGCGCGAATTTGTTCGGGCCGGTGATGAAGTCGTGGCCGGTGAGGTCGGCAATTTCCTTGGCGACAGCCACGGCATAATCAGGATGGGCATTGAGGCCGGTGCCAACGGCGGTGCCGCCCAAAGCCAGTTCTTTCAATTGCGGCATGGTCGCTTTGATGGCGGCAATGGCATAATCGATCTGCGCCACCCAGCCGGAAATCTCCTGGCCAAGGGTGAGGGGCGTTGCGTCCTGGAGATGGGTGCGGCCGATCTTGACCACATCCATGAACTCTTCTGACTTGGCATTGAGGGTGTCGCGCAGCAACTGGACGCGTTCGTAAAGATAGTTTTCGACCGCTTCGACGGCCGCGATATGCATGGCGGTCGGATAGGTGTCGTTCGAGCTCTGGCTCATATTGACGTGGTCATTGGGATGCACGGGCTTTTTGGAGCCCATCTCGCCGCCGGCCATTTCAATGGCGCGGTTGGAGATCACCTCGTTGACATTCATGTTCGACTGCGTGCCCGAGCCGGTCTGCCAGACGACGAGCGGGAAATGATCGGCGAGCTTGCCTTCGATCACTTCGTCAGCAGCGGCGACGATCAGGTCGCGGGTCTTCTCATCCATCAGGCCGAGTTTGGTATTGGCGAGAGCGGCGGCTTTCTTGAGAATGCCGAAGGCGCGGACGATCTCGACGGGCATCTTTTCGCCGCCAATATCGAAATTCATGAGCGAGCGGGCGGTCTGGGCGCCGTAATACTTCTCGGAGGGGACCTCGATCTTGCCCATAGTGTCCGATTCGACGCGCATGCTCATGATTTGCTCCTTGAAGGCCGCGTCCCTTGCGGCAGAAAAACAAAACGGCCGACCCTTTTGAGGGGGCCGGCCGTCGAAATATCAGATAAAGCGCATGGGCGCCAAACAGCCTTTCGGCTTAGTTCTTAGCAGCCAGAATCTGGCGACCGCGATACATGCCGGTCTTGAGGTCAACGTGGTGCGGACGACGCAGCTCACCCGAATCCTTGTCTTCGACATAGGTGGGGTTAGCGATCGCATCGGCCGAGCGACGGAAACCGCGCTTCATTGGCGAGGTTTTGCGTTTTGGCACTGCCATGGTCGGTACTCCGAAATTCAAAATCGTTGCGCCGCCAGAAGCGGCCCAGAGACGTATCTCTGAAGGGATTGGGGGGCTCTATAGAGCAAGAATTGGGGCTTGGCTAGTGTCTTTTATGCAGCAAAAGTGCCTGAAACCCGAGTCCTTGGCATGTCTTGCAGCTCTTACAGGTCGAGGCGGCCATTCTGTCCAACGCAGGCCGCGCGGTCGCCATATTCGCGCGCCCTGTTCTCTACGATCCCCGCAACGCGCGACAATCCGGCATTGGGGCGGGCCGGATTGCGAAGGATAGGATTTGGCAGAGTGACAGCAAGCAGACTTGCCGTGCGCCAGTCGAGATTTTGAGGCTCGCGTGCAAAGGCATATTCGCTGCCGGCGGCGACGCCAAACTGGCCTGACGGTCCCCATTCGGCGATGTTGAGATAAATCTCCATGATCCGTTTTTTAGGCATGACCAGATCGATATAGGCGGCGAGCGGCACCTCGAGTGCCTTGCGCACGGCGCTTTGCCCATTCCAAAGGAAAAGATTGCGCGCCACCTGCATGGTTATGGTCGATGCACCGCGGGTTTCGCGTCCGGCGAGGTTATTGTCGACCTCGATGCGCAGCGCGGTGATGTCGATGCCCCAATGACGGCAGAACTGCCCGTCTTCGGACAGGATGACGGATGCCTTGAGACGATCTGAAATATCGTCGATGTTGCGCCAGGTGCGGGTAACATTCTGGCCAGTCAGCATTCGGGTCAGCATAGGCACAGAGATTGGCTGAGCGACCAGATAAACCGGGGTCAGGATCAGCGGAATGGCGACAAGAACAGCAAGGATGCCGAATGGAATGCGCACAAAGCGCCAGATTTTGCTTATGCGCCGGGCCATGGCGGGTGTTTAGCGCCTGTTGTTGAGTTAGGCCAGAGCCGAGGGGCCCTTGCCGCTCTTGTGCCAAAGAGCTAGCAACAGGGCATGTATGACTTTTCCGCTGACAGCGCCGATTGCGCCCGGGCCGTTGAGGCAGGGCTTTCCACTTCCCTGACTGGCGCGCGGCTATCCGGCCCCGGGCCGGCAGCTGACCGGCTGGTGGACGCCATTCGGCATGGCAGTCTGGAAGGCGGCAAGCGCCTTCGGCCTTTGCTGGTGCGGCAGGCGGCGGCGATCTTTTCTGTGACGCCGGAAAAGGCCCTGCCAGCAGGCCTCGCGGTCGAAATGGTGCATTGCTATTCGCTGATCCATGACGATCTGCCCAGCATGGATAATGACGATCTGCGCCGGGGGCGCCCGACCGTTCACAAGGCTTATGACGAGGCCACCGCGATCCTTGCGGGTGACGCGCTGCTGACACAGGCTTTTGCCACGCTCGCCGATCTCAGTTGTCACCATGATCCGGCCGTGCGGGTGGCGCTGGTCACGGAACTTGCAGCCGGTTCCGGTGCAGGCGGCATGGTGGGCGGGCAAATGCGCGATATTGAAGGGGAGCGGGGTGGCTTTACCGATATCGAAATCGCGATCATGCAGGCAATGAAAACTGGCGCGCTCATTCGGGCCTCGGTGCGCATGGGGGCTTTGCTGGGTGGCGCGGATGCACGGGCTTTCTCGGCGCTCACCGCCTATGCCGAGGCGGCGGGCCGGGCCTTCCAGCTTGCCGACGATATTCTCGATGTGACCGCATCGCCCGAAGCCATGGGCAAAGCCACTGGCAAGGATGCGGAGGCGGGCAAGCAGACCGTGGTGTCACGTCTTGGCGTGGAGGGCGCACGGGTGATGCTGGACAAAATCGTCAATGAGGCGATTTCGGCTCTCCGAACCTTTGGACCAAAGGCAGACGGCCTGCGCGCCACTGCGCGCTATTTTGCGACGCGGGAGAAGTGAGCATGGCTCGCCTTTTGAGCGTCAATATTGGCAAGCCTCGCAATATTCCCGGGACTGGCGCGGTCACAGGCATTTATAAAGAGCCGGTGTTGGGCCCTGTTGATATTGATAAGGATGGTATTGCCAATGACGTGATTGCCGATAGGCGTCATCACGGCGGAGCCGATCAGGCCATCTATGTCTATTTCCAGACTGACTATGATTTCTGGGTGGGCGAGGGCGTCCAGACCGCGCCGGGTCTGTTCGGGGACAACCTCACACTAGAAGGGCCAGACAGTGCCTCAACGGCAATCGGTGACCGTTTTATGATTGGCCACTGTGTGCTCGAAGTTACGTATCACCGTACGCCCTGCATGACCTTCTCCGCCAAAATGGGTGATCCGCGCTGGCTTAAGCGCTTTCACAAGGCTCGGCGCCCGGGTGCCTATTGCCGGGTCATCAGCCCAGGTGCTGTCGAAGCGGGTATGGCGGTGACCATTCAACCTTATGAGGGCGAGCGCATTTCGGTGGCCGAAATCATGGGTTTTGATGGCGTGGCCGATATTCCGCGCGACTTTATGAGCCGCGCTGTCACCACCCCGATCCGCGAGAAAACGCGGTTCAAGTATGAAAACCGCCTTGCCAGCCTGTTCTGAGTGTTCCCATGAGCCTGTCTTCCGTCCAAGCCGACCTCGCTGCCCGCGCGCCTGATCTTTCCGTTATCGTTACTGATGCTTCGACCGCCACCGTACAGTTGGCGGCGGACGTCCATGGGGTGGAGCCGGGCCAGATCGCCAAGACTCTTTGTATTCGCGTCAAAGATGAAGAATTCCTGCTGGTGACGCGCGGCGATGCGCGGCTTGATAATCAGAAGTCGAAAGAGGCCTTTGGTGGCCGTCCGCGCATGCTGGGGGCCGAAGATGTTTTGCGTCTGACCAGCCATGAAGTGGGTGGCGTCTGCCCGTTTGGCCTGCCCGGGCCGCTGCCGATTTATCTCGATGCGTCGCTAAAAATCTACGACATCGTCATTCCTGCGGGTGGGGATACGCATGCTTCGGTGAAGCTGACGGTTGAACGGCTGGCCGAACTTTGCGGCGGCAAATGGGTGGATGCTTGCCAGCTTCCGGCATAAACGCCTCGCCCAAAAATTTTATCCGCCAGCGATTTGCGCTGGAGAAGCTGGCTTTTCGGCCAGATATCGCCCTTTATCAGCCGACACCCAAGAGCGGGTTGACTCGTTTTCTGGCCGAGCAGGACAGGGCCGATACGCCGCCCTATTGGGCCTATCCCTGGGCTGGTGGGGCAGCCTTGGCGCTTTATCTGCGCGACTGTCCTAAGAGTGTGGCGGGCAGGTCGGTGCTTGATTTTGGCGCAGGGTCAGGTCTGGTCGGCATCGCTGCCGCAAAGGCAGCGGCCGGAAGCGTCTTTGCGTTTGAGCCAGACCCAGTCGGTAGAGTGGCGCTGGAGCTCAACGCAGATGCAAACCACGTGGCCCTGACTTTGAGTGATGCGCATGCGCCTGCCGAGATCATTCTGGCGGGTGATGTCTTTTACGATTCAACGGTCGGTGCAAAAACGCTGCCTGTGCTGCTCAATCATGCGGAGAGGGGGGCCAAAGTGTTTGTTGGCGACCCGTTTCGCCGCGCCCTGCCTTTGCCGCTGCTGGATCAGATAGAAGAATATCAGGTGCCCGATATGGGCGGCGGTGCACTGGTGCGGGCGGGTGTTTTTGTCCTGCGCGGGTAGAATATCGGATATTCCGCCCCGTCCTTGCCGGAAATATCTGTCTGTCCTATATCCCGGTTCGTGAGGACGGCCTCCCCCATTTTGGGTTTCGTTCGGGACGGCCCGGTGATCCTGAGGATTGCCATGCGCAACACTGCCGACCGTATCCGTCACGCCATTTCCTTTGAAGTCATCGGCATCATTCTGGCGACGCCGCTTGCCGCTTTTGCCTTTCACCTGCCGGGTGGGGATTCCGCTGTCATCGTCGTGGCCAGCGCCACGGTCGCGATGGTCTGGAACTATGTCTATAATCTGGGCTTCGACCATCTGATGGTGAAGCTGCGCGGTGGCACCGAAAAGACCGCGCTGATCCGCGTTTTTCACGCTATTTTCTTCGAGTTGGGCCTGCTTACGCTGATGCTGCCGGCCATTGCCTGGTACTTGCAGATATCGCTGCTCGAGGCGCTGATTATGGATATCGCGCTGGCGGTTTTCTACATGATCTATGCTTTTGTGTTTAACTGGGCTTATGACCGGGTGTTTCCGCTGCCGGAATGGGAAAACGGCTCGGCCTGAACTCTGCCCTTTCAGGCCAGAATGCCGCTCCAGCGCAGGCCAAGCAGCAGGAGGCCTAGCACCATAAGGCTGGTGAAGAACCAGAATGTGTGCCGCATGATGCTTTCGGGAAAATAGGTATCGAAGGCATAGCCGCGGACGGCGCCATAGCGAACAGCCAGCGCCGTCAGCGGGCATTTGAATCCATTACCGACAAAGACAACGGTTTCAATGGCCAAAAGCGCGATTGGCACCATGAGCCATAAGCCGGTCTGTCCGCTGATGCCGGCATAGACCAGGGCAAAGGTGGAGAGAGCCATCACCACATAGATGATTGAGTGCAATAAGCGTACAGCCTTGAGCTTGTCAGCATCCCTGATGTCCAAAGGACCGGTCATGGCCTACCCCAAATGGCCGGTGAATTTCAGTGCGCCCAGGACAATGATCAGCATGGCCAGCCAGAACAAGCGTCTATGATTGCGCTCGTTCATCTATTCGGCTGCGTTCTGTTTGCCGGTGCCGAATTTGCGTTCGATATAATCAGCGACCATGACCTTGAACTGCTCGGCCACATCGGCCCCGCGCAGGGTGGTGACCTTTTCGCCATCGACGAAAACCGGGGCAGCGGGGGTTTCGCCGGTTCCGGGCAGGGAGATGCCGATATTGGCGTGCTTGCTTTCTCCCGGTCCATTGACGATGCAACCCATGACGGCCACCGACAGGCCCTCAACGCCCGGATAGCGCTCGCGCCATTCGGGCATTGAGGTGTTGAGGTGATCCTGAATTTCCTTGGCCAAGGTCTGGAACGTGGTCGAGGTGGTGCGTCCGCAGCCGGGGCAGGCGGCGACAACCGGCAGAAACTGGCGGAAGCCCATGGTCTGCAGCAGTTCCTGCGCCACCTTAACCTCGGTGGTGCGGTCGCCGCCGGGCTCGGGGGTGAGCGAAATGCGGATTGTGTCGCCGATGCCCTGCTGAAGCAGGATGCCAAGAGCGGCTGATGATGCAACGATGCCCTTTGAGCCCATTCCGGCTTCGGTAAGGCCGAGATGGAGCGCATAATCGCAACGTGCGGCGAGATCCTGATAGACGGCGATCAGGTGCTGGACGTCGGATACCTTGGTGGAGAGCAGGATCTGGTTGCGGCGCATGCCGAGTTCTTCGGCGCGGGCGGCGGAGAGCAGGGCAGACTGGATGATCGCTTCGCGCTGCACGGCTGCGGCAGAGATCGGAGCGGCTGACGCGGCGTTTTCATCCATGAGGCGAGTGAGCAATTCCTCGTCGAGCGAACCCCAATTGACGCCGATGCGGACCGGCTTGTCGTATTTATTGGCAATCTCGATGAGGGTGGCGAACTGGGTATCGCGCTTGGCCTTAAAACCCACATTGCCCGGATTGATACGATATTTGGCGAGGGCTTCGGCGCAGGCCGGATGGTCGGTGAGCAGCTTGTGGCCGATATAGTGGAAGTCGCCCACCAGCGGCACGTCATAGCCCATAAAGGCCAGCCGGTCGCGGATGATGGGAACAGCGGCTGCGCTTTCGTCGCGGTCAACGGTAATACGCACAATTTCTGAACCGGCGCGGGCCAGCTGCATGACCTGTTTTACCGTGGCGTCGATGTCCGCCGTGTCGGTATTGGTCATGGATTGCACGACGACGGGTGCGCCGCCGCCGACCATGACGCCACCGACATTGACACCCACCGATTGCCTGCGCGGCGCTGGACCGGCCATTTTAAACCCCGTTCATTTTCGCTTCCGAGATAGGCCTTCCCTTTTGCGCGCGCAACTGAACAATAAAGTGACGCTGAAGCGCAGGGAGGATGCGATGACGGAAAAAGCCGATGCAGTAGCTTGGATCGACGCCTATATTGCGGGGCTCGAACCGTCATTTCGTGACGCTCTGACGCATTTGCGCAAGGTCATTCGCGCCGCTGCACCCGAGGCGGAAGAGATCATCACATATTCTATGCCCGGCATCGGGCAAAATGGTGCGCTGGTGTCCTATTTTGCCTTCAAAAAACACTTCTCGTTCTTTCCGATGGGCAATGCGGTCTTTGTCGGCATGGCAGAGGAAATCGCGCCGTGGCGCACGTCGAAGGGCACCTTGCAGTTTTCGCCCGAAGCCTTGCCTCCCGACGATCTTATTGTCCGAATTGTCGCGGCGCGGCTGGCGGAGAATGCTGCCAAAGCGGCAGCGCGGAAAGCCAAGAAGCAAAAGTGATCGGCCCGATCTTGAACGTTGCCGGGGCGGGGCCATCTATCAGGCATGATGAACAGGTTCCTCCCCCGCATTATCCTTTTCCGCAAGGAAGTCGTGCAGCTCTGGAAGGCTTTCTGGGCGCGCGAGACACCGCTTTACCTGAAGGCGGCGACGCTGTTTGCCGCTTTTTATCTGGTCAATCCGTTTGACATCATTCCCGATGTCATCCCGCTGATCGGCTGGGTGGACGATCTCGTGCTGATTCCGCTGATGGTCGGGTGGATTGTCAGCCGCCTGCCTGTGGTTGCCCCTGCCTATGCGCGGACGGTGAATGGACGCGCGCGCCGCATGTAGCGGCGCGCCTCCTCAAAACAGTGGGGGCAATGCTGCCAGAGGCACCAACCCGGACGATATCCCACCACCCGCCAGGGTGAGCTTGTTGGTGTGACGGCCATTTTCGCCGGGCACGCCAAGAACGAGCGTGCGCCAAGGCTCTTCAATAAGGGCACCGACGCGCTGGGCGACGCCGAGTGAATCGATGTCGATTGTTCCCGTTGGGTAGCCTTGCGCATCAAGCTGCAATTGGCCGGTCGCATTAAGATCGGCGGTGCCGTCATTGGCGCGAATGCCGGTTAGGCGCAGCTCGCCGCCGGCCTGTTGCCAGTCCGGCAGGAACGGCACGGCGCCCCAATTGCGGATATCGTCAGGCAGGCCGGTCAGCTCGGCTTCAATCTCAATCTGCGTGGGGTTCAATTCTATCCCCGGCGCCTCGATGTCGTCGGCGCGCGTGAACAGGGCCAAAGCGGAGCGACCAGTCGTTGCGTCATGCAATTCCTCAATGTCGAGCAGATGGAATTCAGCATGGGCGCTTTTGGTGATCAGAGTGTCGGCGAAAAGGGTATCGGTCCAGTTGAAGTCGTTGCCAATGATGGATACGCGCGCAATGCGCCAGTTCTCGACGCGCAAGCTGGCTTCAATATCGGTCCACGACACTTGCTGGCGCAGGCCGGTGAATGCGTCGGAAATCTGAGCCGGGCCGGTGGCCGATGCCAGAACGTGATTGGGGCGATAGGCCATCACGCCACCGCGCAGATCGGGGAATTCGATCAGTAGGTCGCCTGAAACAATAGCGACATTTTTGCAGTCCAGCTCGAAGCGGAACGGGAAGCCACTGATGTCAAGGCTTTCGCAGGTCAGTTGCGGTGCCGTTTCGCCATCGTTCAGCGCCAAGGCTTCGACCTGCTGGCGGATCTGGCCCGATATGAAATACCAGGCAATGCACCAGGCAAGCACGATTGTGAGGATGATGACGCCGAGAATGATGATTCGCTTCTTCATGTCTTTCTCTTAGCGCTGCTACTCCCCGGTCAGAAGCGGGTTTTCATCCTTGGAGGGGATTGCGACCTATTCAGGGCCCAAAATGATGATGGGGCTTGAATCTGCCGGGTGTTGAGGCAAGGTGGTGGAGCTTGGATTTAAAGTGATCGGCATGACGCAGAACAGCGACGAAAACCACTGGGTGTTTGGCTACGGCTCGTTGATCTGGAACCCCGGCTTTCGGTTCGTCAACGCTCATAAGGGGCTGCTGCGCGGTGGACACCGATCACTCTCGATCATTTCGCATCATTATCGAGGCACGCCGGAACAGCCGGGACTGGTTTTCGGGCTGGCCAAAGGTGGCGCCTGCCGGGGCATGGTGTTTGAGGTTTCGGGCTCGGACTGGCCCGAGGTTTCCGCTTATCTACATACAAGGGAAATGGTGACGTCGGTTTATCGGGACGTGATCAGGCCCGTGCGTCTCGATGATGGGCGGCAGGTGGCTGCGTTGGCCTATATTATCGACGAGCGCCATGAGCAATATGCTGGCAAGCTCGGTATCGATGAGCAGGTGCGAATCGTTCGGGCAGGCATCGGTAGTGCAGGGCCGAATATGGATTATGTGCTCAATACCGCCCGGCATCTTGAGCAACTGGGCATTCGTGACCGGACATTGATGGCGCTTGTTCGCGCACTGGAAGGCTGAGCTTAGGCCGCCCGGGCTGCAATTGGGCCCGCCATCAGCCCGTTTTCCAAATCCCAGATTGCAGCATTTCGATCCAAGGGTGTTTCAAGGCGGAATGCGGCCGTTGCGCTTATAAGCGCCTTGCGGAAGCTCGCACGGCTATTGGCATCACTGACCAGTTCGCTCGCCGAACCAATCCAGAGCACGCGATGCCCGTCTGCCACGACATAGAGATCGGCCTCATTCATGATGAAACTGGCGAGGTTTTCTTCAATCAGGCGGTAATGGGCGCCTGAACGGCCTTGCCAGTCCATTATAGATTTGTGGCTTGTGCTGGTCAGATCAGAACTTTTGTTCGGCATCGCCCATTCCCCTGCATTCAGAAGAGGAACAAATATAGAACAAATTTGACGCGAAATCAAGTGAGCCTATATGAGATCACCACATATATGCAATTACATCTGATTTTGTCAATATCTAGTGGTTTTGGCGCGCTTTGAGAGCCTGGATGCGTTCAGCGAGCTTGCTGTCGACAGGGCGGTTCAGGCCACGCTTTATTGCGTCAAGCGCGAGAGCGTCGGATTCGACTTCGATGGCCTGTTCAAGGGTCCTGAGGAAGACGTCGGCGGCGAGGCCTGGCTGAATAGGGGAAAGGAAGCGGGCTCGGGCGAGGCCTGGCCAGATGATCAGGCTGTTGCGCCCCCAGTAAAACCCTGAATCCAGCGCGACCGGAACGACGGGCACGTTAAGCTCGGTATAAAGGCGCACGATACCCTGCTTGTAGTCGGGCGGTGCCAATGGGGCTTTGCGGGTGCCTTCGGGGTAGATGACGATGCGGCAGCCACGGGCAATAGCGTCCTTTGCCTGCTCGATCATGGCGGGAATGGCTCTGCCGCCCTTTTGACGGTCTATTTCGATACAATCGAGCGAGCGAGCGGCCCAGCCGAAGAAAGGAATGCGCATCAATTCCTTTTTGGCGATGAAAGCGGGGCGACCCGTATGGGGGAAAGTCGCGAAAATATCCCAGTCGGACTGATGTTTTGAGGCGATGATGCAGCCGCCTTCAGGGATGTTTTCCTGTCCCTCGACATGGGTTCCGACGCCGGTCAGAAGCCGTAAAATCCGCACATTGGACCAGCACCAGTAGCGCGCTATGGCCCAGCCGAAAGACGTTCGGCCCGCAATGATGCCAGATGTACCGGCCAGAATGGCCAGGATGCAGGTCTGTCCGATGAAAACGACGTAGAAAACCGCGCTGCGTATTGCCTGAATGGCGGTCTTGAATGGCATATATTTCCCCGGCTTTAGCCTATGGCCTCGCTTTTAGCGATGGGCGGTAGCCTTGGCGAGCAAATTGGTCATGAGGCTTCGCTCAGATAGCGACGAACGGCGAGGCGGGACGTGATTGCGGTCAGGGCTGCAATGACCGGTACGACAAGCAGGATGATGAAAATTCCATCCCAGCCAAGCAGGAATTGCCCGAAGAGGACACCGACCTGTGCCGTTGCTTCGGAAGGTAAAACACTCCCTGCGGCGACGCCGATGATGGCAAAGAACAGAATGGCCAGAACCGTGCCTAGTAGTCCGCCCTGCAGACCGATGGACAGGAACCGTCCCTGAAACTCCCCGGCAATGAAGCGGTTTGATGCACCGATGAAATGCAGCACATCGACGATTTCACGGTTGGACGCCATGGCGCCGCGTGTGGCGAAAATAATCGCGAGCACGGTGGCGACGCCGATCAGGCCAAGGACGAGCAAGCCAGACAGGACCATTGTTCCGGCCATGGTGTTGAGCTGTTGCCGCCAGGCGGCATGAGTGTCGAGACTTGCGCCGTTGATGGCCAGAAGATTGTTTTGCAATTGCTCGATATCGGCATCGGCCGGATCGGAGAGCTGCACCACGATCAGGCGGGGAATTGCAATGGCCGACAGATCAAGGCCAGAACCCAACCAAGGCTCCAGAAGGGCCTGGCTTTCTTCGAGCGACAGGGCGCGGGCACCGGCGACGCCGGGGGTGGATTGCGCCAGCGACACGGCAGTGCGCAGATTGCTCTCCATCACCTCGCCTTCGACAGGCCTGATCTGGATGGTCAGTTCGCGCCCGACATCGGATGACCATGCGATGGCCGATTTTTGCACCAGAACCACGCCGCCCAAAGTGACGGCGGAGAGGAAGGCCATGATGGTGATGAGCAGGAGCAGCGTGCGACCGGCAACGCTTTTCTCCGGCACGATCGGGGCTGCGCCGACCCGGCGCGGCAGCAAAGCGAGCAATTGCCTAATCATGGATGGCCAACTCCCCCTTATTCAGCACCATGCGCGGATAGGAGAAACGATCCAAAAGCGGCAATTCATGCGTCGCCAGAATGATGGTCATGCCTAAAGTGCGGTTCAATTCTGCGAAGAGATGCACAAGGCGGCTAGACAGCTCAGGATCGACATTGCCGGTCGGTTCATCTGCCAGCAGCACTTTGGGCCGGGCGATGACGGCACGAGCAATGGCCGCCCGCTGTTTTTCACCACCCGAAAGCAGGGTAGGCAAAGCATGCATCCGCTCACCAAGACCGACCCATTCGAGCAGTTCGATCACATTGGGCCGATATTCGCTTTCAGCCTGACCAAGGACGCGCAGGGGCAGAGCGACATTTTCGAACGTGGTCAGGTGATCGAGAAGGCGGAATTCCTGAAATACGATGCCGATATGGCGGCGCATTTGCAGAAGGCTATCCTGATCAAGGTTGCCGACATCTTCACCAAACATGGTCACGCGACCGCGATTGGGCTTCAGCGCGAGCAAGAGCATGCGCAAGAGACTGGTCTTGCCCGAGCCTGATGGTCCGGTGAGAAAATGAAACGAGCCCGGCTCAATGAAAAAATTGAGGTCCTTGAGGATTTCGGGGCCATTGCCATAGCGCAGGCCGACATCGGAAAACTCGATCAAGAAGTCTGCTCCCCATTTGGTTCGGCAGCATGCACACGGCGAATCAATGCCGCGCATCATAGCAGCGGTGGCGCCCTGTGCTGCCCCTGCATGCCTTTGGGCCGTGGAAAGCGGCATAATTTTGATCTGACATCGGTTTGAGGAGTTTTAACCCCCGCGCGTTAGGGTCGCACACCGAACAGACGCGTCCAAAGTTGGCTGATGATTATCACCTGCCCTCATTGCCAGACCAAGTATCAGGTGACCTTTGAGGCCATCGGCTCGGCTGGTCGTAAGGTGCAGTGCGCCCATTGCCATCAAGCCTGGGACCAAGGTCCAAGTCTGGCGCGCCCCGTCGAGGCGCCTGAGCCGGACAAGGTTGTGGTGGCTATTAATGAAGATGCGCTCGACGAGGCAATGAGCCAGGAAGAGCGTGTCTTTGCCGCTGAACGCGCTATTGTCTCGCCGGTTGAGCCAAAGCCTCTTGCCAATGCGGCAGAGCTGAAAAAACGCCAGGCTGACTTTACGAAAAGACAAAGCGCGATGATTTCGCGCTTGCCCCTGGCGCGTATGCGCCGGGCGTCCCGCATTCTGGGCGCCCTGATTCTGGTCGGGTTGGTGAGTGGCCTCTATTTTGGTCGTGTTCAGGTGGTTGAGCGCTATCCCGATCTTGCCGGGCTCTATGATGCCGTGGGTTTGGGCGTCAACGTGGTTGGGCTCGATTTTTCCAGTCTTGAAAGCATCAGAACGCTCGCTGGTGGCAATGATGTGCTGCTGGTTTCGGCGCAGATCGTGGGGCTGACACAGACACCTGTGAATGTTCCGCCCGTTGTCGTCAGTTTGCTGGGTGAAGATGGAAGAGCTGTTTACGAATGGAGTGTTACGCCCCGGGTCCGCAACCTGATGGCTGGGGAAAGGGCAACCTTTGACACGCGTTTGTCGTTGCCGCCCAGTGAAGCGAAACGGGTGCGGTTGAGTTTTGCAGGTGGCAATAGCGCTCCAGCCGAGCGCAGTGCCCCGGCAGGCGTGACGGTGGAAACACCCAGCGCTGTAGAAGAAAATCATTAGGAGAGAGCCGATGGCCCGCATCCTTGTTGCCGAAGACGATCCTTCGGTCCGTGCCTTTGTCGTCAGCGCCCTATCGATGAAGGGCCATGATGTCGTGGCCGAAGAAGATGGCGGGCTGGCTGCTGAAACGGCGGATGCCGAAGAGGGCCAGTTCGATCTGCTTCTGTCCGACATCAAGATGCCCGTCATGGACGGTATTGCGCTGGCCCTGCATGTGGGTGCGCGCTATCCCGATCTGACTATCCTATTGATGACCGGCTTTGCCGATCAGCGTGAGCGTGCCCATGGGCTCGATGCGCTGGTTTATGACGTCATCCCAAAGCCATTCAGCCTTGTCGATCTGTTGGCCAAGGTGGACGACGCGCTGGAAGGCAGGCCAATCGAGGTCATCTCGCTCGCCCGGCAGACCCTGCAATAATCAGAGCCAGTCAGGAACGCTGTCCAGCCCGATCAGGTCTTCTATGGATTTGCGCGGGCGGATGACGTGCCACCGCGCGCCATCGACCAGAACTTCGGGGATCAATGGCCGCGAATTATAGGTCGAGGCCATAACAGCGCCATAAGCCCCGGCGCTGATTACCGCCAGAAGATCGCCTTCCTTGACGCCGGGAATGGTGCGGCCGCGCGCCAGATAATCGCCGGTTTCGCAGACGGGGCCGACAATATCGCCGGTGATCGGGGGCAGGTTGGACTGATTGACCAGTTCGATATCGTGGTGCGCTTCGTAGAGCGTGGGGCGAATCAGATCGTTCATCGCCGCATCCACGATGATGAAGTTGGCCTCGCCTTCCTTCACATATTCGACCTTGGTTACGAGGATGCCGGCATTGCCCACCAAGAGGCGCCCTGGCTCGATCACCAATAAGCAGCCAAGCTGGCCAACCTTGTCGCGCACTACGGCGGCATAAGCGTCAGGATGGGGTGGCGCTTCCTGATCGTGATTATAAGGAATGCCGAGGCCGCCACCGACATCCACATGCTCGATGTTGTGGCCATCGGCGCGCAAGGTGGCGACGAGTTCGGCCATCAGGCCAAAGGCATTGCCGAAGGGTTCAAGATCGGTGATCTGGCTGCCGATATGCATATCGACGCCGACAGCGACGATATTTGGCAGGTCCGCGATGCGGCGATAGACGTCCAGTGCGCGCTTATAGGAAATGCCGAACTTGTTTTCGGACTTGCCGGTCGAAATTTTGGCATGGGTGCGCGCATCGACATCGGGGTTGATGCGAACCGAAACGCGCGCCGTCCGGCCTATGTCTGCCGCGACCATGGAGAGCCGTTCAAGCTCGGGCTCGCTTTCGACATTGAAGCACTTGATGCCCGCTTCAAGACCGCGACGCATTTCGGCAATGGTCTTGGCGACGCCAGAAAATACGATCTTTTCGGGCGCAATGCCCGCAGCAAGGGCGCGTTCTAGTTCGCCCAAGGACACGACATCGGCGCCGCAGCCTTCGGATGCCATCAGCTTGAGCACAGCCTGATTGGAATTGGCCTTCATCGCGTATGCGAGCAGGGTCGGAATGCCGTCAAAGGCCTGCTGCACCACGCGGGCGTGGCGGCGCAGGGTGGCGCTGGAATAGACGTAGAAGGGAGTGCCGACATCGCGGGCGAGGTCGTTGAGATTGACATCTTCGGCAAAAAGCACGCCGTCGCGCTGCTGGAAGTGGTGAACCATTTTTGCCTCTGTCGCCCCTGCGCTCAGGTACTTTAATCTGCGTTGAAATCCCTAGGCCAACGGCCCGGCAAACGAAAGCCAGACTTGTTGATCCGGCTTATAGGGAGCTTTGATCGGCGGGGTTGTCTCAGGATTGGACGCCGCCATCGCCATGGCCGTGTTTTTTGGCCTTGAGCGGCTTGGGCTCATGCGTCTGGCCCGTCAGCGCAGTTTTCCAGCGGGCGGCCTGGGTGAGCACATTGGCCGGAGCCGTGCCGCCATAGGATGCACGCGCTGCGACAGAGGCTTCCACGGTCAGCACTTTGTGGATGCGGCTATCGATTCGCTGATCGACGAATTTGAAGTCCTCGATGGTGAGGCCTTCGAGGCCGCAATTCTTTTGCTCGGCCAGCGCGACAATATTGCCGGTAATGTGGTGCGCATCGCGGAAGGGAATGTTCAATTCCCGCACCAGCCAATCGGCAATGTCGGTGGCGGTTGAGAAGCCCGCCGAGGCTGAGGCGTGCATGCGCTCCTTGTTTGGCTGCATGTCGGACACCATGCCGGTCATGGCCGCGAGCGACAGCGACAGCGCATCGAGCGCGTCGAAGGCGACTTCCTTGTCTTCCTGCATGTCCTTCGAATAGGCCAGAGGAAGGCCCTTCATAACGACGAGTAGCGAATTGAGCGCGCCCAAAATGCGTCCGATCTTGGCGCGAACCAGTTCGGCAGCGTCCGGATTGCGCTTTTGCGGCATGATAGAGGAGCCGGTGGTGAATTTATCCGACAGGCGGATGAAGCCGAACTGGGCCGACGACCAGATCACCATTTCCTCGGCAAAGCGCGACAGATGCATGGCGCAGATTGATGCGGCGGCCAAGGTTTCGAGAATGAAATCGCGGTCCGAAACGGCATCGAGCGAATTGGCCGTGGGCCGGTCAAAGCCGAGCGCCGAAGCGGTCATGTCGCGGTCGATCGGATAGGGTGTGCCGGCGAGAGCCGCGGAGCCAAGTGGGTTTTCATTGAGACGCCTGCGCGCATCGGTCAGACGGCCAGCATCGCGGCCAAGCATTTCGACATAGGCGAGCAGGTGGTGGCCGAAGGTCACCGGTTGGGCATTCTGCAAATGGGTGAAGCCGGGCAGGATGGTTTCGGCCTCGTCTTCGGCGCGATTGACCAGCGCCAGTTGCAGCGTCTGAATCTGGGTAACCAGATGATCGATGCTGTCACGGACATAGAGGCGGAAATCGGTCGCCACCTGATCGTTGCGCGAGCGGGCGGTGTGCAGGCGTCCGGCGGCGTCGCCGATCTTTTCGCGCAGCCGACTTTCAACATTCATATGGATGTCTTCGAGAGAACGCGAGAATTTGAACGTGCCGCCCTCGATTTCGGCGAGCACCTCGTCTAGACCGGCAAGAATGGCGTCACGATCGGCTCGCGTCAAAATGCCCGTGGCTTCAAGCATTGTCGCATGGGCCTTCGATCCGGCAATATCCTGTCTAAACAGACGCTGGTCGAAACCGATCGAGGCGTTGATTTCTTCCATGATGGCGTCGGGGCCGGAAGCGAACCGTCCGCCCCACATCTTGTTGCTCATCTTTTGCCTTTCGGGAGTTCCCAAATGTCTGAGACCATCACCCCACGAAGCCGGAACATCTGGACGCTTCCTGTCGTGATCGGGGTGGCCGGTTTGGGCGTAGCTATAGCTTCGTGGTTTTATCTCGGCAATGCCGCAGAGGCGAGCTCCTGCCCGGTGCAGGCTATGCAGGCGCAGGTGATTGATGCGGCAGCGACCGGTCATCTGGCGGCGCTCAACGGCACGGGCGAAGGGCGCGGTTATGCCGACATGGCCTTTAAGGACGCCGTAGGCGCCGATATGACGATTGCCGACTTCAAGGGCAAGGCGCTGCTGGTCAATTTCTGGGCGAGCTGGTGCGTGCCCTGTCGTGAGGAAATGCCGGCCCTCAATGAAATCGCAACCGAATATAATTCGGACAGGTTCATGGTGCTGCCGATCAATCTCGATATTGGTGCTGGTGGTCAGGAGAAAGCACAGAGCTTCCTCGATGAAGGCCAATTCGCCAATTTGCCACTTTATGCGGACAGCACGTTTGCGGCCTTTGAGCGGCTGAAGCGCGAAGCGGTAGCGGTTGGGCTTCCAGCGACGCTGCTGCTTGATCCTGAAGGGTGCGAACTGGCTGTGCTGCAGGGCCCTGCTGAGTGGCACAGCCAGGATGGCAAGGCTGTGGTGGAAGCGCTAATCGGGCTCAGGGGCTAGATCAGCAGATCAACTTCGGCGCCATTGGCTGGGCTGGCCAACAGCTTTTCGGTCGGATTACTTCTTTCAGCCTGAGCCAAAGCCATTTCCATGCGCAATTGCGCCACCTTGGCCAATTGGGTGTTGAGGGACGCGCCCTCCTGCTGGGCAATGCGGGTGACCATGATGGAGGGGTGAGTGGCAATGGGGTTGGTCATGCGACCACCCGCTATGCCAGTTTGTCGATCTTTAGACCTTGACCTGGCGGCGGAGCGCTCAGGGCAGTCTGCATGAGGGTTTCGAGCAGATCCTTCTGCATCTCATGGGCTTTCTTGACCACAGCGATCTGCACAGAGTTGCTGGTCGCGGCACTGCGCGCGGCAAGCATCTGCATCGAGAGATCGATATCCACGGTCGAGACTTCCTGTCATTAAACCGGGGACAGTCTATTACCTGAATGTAAACAAACCCTTCCGCGCCAGGCGCGGTTTGCCGTCAAATTGCTGCTCACTCCGGCTTTTCGACATCACCATAATTGCCCGGCACCCAAAGGATGTCGTCCGTGCCGTTGTTGTTAGCGACGCGACCGAGAACAAAGAGCAGGTCGGAGAGACGGTTGAGGTAGCGCAGCGCTTCCGGGCTCGTATCCAGCTCGACTTCTGCCAGCGCTGAGACGAGGCGCTCGGCGCGGCGGGTGGTGGTGCGGGCCAAATGAAAGGATACGGAAAGCGGGGTGCCGCCGGGCAGGATGAAGCTCTTGAGCGGCTCGAGCGCGGCGTTGAACAGGTCGATCTGGTCTTCGAGCCATTTTGTCTGAATCGGACGGACGCGCAGGCTTGGATATGGGGCGTCGGCACTGTCGGCACCCGGTGTGGCGAGATCGGAGCCGACATCGAAGAGATCGTTCTGGATACGGGCCAGGACTGCGTCGATATCGGACCTGTGCTGTACCGCCAGCCTTGCATTGCCGACAAAGGCATTGGCTTCCTCGACTGTGCCATAAGCGTCTATCCGCAGGTCATGCTTGTTGCGGCGCGGTCCGCGTACAAGCCCGGTCGTGCCATCGTCACCCGTGCGCGTATAGATCTTGTTTATCTTGACCATTGCGATCAGCCCGGGCGGTTGCCGCCGAAGATGAACAATGCGCCAAGCAACAGGGCTAGCGCTACGGCTTGACCAATGACGCGCAGGCGCATCAGGCGCTGGCTGGTATTACCCGGGCCGCCCTTGAGCATGTTCCACAGGCCCATGCCGAGCACAATGACAACGAAGAGCAGTGCGAGGCCAATGGCGATGTTGAGAAGCGTTTCCATGTCTGCCTTAACGGGGTGCGAATGGCGAAGTTGCACCATTGATATAGGCGCTGAGGCCGCTGGCCAATGCGTCATAAATGGCACGAATACGGGCGGAGGTGAACAATTCCCTGTGCGTGGTGAGCCAGACTGGCAGCGGGGGAATGTTCATGTCGATAGGCAGGGCCACAAGGCCTGGCGTGAGGGGTACGAGATTGGCCTGACCGAAACCAATCCCCAGACCCGCCTTGAGCAATTCCCAAAGATGGGCGTGGTCGTCAGAGCGGATGACGAACTGGTCACGGCTGACGGAATAGCCGAGCGCTTTTGCATGCTGGATCATGGCGTCGGATCGATCAAAGCCGATGAGATCATGGGTCCAGAGGTCTTCAAGATTTGTGGGCTGGCCGCGCCGGGCCCGATAGCGCTCATGGGCTATAGGAACGATGGCGATGTCGCCGAGATGTTTAGTGACCAGCTCAAGTTGGGTTGGCCGGAACATGCGCACGGCAATATCGGCCTCGCGCATCAGCAGGTTTTCCGAGGAATCGGAAGGTATGGTTTCAAGCGCGATCAGGGGATGCAGCGCGCGGATATCGGCGACAATATGAGGCAGAACATAGCTTGAGATCATCACGCTGGCCGTAATGCGCACTGTGCCGGCCTCGAGATGCTGGGCGCCTTCGGCAAGAATCGTCGCTTCTGCAAGATGTTCCTGCGCTTGGCGCACCGGTTGATAGAGCCTGAGCGCGGTTGCATTGGGCTTGAGCCCGGTCAGGCTGCGCTCGAACAGTGGCACGCCGAGATCAGCTTCCAGCGTTTCGATATGTCGACCAATAGTGGGCTGGCTGAGGCTGAGTGCGCGGGCTGCGCCGGAGAGCGAGCCATGTTCGACAACGCCGGAAAAGCTGCGCCATAAGGCCCAATCGGGTTCTCTATTCATTTTTGAATTTCTAACCCCAGATTTTGGCTAATAGATATTTGTATGTGTATCGATGAAATTAAGCTCCAGCAACAGCAGGGAGCTGATCATGACCAAGGGTAAAGTCACGATTTTGGGCAGCAATGGCCATCTCGGGCATGCGGCGATGGTAGGGTTTCGAGATGCTGGATGGGCGGTCACCGGACTGGGGCGCAGCAATCGCAAGCCCGTCGCGGGCACCGATTTTCTCGCGGGTGATGCTGACCACCTTGACGTGGTGAAAGCGGCAATCGAGGAAGCCGATGTCGTGGTTTATGGCCTGCATCTGCCCTATGATAAATGGGGCGATGGCCGGGCAGAGCAGCAGTTTCAGGTTGTGCTGGACGCCATGAAGGGCAGCGGCAAGACACTTATGTTTCCCGGCACGGTGTATAATTACCGCGCGACGGACCGGGTGCTTTCCCCCGATTTGCGGCAGAGTGGGGAGAAGAAGCGGGGCGAAATCCGTATCCGGCTTGAAAAGATGCTGCGTCGGGCTGCGGAGGCGGGCGATGTTCAGGCTATCATCATCCGCGCGGGGGATTTCTTCGGGCCGGGCAATCGCGATGAATGGTTTGGGCAGGCGATGCTGATGGATGAAGGTAAGGGCCGGGTTTATCATATGGCCGACCTCAAGCTGCGTCATTCATGGGCCTATCTGCCTGATCTGGGACGGGCTTTCGCCAAGGTTGCCGAGCAGCGTAAAAGCCTGTCAGCTTTCGAGAATTTCCACTTTTCCGGCTATTGGGTCAGTCATGGGCAGATCGTGGCGGCGATGCAGGCCGGGTTGGGGCGGCAGATGAGGGTCGCGCCGCTGCCGTGGTGGATGCTTCGGGTCATGGGCCTAGCCAATCCGATGATGCGCGACATCTGCGAGATGCGCTATCTATGGAACAATGAGATGGAACTGGTCGACCCAAGGCTGGATAGCCTTCTAGGTCAAGGGTTTACCACCCCATTTGAAATAGCGGTGGCTACGACGGTGACCGATATAGTGAGCGCAAAACGGGCGGCCTAGAAGCCAAGGGCGCGGCGTACGTCGTCCGGGGTCCAGCCTTGTGATCGCAGGTCACGCAGGCTTGGCGATCCCTTCGATTTTGATAGCTTTTCGCCAGCATCATCCTTCACCAATCGATGAAAATGGTAGCAGACTGTTGACGTTGAGAGCAGCATTTGCAGGAGAACGTGGATATCGGTGGCCGCTTCAAGATCCTTGCCGCGCGTAACATGGGTGATGCCCTGTGCGGCGTCATCGACGACGACGCTGAGATGGTAGGATGTGGGTGTGTCCTTGCGCTGGAGGACGACATCACCCCAGCGTTCAGGACGAGCATAGCGAACCATGGGCCGATCGAGAATGGTGGGGCCGATAACGGTGTAGGTCAGCATGCCGGTGCGGGCCATGGCGGCTTCGGTGTCAAGCCGGAACTGGACCGGGTCGCCGCGTTCAAGCCGGGTGATGCGCTCGGCATTGGACAGATGACGGCAGGTGCCCGGATAGAGCGGGGCGCCATCGGGATCGGTGCCGGTGGATTTTTCTGCAACATCTGCGCGGGTGCAGAAGCATGGATAGAGCAGGTCCATATCGCGCAGCCGATTTGCGGCTTCGGCGTAAAGGTCGAGGCGTTCTGACTGGAATAAGACCGGCTCGGGCCAGGTGAGGCCCAGCCAATGCAGGTCTTCAAAGATGGCTTGGGTAAATTCGGGTTTACAGCGGTTGAGGTCGATGTCCTCTATGCGCAGATGAGCAATGCCGCCCAGTTTTTGCGCCGCGTCCCAGGTTACAAGCGCCGACAGCGCATGGCCGAGATGGAGATAACCATTGGGGCTTGGGGCGAAGCGGAGGCGGGGCGACATTGCAGGCGATCCAATCAAAGACCATGACTTCTATCATTGCGCAGACCGATGCAACACCACGGATCGATACGCCGGAGGGGGTGAGCTGGCATCTCGATGCCCTTGTCGGGCTGGTGCCGAAGCTGGCGCCGATCCGGGAGCAGGTCGGCGTGGTGATGCCACGGGTCAATCCAAAACATTTTGCGGGCATGGCCAAGGTGATCTGCGGGCAGCAGCTTTCGGTGCAAAGCGCGGCTGCGATCTGGTCGCGCTTCGAAGTTCTGCCGGGGGCGCTGGAGCCGGAGAGCTATCTTGGTCTTAGCGAGGAGATTGTGCGTGGAGCGGGATTTTCGCGCGGTAAATTTCTCTCGCTGCGGGCCGTGGCCGAAGCGGTGCAGACCGGCGCGCTGAATTTTGCCGAGGTGGATGGCCTGCCCGCCGAGGAGGCTATCGCGCGGCTGGTGGCGCTCAAGGGGATAGGGCCATGGACCGCCGAGGTTTATCTGCTGTTCTGTGCCGGTCATCCCGACATATTCCCGGCGGGGGATCTCGCTCTGCTCAAGGCGGCGCATCACGGATTGGGGCTTGAGGCGCGGCCGAGCATCAAGGAGATGATTGTGCTGGCGCAGGACTGGTCGCCGCATCGCTCGGCGGCAGCGCTGCTGTTCTGGCGCTATTTTGCGGCGATGAAGCAGCGGGCCGGCATACTTCTCTAGCGTTGGCAGGTACTTGACTGCGTGCAACGGCTCCAACACTCTTTTGCGCCGACAGGGAGGGGGCGCCAGTGCAGGAATTGGTCGACCAGATCTATGAATGCGCGTTTGTGCCGGATGCCTGGCAGGGTCTGCTGGAGACCATGGCGTCGGAGCTGCGGGCGCATTCGGCGGCGATGCTGGTGATCGATCCGAGATTGCCCCCGCTCTGGGCCTCTACGCCCAATGTGGCCGAACTGCTCGGCGCCTTCGCCCAGACCCCGGAATGGTATGCCAACAAGCGCGTTGATCGCATGTTGCGCACCGATCATGCTGGATTTCTTCGCCTCCTGGACTTTTCGACCGAAGAGGAATTGCTGACCGATTATCCCGACATCAGCATGGCCAGGGCGCATCTGTCCGGGCAGGTCGGGTCGGTCCTGCCCATGCCCGATGGCTCACTGGTGTTGTTCACCATGGAACGCATGGAGGACATGCCTGCCTTTGCAGCCGATGATCTTGTGCAGCTTGATCGGCTCAGGCGGCATCTGGCGCGGGCCAGCATGCTTTCGGTCCGTTTGCAGATGCAGCGCGCCGCGGCCAGCGTGACCGCTTTGGCTGCGCTTGGACTGCCCGCCGCTGTCGTCAATGCGAGTGGTGTGGTGATGGCCGTCAATCCACTATTCGAGACGCATGCGAAATTCCTGCGCCCGGCGGCCTTTGGCCGGCTGAACCTGGCCGGGCGGGAGGCCAACCGGTTGCTGGAAGATGCGCTGGCGCAGGCGGCCAGTGACGCGGTGGTGCAATCTGTGCCGGTCCCTGCCAGGCAGGAGGGAGATGTGCCTGCCGTGGTGCATGTTCTGCCATTGCGGCGCACGGCGCGGGATGTTTTCGATTCGGGAGGGGCGCTTGTGGTGGTCACCTCCTATTCCAGCGATGGCGATGTGCCGTCCGATGCGGTGTTGCGAGGTCTTTTTGACCTGACGGCGGCGGAAGCCAGGCTGGCGCGGATATTGGCTGCCGGGCAGAGCGTGGCCGAAGCGGCCAGCCAGCGCGGGATTTCCCTGCCGACGGCCCGCAGCCAATTGGCGCAGATTTTCAGGAAGACCGGCACGCGCCAGCAAAGCGAATTGGTGGCCTTGCTCAAGGGCTCGCATGGGCTGGGCAGTATCGGCAACTGACCATTGCATAGCGGCCACAGATTGTGTGGCTCGGCGCTTTTTCATTCATATGAAGGATGCGGGATCGGCAGCGCTCGACCAATCTCACGCGCAATTGGGCGTGGAGACGGGTTTATGCGGGCGATTGCGGGTTTGAGTGCAGCTTTGGTGCTGGCTGGTGCGGGTGGTGCATTGGCGCAGGAGGCGACCGACTGGAGCGGTTTTTATGCCAGCGTCCATGCCGGTTATGCGCTGGATAGAGAGGGTGCACATAGTTCCCTTCAGTTCATACCGGCACAACCGATCGGCGGCAGTGTGGCCAGTGGCACTATAAGCGACCAGCAGTCCCGCATCGAAAGCCTTTTGGGCGGGGTCGGTGCAGGATACAATTTTCAGATCGACAAGTTTGTACTTGGCGTTGAAGGCAATCTGAATACAGGTGGTCTCGGCAAGAGCCTTGCTGGTTCTTACAGACTTTCAGTCACCGATGGCGTTGACGTGGCAACGCTTGATATAGACGGCCTGACCAGTACGAATATGGACTGGTTTACGAGCCTGACCGGTTCATTCGGTGTCGCTTTCGACCAGGACTGGCTGGTGTCAATCAAAGGCGGTATTGCCCTTGCCAATATAAGTTCGACCTCCACTATCACGTCGAATCTGGCAACAAGTGACCCGGCTTACACGCCATTTCCTCCCATCGTGCCATTGGGCGTATCGCAGTCGAGTGCGACCTCGAGCCAGGTTCTGATTGGGCCAACCTTCGGTGTGGGTGTCGAGAAAATGCTCACCCCCAATTTCTCCGTCGGTGCTGAATATGTCTATGTGGCATTGCCGACGGCCAATGTGCCGGTTGCGGCAAGTCCGTTGGGTGGAGGCGGCGGTGGCGCCACCAATGCGGTGGATCTGGGTTTCCATACGCTCAAAGCCAGCGTCAAATATCATTTCTGACCTGACCTCCTCCCGTTCGTGGCGGGTCTGCCCGGCAGTGCGCTGCCGGGCTTTTTTGTGTCTTGGATCATGGGCAGGCGATGCTAGAAGATCGGCGGAACAATCAGGAGCCCGCCATGTCCGTCAAACTTTCCGGCCCCATGCTTGCACCGGCCAATGGGCAGGCGCCCGATAGTGCCGTAGTGCTGCTGCATGGCTATGGCAGCGATGGCAATGATCTGATCGGGCTGGCGCCGCATTGGCAGAGCGTGTTGCCGGGTGCCTTATTCGTCTCGCCCAATGCGCCTCAGGCTTTGGGTATGGGCGGGTTTCAATGGTTTGCCATCGACTGGACTGGCGATCGGCTGGCCAGCCGGCAGACAGGCGTGATTTCGGCGCGACCGGTGCTCGAAGGTTTTCTCAACGATCTTTGGGACCAGACGGGTATCAAGCCGGAGCGGACGATTCTGGCCGGGTTCAGCCAAGGCGCGATGATGGCGTTGCACGTGGGCACCTCTTTGCCCAAGGCACAGCAGCTTATGGGCGTGATCGGGTTTTCGGGGGCTTTCCTGCCGCCTGAGGGCTTTGGGGGTAACCATCTGGCGCGGCCACCGATCTGTCTTGTCCATGGCGATATGGATGAGGTGGTGGACCCCAATCACAGCGCCGAGGCTAATACCGTTCTTGGGGACGCGGGGTTTGATGTGGCCTATCATGTCAGCCGGGGCGTAGCGCATGGCATTGCGCCGGACGGGCTGGGTTTTGCCAGCGATTTTATCGCCCGCGTCGCTCGAAAATAAGCGTCTCGCCCCCGCTTCACACGCCCGACACAAAGGGCTTAGTATAAGAGGGCTATGGACTTACGCGATTCCCGTTTCGGGAGACTCAAGTGACCATACATGTGTCGCCTGAGACCTGTCCCGCCCTGGTGCTGAACGCCGATTTTCGGCCGCTCAGTTACTATCCGCTTTCGCTATGGTCGTGGCAGGACGCGATCAAGGCGGTGTGTCTCGACCGCGTCAATATTGTCTCCCAATATGACACCGTGATCCGCTCGCCCAGCGCCGAAATGCGTCTGCCCAGTGTGGTTTCGCTCCGCGACTATGTGAAGCCTGCGCGGCACCCGGCCTTTACCCGCTTCAACGTGTTCTTGCGCGACAAATTCCAGTGCCAATATTGTGGCTCACCGCATGATCTGACTTTCGACCATGTCATTCCGCGCTCGATTGGCGGCACGACGACATGGGAAAATATCGTGGCTGCCTGCGCCCCGTGCAATCTGCGCAAGGCCAATCGCCTGCCGCATGAGATCAAGATGTTTCCGCGCCAAAAGCCCTATGCGCCGACAGTCTATGACCTGCACAATAATGGCCGCTCCTTCCCGCCTAACCACCTGCATAAGAGCTGGCTGGATTATCTCTATTGGGACATAGAACTGGAACCTTAGGCTGATCTGATTTGGGTCACTGAATTTGGGGAGTCCCGATCTCCCCCTCCCCCTTGAGGGGAGGGATGGGGCAGGCCCGTCAGCTGGGACAAGCGACGGGTATGAGCCCTTGAGAGTTCAGAACCCCCACCCTAGCCCTCCCCTCAAGGGGGAGGGGACTGGGCAGTGGCTGCCGGCCGGCAGGGCCAAGCCTGGAATGTCAGTTTTCTCGGAGGCACCGATTATTTCGCCAGGACGGTAATCAAAGCCCCGCCAGCACATCAGCGAGCTTGCCCAGAAATTGTTTCCAGCCGGCATGGGCGCCGCCATAGGCCTGTTTCTGATCGGGGCGAAAGCCGGATTGGTCGACACGCAAATGGGTGCCGGTTTCGGTCGGTGTCAGGGTGAAAGTAACGACGCTGTTCAGCGCATAGGCCGGGTCGTCATTGGCGAAGTTCCAGGTGTAGGACAGGCTGCGCTCGGGCTCGATGGCGAGCACTTCACAATCCAGCACGCCACCCCAGTCGCCGTGCAGTTGGAATTTGTGGCCCGGACTGGGCACGAAGTCGTTTTTCATCAGCCATTCTTCGATCAGGTGCGGCTGGGTGAGGGCGCGCCAGAGCTTTTCGGGCCGGTGGGCGAAATCGCGCTCGATGCTGACGGTGCGCAGTTCGGTGTCGGTCATTTGGCTTTTCCGGCGGTATTGAGCGCGATGGCGGCGCGGATGAGGGCGACGAAGGCGGTTTCGTCAAAGCTCTCACCCTCGCGGAAATCAATGGCGCGGCGTGCATTGCCTTCCAGACTGGAATTGAAAATCCCGGCGGGGTCGGGGAGCGATGCGCCCTTGGGGAAAGTGGTTTTCACCGCCGCCTTATAGGCTTCGCCAGTGCAGATAATGCCATTGAGCGACCAGACGGGCTGGTTCCACTTGAATTCCTCGACGATCCCCGGATCGGCAGAGAGAATGAGCTTGCGGATGTGGGCGAGTTTTTCGCCGCGCCAGCCGCCAAGCTCGGCAATGCGCTGGTCGATCATGGCGGGAGCTTGGGTCTGGTCGAGATGGGCGGTGGCTTTGGGCATGTTCGGTGATCCTAGAGCTTTTCGCCGGGCAGGAGGCTGGCCTGCTGCACCCAAAGGGCGAGCTGGCTCTCGAAGTCGTCACCTTCGCGGATATTGAGATGGCGGACGGCGGGATATTTCGATTTTCCGGGCGGCACAGGGTCGAGCGAGGCGCCCTGAAAGAAGGTGACTTTGACATAGTGGTTGAAGCAATGAACATTGAGGAACCAGACGTCCTTTTCCATGCCGTAGAATGGCGAGTTCCATTTGACGGCCTTCACCACGCCGGGCACTTGCTGCGAAATGATGGCGTCGATGCGCTGGCCAACCGCGCTTTTCCAGTCGGGCATGGCGGCGATATAGGCGCGGATTGGCTCTTCGCCATAGCCTTTGGCGATCTGGGGATTACCGCCGGAGAGCAGGACGGGTTTGTCGGTCATTGATCCATCCGTGTCAGCAGGTTGTCGAGATCGTCCATGCGCTTGTCCCAGAAGCTGCGCATGTCCTCGGTCCAGTCTTTGAGCGGGGCGAGGGCGGATAGCTCGGCGCGGTAATGGGTCTGGCGGCCAGAGGGGCGGTCAATGACGAGGCCGGCCTGTTTGAGAACGGCGAGATGCTTGGAAACAACAGGCTGAGAGACGCCCGCGCCCAGTGTGAGCGCGCCGACGGAGTGTTCGCCCTCGCGGCAGAGGCGTTCGAAGAGAGCGCGGCGCGTTGGGTCGGAAAGGGCGCGGAAAATGTTGTCGGGCGCGATCTGCATGTGTAATCCATAGCTATTCGGCTATGAATTAATGTATAGCCAGATAGCTATGAATAGGTCAAGAGGCGTTGATCAACGGCTCGCCAGAGCCAGATGCTGCAACAGGATGATGGTTTTGGCATCGGTGATGCCGCCCGATGCGATCATGGCCACTGCATCGGCGAAACTCAGTTCGACCAACTCGATTTCCTCGCCTTCTTCAATCAGGCCGCCACCTTCATGGCGTAACGTATCGGCGCTGTAATGGCCGATGAAAAGCGCGACCTTTTCGGTGAGCGAGCCGGGGCTGGCATAGGTGTTGCAGATAAAGGTGAGATGGCTTGGTGCGTGGCCGGTTTCTTCCAGGGCCTCGCGGGCGGCTGCGATGTCGGGCGTGTCGCCATCGAGAAGTCCGGCGCAGACTTCGAGCATGTCGGGATCATCGCCATTGAGCTGGGCAGGCAGGCGGAACTGGCGGACCAGAAGCACCGTATCGCGCGAAGGATCATAGAGGAGAACGGCGGCAGCGCTGCCATGGTCGTAGACCTCGCGCTCAAGGCGCTGCACCTGACCGTCGCGGCGGCGATAGTCGAAGGTGAAATTGGTGAGGCTGCCCCAGTTTTTGGCGAGCGTGTCCTTGGCGATGATCTTGATGCGGTCTGTCATGGCATTGGCATAGCGGGCGCTGCGCGGCGTGGGAAGCGTGCTATGGGTGGTGTTGGTTGTTCTGGTCGTGTCCACAAACGCTGCGCTGCCCTCGGGCTTGACCCGAGGGCCTGCAAGCAAGCCTGTTTTTTGAGGTGGTGCGCGAGGCCAATGGCCCTCGGGTCAAGCCCGAGGGCAGCGCGGCGATGGGGGAACGTCAGTGGCCGGACGAGAAGGAGGAGGCGTAACGTCACACTTGTCATCAGCCCGTTAGCAATCAATCGCCATTCGAACAGGACGTGCGCTATGCGAACAAAGTGCGGAATGCGCCGAAAGTTTGAGGTGGTGACGTCTTTGGGGCTTTGATTTGGTAAGGAATGGGCGCTAAAGACTCGAACCATTCCAAACTGGGCGCGGTTTTCTATCGCGCCCGCGGCCCCGGATTGCCCCATGTCTGTCAGAGCCCGACCCACTTCTCCGCATTTGCAGATCTACCGCTGGACCATAACCATGGCCATGTCGATCATCCATCGTGCTACCGGCATTGCCAATTATGCTGGCATGGCTTTGTTCGTGATCTGGCTGGTCGCGGCGGCAATCGGGCAGGACGCGCTTACCGCAGTGAACTTCATTTATGGGTCGTGGTTCGGCCAGCTGGTGCTGTTCGGCTTCACCTGGAGCCTTGTGCACCACATGCTCGGTGGGCTGCGCCACTGGGTGTGGGATTTTGCGGTGATGATGGAGCCGGGACAGCGCGAAATGCTGGCCTGGGGCACGATCATCGCTTCGGTGATCATCACCCTTCTCATCTGGACCGTTTTCGTGTGGGCCGCCTGATATGAGCACTTCCAAGAGCAAAATCGCCGATCCGCGCATGCATTACGGCAATGGTCCGGCCTCGACGCGCCATTTCATCACCCAGCGGGTGAGCGGACTGATCAATGTCGCCTTCCTGCTGCTGCTGCTGTTTCTGGTGGTGCGCGTCGCGGGGCAGGATCGTAGCGATCTCGTGGCCGTGATCGGCAATTTCTGGATCGGTGTGCCGCTGATGGTGCTGATCGCCATTGTCGCGGTGCATATGCGCAACGGCATGCGCGATACGCTCGAAGACTACATGCATGGCCGCGTCTATAGCCTGGCCATGAGCGTCAATACTTTCTTCTGTCTGCTCGTCGCGGTTGCCGGTATCGGCGCTGTCGGCAAAATCGTCTTCTGGGGTTAAGAGCCATGGCCACTTACGAATTGATCGACCACGAATTCGACGTGGTGGTGGTTGGCGCTGGCGGCGCTGGTCTACGCGCCACGCTCGGCATGGCCGAACAGGGTTTTAATACGGCCTGCATCACCAAGGTTTTTCCGACCCGTTCGCATACCGTGGCGGCACAGGGCGGTATTGCTGCTTCGCTCCAGAATATGGGGCCCGATAGCTGGCAGTGGCATATGTACGACACCGTCAAGGGGTCGGACTGGCTGGGCGACAATGACGCCATGGAATATCTGGCGCGTGAGGCGCCGGCCGCCATTTATGAGCTGGAACACTATGGCGTTCCGTTCAGCCGCACGCAGGAAGGTAAGATTTACCAGCGCCCGTTCGGCGGTCACATGACCGAATTTGGCGATGGCCCGCCGGTGCAGCGCACCTGTGCCGCTGCCGACCGTACCGGCCACGCGATTCTCCACACGCTCTATGGCCAGTCGGTCAAGAATGATGCGCAGTTCTTCATCGAGTATTTCGCGCTCGACCTGATCATGGGCGAGAATGGCGAATGCCAGGGCGTGATCGCCTGGAAGCTCGATGACGGCACGCTGCACCGCTTCCGCGCCAAGATGGTGGTGCTGGCAACCGGCGGCTATGGCCGCTCCTATTTCTCGGCCACATCAGCCCATACCTGCACCGGCGACGGCAATGGCATGGTGGCGCGTGCGGGCCTGCCCTTGCAGGATATGGAATTCGTGCAATTCCATCCGACCGGCATTTATGGCGCAGGCGTCCTCATCACCGAAGGTGCGCGGGGCGAGGGTGGGTATCTCACCAATTCCGAGGGCGAGCGCTTCATGGAGCGCTATGCGCCCAATGCCAAGGACCTGGCATCGCGCGACGTTGTCTCCCGCTGCATGACGCTCGAAATCCGCGAGGGCAGAGGCGTGGGTCCCAAGAAGGACCACATCTATCTCCACCTCGATCATCTCGATCCAAAAGTGCTGCATGAGCGCCTGCCGGGCATTACCGAATCGGCAAAGATTTTTGCCGGTGTCGACCTGACGCGCGAGCCGATCCCGGTTCTGCCGACGGTGCATTATAATATGGGTGGTATCCCGGCCAATTATCATGGCGAAGTGCTCAACCCAACCGCCGATGATCCGACCCGCATCGTGCCGGGCCTGATGGCGGTGGGTGAAGCGGCATGTGCCTCGGTGCATGGTGCCAATCGGCTGGGTTCCAACTCGCTCACCGACCTTGTGGTGTTTGGTCGTGCCGCTGCGCTTCGCGCTGGCAAGGTGTTGGACAAGGCTGCGCCCCTGCCGGGGATCAATGCAGCGCAGGATGCGAAAATTCTCGCCCGTTTCGACCGGCTGCGTAATGCCAATGGCAGCCAGCCGACCGCCAAGCTGCGCGACGAGATGCAGCAGACCATGCAGAAGGATGCGGCGGTGTTCCGTACCGACGCCTCGCTGAAGCAAGGCGTAACGGCAATGAGCGAAATCTATAAGCGTCTGCCGGATGTGAAGGTGTCGGATCGCTCGCTGATCTGGAATTCCGATCTCGTCGAAACGCTCGAACTCGAAAACCTCATGACCTGCGCCATCGCCACCGTGGTGTCGGCAGAAGCCCGCCACGAAAGCCGCGGCGCGCATGCGCATGAGGATTTCCCCAATCGCGACGACGTCGAATGGCGCAAGCACACGCTGGCCCATGTCAATGTCGAGACTGGTGCTGTTGTGCTGGGCTACCGTCCGGTAATCACCGATCCGCTGACGCCAGAAGATCAGGGCGGTATCGATCTCAAGAAGATCGCCCCCAAGGCGCGCGTGTACTGATTTGTGCCATCTCTGCGAAGAGCGCAGTTACGATGATTTCCGGACGGCGCCCTGTGCTCCGTCCGGGCAGCAGGATCAAGCTGGAAAGGGCGTAAGCCCGAATATCGGAGCCGAGAATGCGGAAAATTCTTCTGACGCTGCCGCTGTTCATGATGGGCAGCCAGGCCTTGATGGCAGCGCCGCCGAGCGCGGCACAAAAGGATGAGTTTTATGCGGTCTGTGTCGGCATTTCCCAGAATGCCGAACTCTGCCGCTGCAAGGCGGACGCGGCCATGACGCTGATCGACGACCGCTTCATGGAAGTGGTGATTTCTTCGATGAAGGGCGGTTCGCCCGCCGCGGCCGACTATCAGGCCTATAATGCCTATGTGGCGAAATCGAACCAAATCTGTAAGCCGAATTACTGAGATAACAGGGCGCCCCGCCTGTGGCGGGAATGGCCTGAAAAGAGACGAAATTCCTGAGCCGGCCCCGGCTTGTTGAGAAGGAAAGAGCGAAAAAATGGCCGAACTGACGCTTCGCAAGGCCGATCAGCCGCAAAAGGGCAAGACCTGGCCCAAGCCCGAAGGGGCGACGCGCCTGCGTGAATTTCATATCTATCGCTATGATCCGGACAGCGAAGCCAATCCGCGCATCGATACCTATTTTGTCGATCTCGACAATTGTGGCCCGATGATTCTCGACGCGCTGCTCTATATCAAGAACAATACCGATCCGACGCTGACGCTGCGCCGCTCGTGCCGCGAAGGCATTTGCGGCTCGTGTTCGATGAATATCAACGGGCTCAACACCTTGGCCTGTACCAAGGGCATGGAAGACAGCAAGGGCGCGATCAAGATTTACCCGCTGCCGCATATGCCGGTGGTCAAGGACCTGGTGCCGGACCTGTCCAATTTCTATGCACAGCACCGCGCCATCGAGCCCTGGCTCAAGACCACTTCGCCCACGCCGGAAAAGGAATGGACCCAATCGGTCGAGAACCGCGCCAAGCTCGACGGGCTCTATGAGTGCATTTTGTGCGCCTGCTGCTCGACCTCCTGCCCGTCCTATTGGTGGAATGGCGAGAAATACCTTGGTCCGGCGGCGCTGCTTCAGGCCTATCGCTGGCTGATCGATTCTCGTGACGAAACCACTTCGGAGCGCCTCGATAATCTTGAGGACCCGTTCAAGCTCTATCGCTGCCACACGATCATGAACTGTGCGCAGGTTTGCCCCAAGGGGCTGAACCCGGCCAAGGCCATCGCGCAGATCAAGAAGATGATGGTGGAGCGCAAGGTCGCCGCGTAAGGGATTTATCCCCATTCACTGGGCTGCCCTCGGGCTTGACCCGAGGGCAGCCCAGTGGTTGTGGTGGGGGCGTTGGGTAAAGCGCAGCAAAAGTGGAAAAAACGGCGGGGTTTGAGCCCCGCCGTTTTGCATTTCAGTGCTGCTTTTGCCCTCAGCTTTCGCCGTCGCGCAGCATGATGGTTCCGGCTTCGAAGGCGGCCTTGCAATCGGAGGCGTCGGCCATGCGGTCGCTTTCGAGCAGGGTGTAAGCAGTGCCCGGACCTTCAAAGCGTGGGTCGTCGCATTGCCCATCGTCGGAATAGGACGAAGAATCGTCGCCGAAGTCGATATGGCTGCTATCATAGGGCGCTCCGGCGATATAGGCCGGGTCGTAGACTTCACGGATCGAGACTTCGCCGACCTCTTCGAGTGTGCGGCAGTCGGTTGCGTCGGCGCGAATATCGTCTGACGATAGTTTCTTGGCCATGCCGGGGCCGGTGAAACGCATGTCGTCGCATTGGCCATCATTGGACCATTGCGAGCTGTCATTGCCGTAGTCGAAGCCGCCCGCCGCGGCAGCCCCGTCGAGCGAACGCAGGGTGACGGTGCCTGCGATGAACGCGGCGCGGCAATCGGTGGCGTCGCCGAGGCGGTTGCCGTCATAAGGATCGGTGACGGCGCCGGGGCCCACGAAATCGGGATCATCGCATTCGCCGTCGCGTGGCCAGTCGCCGCTGTCGTCACCAAAATCGATGCGATTGGCGAGAGCATTGAGCCAGGCAGTGGATGAGCCGGGGGCATTGTCGGCGGGCACGGACGTGCCGTCGCTCAGCCAGATATTGCCGTCTTCAAAAGCGTTGCGGCAATCGGTGGCGTCGAGACCGGGTTCGTCATTGCGATATTCGGGCGCCATGCCGGGGCCGGCAAAGCGGGGGTCATCGCATTCCTGATCATTGGACCAGTCGCCGCTATCATCGCCGAAGTCGATGTCTTCAGACGTGGCGCTGGCGGTGGCGTCTTCACCAATAAAGGTGATCTCGCCCGCTTCATATGCCGTGCGGCAGTCGGTGGCGTCCTTGCCGATATCGATGTCTTCGAGCGTGGTGGCCATGGATGCGCCGCTGAAACGCGGATCGTCACATTCGCCATCATTAGCCCATTCTGAGGTGTCGTCACCGAAGTCGATCTCTGCGTCTTCTTCGCGCGCGGCTGGTTCGGCTTCTGCAGCGGCATCGCTGGTCTCGGCGCGCAGGGTGATTTCACCAGCCTCGAATGCCGTGCGGCAGTCGGTGGCATCGCGCAGAAGGTCCTCTTCGATCAGTTCGCTGGCCATGCCCGCACCCTCGAAACGCGGGTCGTCGCATTCACCGTCATTGGCCCATTCGGACGTGTCGTCGCCAAAATCGATGTCGTTGGCGCTCTGGGCCAGTGCAGGAAGCGACAGGCCTGACAACAGGGCCAAGGTGAGGACAGCGCCGGTAAAGCGCCTTGTGTTATGGATCATGAATGTGTCCCTTCTGGTTGTTGCCAGCTTGCCTTTCCGGTCCGCATAGAGCGCTGTTTCCGGACGGCTTTTGGCCCTCGGCCTTCTTTTTGTGCGCCCATTATAGCCGCAATGGGGCAGAGCGATATCAAACTAAGGTTCTGCGGTTTTGCTCCGGTTTTCGATCCGCGCAAAGAGCGAGGAGCCGAAAAGCACAAGAGCGGTGCCAATGGCGTGAAACAAGGTGAATTCTTCGCCAAGAATAAACACTGCAAGCACGATGGTAATGATGGGGCCGAAGGACGCCGTGGAGGACGTGGCGCGCGGCCCGATGCGGGAAATGCCAGCATTGAGCAGGAAAGAGGGCAGGACCGTACCGAATATGCCCAACATCAGTCCCAGAAACCAGATATAGGGCGTGAAGCTGGCATAGGTGGCCGGGCCATCGACGACCATGCTTTGGGTGATGGCTAGAAACGCAGCCGTGGACATGCCGATACAGGTGAAAAGGCCCGTGCCGATCACGCGCATCTGGGCGCGGGCAAGGTGCTGATAAAGGGCGAAGGTGAGGGCTGAGCCGAGCACCAGCGCGGTGCCGATGAACAGGCCCTCAGGCTGGACTGTGAGGTTCCAGACGAAGATGACCATGAGCCCGCCATAGGTGATCAACATCGGCGGGATCAACTTCCAGTTCATGCTGTCGCCGAAAAACCAGACGCCGAACAGCAGCACGAAGAACGGATAGGTGAACAGCACCAGCCGTTCATATTGCGCCGAAACATAGGCGAGCCCGGCAAAATCGAGATAGCTCGACAGATAATAGCCCAAAGCGCCGACCGCCATTGAGGCCAGCAGGCGGGTGGGCGTGAGCAGGGCGCGAATGGCGGGGTTGCGCCGCAACAGGGTGAGCAGAATGACCAGATAGACCGGCAGGGCGACAAGCATGCGCAGGGCTAAAGCGGCTTCGGTAGACACGCCTTCGGCAAAGGCGAGCTTGATGAAGATGCCCTTGGTGGAAAAGAGCGCCGCCCCGGAAATGGCGAGGCCATAGCCGATCGCGTCGATCGCGGGCGGGGTGGACTGGGTCTGTTGGGAGGTCATGTGTCGTCTTCTTTCGCGCTCAGCAATAGACCTGCGCGAAACAGGTTCAAAGCCTGTTGCCAGCAAAAGCGTCCAATGGCTTAGCCGCGTGGATGGGCCTTGGCATAGGACTCCAGCAGGCGCTCGGTATCGACGGCGGTGTAAATCTGGGTGCTGGAGAGGCTCGCATGGCCGAGCAATTCCTGAATGGAGCGCAGATCTCCGCCTTTGCCGAGCAGATGGGTGGCGAAGGAATGGCGCAGGGCGTGGGGCGTGGCCGATGGTGGCAGGCCGAGGGCAGAGCGCAGCTGTTCCATACGCTTCTGGATCAGCCGGGGGGAGAGTACGCCACCGCGCACGCCACGAAAAAGCGGCTCCTCGGGCCAGAGCTTAAAGGGGGCGAGTCCAAGATAGGTTTCGATAGATTGGCGCACTGGGGCAATCAGCGGCACCATACGCACCTTGCCGCCCTTGCCGGTGACGCGCAGCGTTTCGGCTTCGAGATCGGCTTTGGTGAGAGACAGTGCCTCGGCGATACGAAGGCCCGCGCCATAGCAGAGCGAGATGACGGCCATATCGCGGGCGGCGACCCAGGGGCGGCCTTCCATTTCGTCGGTGGCGACAATGGTCTGCTTGGCCTCAATGACGGTTAGCGCCTTGGGAAGCGAACGCGGAATTTTGGGGGTGCGAATGACGTTGAGGGCTTCGGTGGTCAGCGTGCCTTCGCGTTCAAGAAAGCCGAAAAAGCTTTTCAGCGCCGAAAGAATGCGGGCCAGCGAGCGGGAGCCAAGGCTTTCGGTGCGGCGCTGGGCCATGAAGGCGCGAATATCGGCGCCGCGCAATTGTTTGAGGGAATCAAGGGTGACCGAGCCGCCCATATGGTCGGCCAGAAAGCTCATGAACTGGCCGAGATCACGACCATAGGCTTCGAGCGTTTTGGGCGCGAGGCGGCGAACCGAGCCCAGATCGCGCAGCCAGTCCGAAATGCGGGTGCGGATAAAATCGTCTGTGGCGAGAGCTGAGTCGGTCATGGAAGAAGTTTAGGCGCAAGGGGTGAATAATCCCTAGCGCCAGATGGTGAGGGACAGGTGCGCAGGCTGGTGCACAACTGGCTCGGGCAGGCCGAGGTCAGCGTGCAGGTGGTGGGGCAGGGGCGGCGGGCTTTTGCGGCGACTGACAAGCGCTGTCAGCCAAAGGCGTAGTCGCAGGCCGCGCACCTTGCCAAAGAGAACGCCCTTTTTATTGCGCCAATAAACGACCCTCATCGCTGCTTCCCCTTTTCAAAGCGTGACGAGAACATTAGATGAACAAATGACAGGGGATGTCAGCAGGCGGTATATGGGAATCGCTTGCATCGGCAGGCGGGCAATGCGAGCAGAACACCAGCATGCAGATCAGTCCGAACATCGTTGCGGTGATGGTGGGGGTGGCCGTCGAGGGCCCCTATTCCTATCGTGTGCCCGATGGGTTGGCGGTCGAGCGCGGTTCGATTGTTGCGGTGCCGCTGGGGCCGCGACTCGTGCTGGGCGTGGTCTGGGGTGAGCCCAAGGATCAAGTGGCGCATAATCGGCTGCGTGACATTGCCCATGTCTATGACGTGCCGGCGCTGTCGGAAGAATTGCTCAAACTGGTGGAATGGGTGGCGCGTTATACGCTGGCCGCTCCGGGGCAGGTGTTGCGCGGTGTGTTGCGCTCGCCCGAGGCGCTGGATGCGCCCAAGCCGATTGTTGCCTATCGCCGTACCGGGCATGAGCCGGAAAAGCTGACCCCGGCACGATTGCGGGTGCTCGATTGCCTGATGGACGATATGGCCTGGCCCAAGCCCGCGCTGATCGGGGCGAGCGGCGTGTCATCCTCGGTGATCGAGGGCCTGGAGCGGGTCGGCGCGGTGGAGCGCCTTGAAATGCCGCCGCCGCCCGTGGTGCTGCCGCCCGATCCTGATGATCGTCCGGCTCAGCTCAATGAGGAGCAGAAAAAGGCGCTTGAGCAAATTCTGGCACTGGACGTCAACGACTTCGGCGTCGCCCTGCTTGATGGGGTGACGGGCGGAGGCAAGACCGAAGTGTTTTTCGAGGCGGTGGCCGATACGCTGCGGGCCGGGCGGCAGGCGCTTATCCTTTTGCCCGAAATTGCCCTGACCAATACGTTCATTGACCGCTTTACGAAAAGATTTGGCGCACGGCCCGCCGAATGGCATTCGGATATGACCCCGGCGCAGCGCGCCAAGGTCTGGCGCGGTGTGCTGGATGGTTCAGTGCGGGCGCTGGTGGGCGCGCGGTCCGCTTTGTTCCTGCCATTTCGGGAATTAGGACTATTGGTGCTCGATGAAGAGCATGACGGGGCCTATAAACAATCGGAAGGCTTCACCTATCACGCGCGGGACATGGCTATCGTAAGGGCCAATCTTGCCAAAGCGCGGGTGATCCTGTCCTCGGCCACGCCCTCGGTCGAATCGCGCAACAATGCCAATGGCGGGCGCTATGCGCATGTGCGGCTCGAAAGCCGCTTTGCCGCTGCCGCCATGCCCGATGTCACCGCCATCGACATGCGCATTGATGGGCCGGAAAAGGGCGAGTGGATTGCGCCGTCGCTGGCGCGGGAAGTATTTGCCGCGCTTGATCGCGGTGAACAGGCGCTACTGTTTCTCAACCGACGAGGCTATGCGCCACTGACACTGTGTCGCTCCTGCGGACATCAATATCAATGCCCCGACTGTTCGGCCTGGATGGTCGAGCACCGCTTTCGCGGCGTGCTCATGTGTCATCATTGCGGGCACGAAATGCGGACGCCCAAGAGCTGTGGCGAATGCGGTGAGGTCGATTCGCTGGTGGCCGTTGGGCCGGGGATCGAGCGGGTGGCCGAAGAAGCGGCTGTGCGGTTTCCCAATGCGCGACGGGTGCTGGTCTCCACCGATATGGGTAGCCACGGGCAATTGCGGGAGCGTTTCGCCGAGATCGAGCGGGGCGAATACGATCTGATCATCGGCACGCAATTGGTGTCCAAGGGGCACCATTTCGAGAAGCTCTCGGTGGTCGGCGTCCTTGATGCCGATCTAGGGCTGGCTCATGGCGATCCGCGCGCGGCAGAAAAAACCTTCCAAATTCTGACGCAGGTGGCAGGGCGCGCGGGGCGCGCGAGCCAGCACGGCAAGGCATTCTTGCAGACCTATCACCCCGATCACCCGGTGATGAAGGCGATGGTGAGCGGAGATCGCGAAGCGTTTTATGCGCAGGAATTGCTGGCGCGGGAGGCCGGGGGCATGCCGCCTTTCGGACGATTGGCCGCTTTGATCGTCTCGGCCAATGAGCAACATACGGCGATGAATTATGCCCGTGCCTTGCTCTCGGCGGCGCCGATGGCCGAAGGATTACGGCTCTATGGTCCCGCCGATGCGCCGGTCGCCATGATCCGCGGTCGCCATCGTGTGCGGCTTCTGGCGCAATCGGGCAAGGATTTCGATCTGTCCGGTTATGTGCGCTTCTGGCTTTCAGGCGCGGAAAAGCCCAAGGGCGATCTCAAGGTGCAGATCGATATCGATCCGATGAGCTTTATGTAGGAGAGATGGCTATTCGCAAGAAAAGCGATGACCTGCGGCGGGCGCAAGACATCCTTTACCTTTGCCCTCCACTTTAGAAGGCAGCCGGGAGTGATGACCCAGGTTAGCGGCGGGCGGTGTGCTTACCCAGCCATCCCAACCGCCCGCTGCGCCCCCAACCGATCAGAAGATCGGTTTCGATCAAGAAGATCACCCAGACATAATGTGAGCATAGTTGTTAAGCCTTCGTAACGACGCGGGCTGGTTTGGCACGTCTGTGTGTTCACGGGGGCGTGATGGGGGCGCTCCCAGTTCAGATTTGGTGGCGTAGCCCCGTACTTGGCGAGGCCAGTGCATGCCATTCAAGCGTAGCTTTCATGGCCTCGTCGCCTCAAATCGCTCCACCGGAGCGATTTGCGCGGAGGTGCGGCGCGCGCCATTCGACCATAGGTCTCATGGCCTCCTTGGCTCAGATCGCCCCACTGGGGCGCTCTGTCGTATGGACCGCCTGCGGAGTGCGACAAATTCGCCGCATTTGAATCGCGTTGCCAAGCCTTGCAAGGCTGACTTTTCATGTGTTAGAGACGCCCGACTTTTGAGGGGTCCGGCTCGAACCCCGTTTCCGAGCACGTCCAAGCATTAAAAACCCGCCCGGGTTCCAGCACGGAACCATGAGAGGGACGGACAAACAGAGGGTGAAGCGGCATTGGCAGCGCAGAATTCAGTGCTTACCCAGATCGCACGGCCATATGCAGCGGCCTTGTTCGATCTCGCCAAGAGCGAAAACCAGCTTGCTCAGGTGGAAACCGGGCTTTCCGATATTTCCCGCCTGATCGGTGAAAGCGAAGACTTTTCGCGCTATCTCCGCTCCCCGGTTATTCCCGGCGACATCAAGGCTTCGGCGCTCGACGCCCTGCTTGGCAAGGCCAAGGTGAACCCGGTGGTCGGCAATTTCCTGCGCATCGTGGCCCGCAATGGCCGCCTGTTTGCGCTGGACCAGATCATTGTGGCGTTCCGCGAACTGGCAGCGGCCGATCGCGGCGAGACCACCGCAGACGTGACTTCGGCCGCTCCGCTGAGCGCCGATCAGGTCAAGGCTTTGGCCGAAAGCCTCAAGGGCAAGCTCGGCAAGTCCGTCACGCTCAACCAATTCGTCGATCCCAGCCTGATTGGCGGCCTTCAGGTGAAGGTCGGCAGCCAGATGATCGATTCTTCGCTCAAGACAAAACTCGCCGCGATGAAAATCGCCATGAAAGAGGTCGGATAAATGGACATCAAAGCCGCGGAAATCTCTGCGATCCTCAAGGACCAGATCAAGAATTTCGGCCAGGAAGCCCAGGTTTCCGAAGTTGGTCAGGTGCTCTCCGTCGGTGACGGTATTGCCCGCGTCTATGGCCTCGACAATGTGCAGGCCGGCGAGCTCGTCGAATTCCCCGGCGGCATCAAGGGCATGGCCCTTAATCTGGAAACCGACAATGTCGGCGTCGTGATTTTCGGCAATGACCGTTCGATCAAGGAAGGCGACGTCGTCAAGCGTACCGGCGCCATCGTGGATACCCCTGTTGGTCCGGGCCTGCTCGGTCGCGTGGTCGATGGTCTGGGTAACCCGATCGACGGCAAGGGCCCGATCGAGCACACCGAGCGCAGCCGCGTTGACGTCAAGGCTCCCGGCATTCTGCCGCGCAAGTCAGTGCACGAGCCCATGTCGACCGGCCTCAAGGCCATTGACGCGCTTATCCCGATCGGCCGCGGCCAGCGCGAGCTGGTCATCGGTGACCGCCAGACCGGCAAGACCGCCATCATTCTGGACACGTTCCTCAACCAGAAGCCTGCTCACGATGCCGGCAATGCCAGCGAACAGCTCTACTGCATCTACGTCGCCGTGGGTCAGAAGCGCTCGACCGTTGCCCAGTTCGTCAAGCAGCTCGAAGAATCGGGCGCGCTGCCATATTCGATCATCATCGCTGCGACCGCTTCGGACCCGGCTCCGCTGCAGTATATCGCGCCGTTCACCGGCTGCGCCATCGGCGAGTGGTTCCGCGACAATGGCAAGCATGCCGTGATCGCCTATGACGATCTGACCAAGCAGGCCGTTGCCTACCGTCAGATGTCGCTGCTGCTGCGCCGTCCGCCGGGCCGCGAAGCCTATCCGGGCGACGTTTTCTACCTGCACTCCCGTCTGCTGGAACGCGCTGCAAAGCTGAATGAAGACCACGGTCTTGGTTCGCTGACCGCGCTACCGGTCATCGAGACCCAAGCAAACGACGTGTCGGCCTATATTCCGACCAATGTGATCTCGATCACCGACGGCCAGATTTTCCTTGAAACCAACCTCTTCTTCCAGGGCATCCGCCCGGCCGTGAACGTTGGTCTCTCGGTGTCGCGCGTTGGTGGCTCGGCCCAGATCAAGGCGATGAAGCAGGTTGCCGGTTCGCTCAAGGGCGAGCTGTCGCAGTACCGCGAAATGGCCGCTTTCGCCCAGTTCGGTTCCGATCTCGACGCTGCAACCCAGCGCCTGCTCAACCGTGGTGCGCGCCTGACCGAGCTGCTCAAGCAGCCGCAGTTTTCCCCGCTCAAGACCGAAGAACAGGTCGCGGTGATCTTTGCCGGTGGCCAGGGCTATCTCGATAGCGTTCCGGTCAACAAGGTGCAGGATTTCGAAAAGCATATCCTGTCGAACCTGCGGTCCAAGCATGCCGATCTGCTCTCGACCATCGCCACTGAAAAGGCGCTGAGCGACGACAGCCGTGCCAAGCTGAAGTCGGCTCTGGACGAGATCAAGAAGACCTACGCGGCTTAAAGCCTGAAGGAGACGACAGGCCATGCCGTCGCTAAAGGATCTTAAGAACCGGATCGACTCGGTCAAATCGACCCAGAAGATCACCAAGGCCATGCAGATGGTGGCGGCGGCCAAGCTCCGTCGCGCCCAGGATGCAGCCGAAGCCGCACGCCCCTATGCCGAGCGCATGGGCAAGGTGCTTGCCAGCCTCGCCTCCGTTTACGAAGGCCAGTCGGACGCACCCGTTCTGCTCGGTGGCAATGGCAAGGATCAGGTTCACCTGCTCGTTGTCGCGACCGGTGAACGCGGTCTGGCCGGTGGTTTCAATTCCTCGATTGCGCGTCTGGCGCGCGATCATGCCAACAAGCTACTCGCCGAAGGCAAGACGGTCAAGATTTTGACCGTTGGCCGCAAGGGTCATGATATCTTGAAGCGCACTTTCGCTGACAAGATCATCGAGACCATCTCCTACCGTGAAGTCAAGAATATCGGCTTTGCGCAGGCGGACGAGGTCAGCAAGAAGGTGCAGGCGCTGTTCGCTGCCGGCGAATTCGACATTGCGACCCTGTTTTTCGCCAAGTTCAACTCGGTGATCAGCCAGGTGCCGCAGGCGCTCCAGATCATTCCCGCCAAGATCGAAAAGGTCGAAGGCGAGGGCGAGCTGGTGAACAATTCGGCCGTGATCTATGAATATGAGCCGAGTGAAGAAGCCATTGTCGAAGACCTGCTTCCGCGCAATGTTAGCGTGCAAATTCTGCGCGCTTTGCTCGAAAACTCCGCCTCGTTCTACGGTGCGCAGATGTCCGCGATGGACAATGCGACCCGCAATGCCGGGGAAATGATCGGAAAGCTGCAGCTGAGCTATAACCGCCAGCGTCAGGCCCAGATCACCAAAGAACTCATCGAAATCATCTCGGGCGCCGAAGCGCTCTAACCCATCAGCGAGGACGAACAAATGGCAGAAAAAAAGGCCGGTCGCGTTTCGCAGGTCATTGGCGCCGTCGTTGACGTGGTGTTCGACGATCACCTGCCCGCCATCCTGAACGCGCTTGAAACCACCAATAACGGTCAGCGTCTGGTGCTGGAAGTTGCCCAGCATCTCGGCGAAAACGCCGTGCGCACCATCGCCATGGACACGACCGAAGGTCTGGTCCGCGGCGCTGAAGTGACCGATACTGGTTCGGCTATCGTGGTGCCGGTTGGCGAAGCCACTCTGGGCCGTATCATGAACGTGATCGGCGAGCCCATCGACGAAGCCGGCCCGATCGGCGAAGTCGAAAAGCGCGAAATTCACGCCGAAGCCCCCAGCTTCTCCGAACAGAACCCTGAAAGCCAGGTTCTGGTCACCGGCATCAAGGTCGTTGACCTCATCGGCCCCTATGCCCGTGGTGGTAAGGTTGGCCTGATGGGCGGCGCCGGTGTGGGCAAGACCGTTCTGATCCAGGAGCTGATCAACAACGTCGCCAAGGCGCATGGTGGTTATTCGGTGTTTGCGGGCGTGGGCGAACGCACCCGCGAAGGCAATGACCTTTACCACGAAATGATCGAATCGGGCGTGAACAAGGACCCCAAGGAAAATGGTGGCTCGGCTGCCGGTTCCAAGTGTGCCCTCGTGTTCGGCCAGATGAACGAGCCCCCCGGTGCCCGCGCCCGCGTTGCTCTGACGGGTCTGACCGTCGCCGAGCAATTCCGCGATCAGGGCCAGGACGTGCTGTTCTTCGTGGACAACATCTTCCGCTTCACCCAGGCCGGTGCTGAAATGTCGGCTCTTCTGGGCCGCATCCCCTCCGCCGTGGGTTACCAGCCGACGCTGGCGACCGACATGGGCGCGATGCAGGAACGCATCACCACCACGAACAAGGGCTCGATCACGTCCGTGCAGGCCGTGTATGTGCCCGCCGACGACCTGACCGACCCGGCGCCGGCGACCTCGTTCGCTCACTTCGACGCCACCACAGTTCTCAACCGTGCGATTTCGGAAAAGGGTATCTACCCGGCCGTGGATCCGCTGGCCTCCAACTCCCGTATCCTCGATCCCACGGTCGTTGGTCAGGAGCACTACGAGGTTGCCCGTCAGGTTCAGGCGATCCTGCAGAAGTACAAGGCTCTGCAGGACATCATCGCCATCCTGGGCATGGACGAGCTCTCCGAAGAAGACAAGCTGACCGTGGCCCGCGCCCGCAAGATCGAGCGCTTCATGAGCCAGCCCTTCGACGTGGCTGAAGTCTTCACCGGTTCGCCCGGCGTGTTCGTGCAGCTCGCCGACACCATCAAGGGCTTCAAGGGCCTGGTGAACGGCGAATACGATCACCTGCCGGAAGCCGCCTTCTACATGGTCGGGACCATCGAAGACGCTGTCGCCAAGGCACAGAAGCTGGCCGCACAGGCTGCCTAAAGATCGGATTGGGTCGCCTCGGCGACCCTTCCTTCTCGACATGGGGTCCGGATGAGAGTTCGGACCTTTTTGCCAAAGGACCAAGAGTATGGCTGAAGGCCTCAAGATCGAGATCGTGTCCCCCGAGCGGCTGGTGCTGTCGGAAGTGGTGCAGTCGGTGACCGTTCCGGGCACTGAAGGCTATTTCACGGTGATGAATGATCACGCCCCGTTCATGACCACGCTGCGGTCCGGTTTCATCACCGTGACCAAGGATAACGGCACGGCCAATATCTATTTCGTCAAGGGGGGCTTCGCCGATGTGTCCCCGGAAGGGCTGACTATTCTGGCCGAGCAGTCGGTGCCGTTTACCGAATTCGACCATGCCGACCTGCAGACGCAGATCAAGGCGGCGCAGGACGAGTTGGCTCGTGCCGAGACGCCTGAGGATAAGTCTTATACTCAGGAATTCCTTTCTGGCCTGCTCAACCTCGCCATCGAGGCGCAGCAGCTCAACGGCACGCATATCCACTAAACGTCTGTTCACCATTGAATTATCAAGGCCGTCTCCCAAAAGGAGGCGGCTTTTTTGCTGACAAAGTAATCAGCACGCACAATGATTGTGCAAGTTATTGATTTCATTGATGAAATTTGCAAACTCAATACCTGCTTAAGATTTTGCGTTCACTCTCGCCTCGGGAAAACTTTGCAGCATCATAGAGCTGCTGATCGGGGACAAGATCATGGGCGCATTTCTGGGCAATCTGCGACTAACCTTCGCCATTTCTGCCATGGCTATTGGCAGCATTGCCATCGCTATTCTTGCGGTTCTGAGTGGGCTGATCTTCAGCCTGACCAGTTCGGTACAAACCGACGTCGACAATGCCCTTCGCTCCGGGGTGCGAGTAGCCAGCCAGACTTTCAATGTCAGTCTGCCCAATATGGTCGTCGCGACTGATGAGGCGGGGTATGTCACCGGCCTGGAAGTGCGGACCCTGCCACGGTTTCGAACGCCCGATGTTATGGATATGGTCGCGCGCGTTTCGGGCCACGCGATCAGCGTTTATGTCTACAATCCCGAGGTGGGCGAGGATTTCAACGTCGGCAGCACCAGCCGGATCGAGGCCGATGGCGCGCGGATGAGCGCGCCGCTCGTGCCCGATATGGCTGTCTATAAGGCCCTCTTTGCAGGGCAGCCTTATCGGGAAGACGTGACGATTGACGGCACAGGCTATGCAATTGCCTATCAGCCTATCATGCACCCGGATGGAAATGTGCTTGGCGCATTCCGAGTCGACGTGGATCGGACGCCATTCGAGGCCGTGATTGGCCAGTCCATCCTGACGCTGGGTGGTATTGCGCTTGTCGTCATGCTGGTCATGGGAAGCGCCGCGCTGGTCGCTGCGCGCCTCCTCAGTCGCGCTATTCCACAATTGTCGGCGGTGATGGGCGCGATCGCCGATGGCGATCTTGATGTGGATGTACCCTATCATGAGCGCAGCAATGAAATCGGCGCCATGGCGCGGGCCGTGGAGGTCTTTCGGGCCAATGCGGTACAGAAGGCCGCGCTTGACGCACAGGCACGCCAGCATATGGCCGAAGCGGCTGATCATACCGGCCAATTGCAGGCGATCTCGCGCGCGCAAATCGTCGTTGAGTTCAATCTCGACGGCACCCTGATCCATGCCAATGAGAATTTCCGCAATCTTCTGGGCTGGGACGCAGCGGAGATCGTCGGAAAGCCTAATGCGCTGTTTCTGTTCGACGTCGATCCTGCCAGCCGGAGCTATGTGCAGTTTTGGGAGGACCTCGCCAGCGGTCAGTTCAAGAGCGGTGAATATCGCCGCCGTACGCGCGATGGACGGGAGGTCTGGATCCAGAGCACGTTCACCCCGATCTGCGATACTGAGGGCGTTGCGTATAAGGTGGTGCAGTTTGCCACCGACGTGACCGCTCGCAAGCAATCGGTGGCGGCAATCGGGGCAGGCCTCAAGCAATTGGCCGATGGAGATTTGACCGGCGCCATCGCGATGCCATTTCCGCCCGAATTCGAGGACCTGCGTACCGCGCTGAACGGCACTGTGGAGCGGTTCGCCGATGTTGTAGGGCAATTGCGGTCTACGACACGCTCGCTGCGAACTGCCAGTGGCGAATTGCTGAGTGGGGCGAACGACCTTTCCGAACGCACGACGCGGCAGGCCGCGACCATTGAGGAAACTTCGGCGTCCATGGAGCAATTGGCGAGCACTGTGGCCAGCAACGCAGAAATGGCGGCAGAGGCTGCGCGCAAGGCGGGAACCGTGTCCGGTGCTGCTGAAGAAAGTGGCACGGTGATGAGCGAGGCGACCGGTGCCATGAAGCGTATCACTGAATCGTCTGCCAAGATTTCCAATATTATCGGGCTGATCGATGACATTGCCTTCCAGACCAACCTTTTGGCGCTCAATGCCTCGGTGGAAGCGGCGCGTGCAGGAGATGCAGGCAAGGGCTTTGCGGTCGTGGCTGTCGAGGTGCGCCGTCTTGCCCAACGGGCTGCCAGCGCGTCGGCGGACGTCAAGCTGCTGGTCGAGCAGAGCGCGCTAGAGGTGAAGTCTGGTGTGGGGCTTGTGGGGGCTGCCAGTGAAAAGCTGCGCTCCATGCTGGAGGCGGTCAGCGAGAATGCGACACTGGTGCGTTCAATTGCCCGGGCCAGCAGCGAGCAGGCCGCTTCGATCGATGAGGTGAATGCGGCGGTGCGTCAGCTCGACCAGATGACCCAGCACAATGCGGCCATGGTCGAACAAACCAATGCGGTGATCGAACAGACTGAGACCCAAACGCATGCGCTCGATCAATTGGTCGACATTTTCACTATCGAGCCCCCTCAGGTGCCTCACATGCTCGAACAGAGAAACAAACGCGTCGCGTAGCTGCGGCAAGTTGTCGCTGGCTTTGCATCATTATTAATGAATTGCGGCAATACTGACCCAGAATGAAACTCTGGGCGGCATCGAATGAAATTCGGAACCATTGTTGCCGGCGTCTGTGGCGCCGTTTTTGTGGCCGGTACGCTATTGATCGGCTCCAGTGTTCTGGTCGGCAGAACCTTTGAGATGGCTCAGGACGAATCGAGCACGCTGATGAAGTCGATGCGCGAACAGATGTTTGCCGACATGATGCATGATGCGATGCGCGGCGTGGTCTATAAGGCGCTCTATGCGGCCAGTATTGGCCAGTCTGATCTGGTCAGTGAGGCCAGCGCGGAAGTCAGCGCGTTCGCCGCAAGCTTTGAAGGCGCTATAGAAGCGCAGAATGCGCTGCAATTGCCGAGCGATATTCGCGCTGCGCTTGATGAGATCTCTGTCCCTCTGACCGACTATATCGCGGCGACACAATCTATCGTGTTGCAGGCCGCGTCAGGCCAGATGGACGCGGCCCGAGCGTCTTTACCCGCCTTTGAAGCCAATTTCACCGCCCTGGAAGTGGCTATGGAAGCAGTGTCGGACACAATCGCTACCGGCAATGAGGCCAATATTGCAGCTTCCGCTGGCGCGGCAAATCTTTCGCGCATTGCCAATATTGGCGGCATGGCCGTTATCGTGCTGTTGGCCAGCGCCATGCTGCTGTCGAGCCGCCGTTTCGTGGTGGCGCCGGTTAATACGATGACGCGGAGCATGAAAAGCCTGGCCGGTGGAGAGCTTGATATTGACGTGCCCACACGCCAACCGGTTGCGGAAATGGCAGATATGGCCTCCACCTTGGGCGTTTTTCGCGATGCCTTGCGCAGTCGCGCCGAATTGTCGGCCAATGCGGAAAGTGCCGCCAAGATGACCGCGCATCGGATGGGTCAATCCCTGTTGCTTAACAAGAGCCTCGCAGAAGTTGTTGGCGCCGCTGCCAATGGCGATTTCTCGCGCCGCGTCGATGACTTGCTGGACGATGCTGAACTGCGTGAGGTTGCGTTGGCTGTTAATAATCTGGTGTCCGTGGTTGATGGCGGGCTGAGTGAAACCAGCCTCGTGCTGGGCGCTTTGGCGCGCGCCGAACTCGATCAGCGTGTGCGTGGCGCGTATCAGGGCGCATTCGGGCGGCTCAAGGATGACACCAATGCGGTGGCCGATCGGCTGACCGAGATCGTTTCACAACTGCAAGCGACATCACTGGCGCTCAAAACCGCGACAGGGGAAATCCTGTCCGGTGCCAATGACTTGAGTGAACGTACGACGCGGCAGGCGGCGATGATCGAAGAAACGTCGGCGGCGATGGATCAATTGGCGTCGACCGTGGTGGACAATGCCGGAAAGGCCGAAAAGGCCAGCCAGCAGGCCGGAATTGTGGCGCGTTCGGCCCAAGAGAGCGGCGCGGTCATGACGCAGGCCAATGAGGCCATGGGCCGGATCACGCAATCCTCGGAGAAGATTTCCAATATTATCGGGCTGATCGACGACATTGCCTTCCAGACCAATCTGCTGGCGTTGAACGCCTCTGTCGAAGCCGCGCGGGCGGGTGATGCAGGCAATGGTTTTGCCGTGGTGGCTGTCGAAGTACGGCGGCTGGCGCAATCTGCCGCGCAGGCGGCAACGGACATCAAGGGACTGATCGAGCAGAGCGTGAGCGAGGTCGCAGGCGGCTCGAGGCTCGTGTCCGATGCGGCGGCGCGATTGTCGGCGATGTTGAATGCGGTGGTTGAAAACCACCATACGCTCGACACAATTGCGCAGGCCAACCGGGAGCAGGCGGGCGCTATCGACGAAGTCAATGTGGCGGTGCGGCAGATGGATGAGATGACCCAGCACAATGCTGCGCTTGTCGAAGAGACCAATGCGGCCATCGAGCAGACAGAGGCGCAGGCCAATGACCTCGACAGGATCGTTGCTATCTTCAAGCTGGAGAATGGGCGCGGGGGTGTACGCCGGGCTGCCTAGGAGAGAGCCGCGCTGATCAATGCCTTGGCGTGCAGGTCCGTGGTGTCGAAAGTGGGTAGAGGGCTCACGCTATCATCGACCAGCATAGCGATCTCAGTACAGCCCAGAATGACGGCCTGCGCGCCGCGCTGGGCAAGGCGCTCGATGGCGTTGACATAGATGCGCCGGGACTCCTCGCGGATGATACCCTTGCACAATTCCTCGTAGATGATGCCGTTGAGATTGGTGCGCTCGACATCTGGCACCAGCGGCGTCAGCCCGCGGGCTTTGAGGCGATCTGTATAAAAGCTCATCTCCATGGTGAAGCGCGTGCCCAGAAGGCCGATTGTGTCATAGCCATCGGCCAGCAGGGCGTCGGCTGTTGGATCGGCGATGTGGACGAAGGGTATGGAGACGCCCTCGGTCACGCGGTCGGCGATGACATGCATGGTATTGGTGGCAAGGCCCAGCACGTCGGCCCCGGCCCATTCCAGACCGCGCGCTACCCGGTTGAGTTCCTCACCGGCCCTGTCCCATTCGCCAGCCGATTGCATGGCGGCAATGGGCGCAAAATCGACCGAATGCACGATCAGCGGTGCGGAGTGGAGGCCACCGAGGCGGGCGGCTGTTTCCTGATTGAGCACACGGTAATAATGGGCCGTCGATTCCCAGCTCATCCCACCGATCAGGCCGATTGTCTTCATCTTGGCTTCAGGCATGGGTGAACCGGCGCGGAATATCGGAAAAGGTCTCTACGACTTTTTCATAGGCGTCGCGCTTAAAGGGCACAATGAGCGATGGCGTGCGGCTCAGCTTTTCCCAGCGCCAGGTGTCGAATTCCGCGCCGAACTTGCCGCCGCCGGGCGTTGTGACGTCGATTTCGGTTTCATTGCCGGTAAAGGCGAAGGCGAACCAGCGCTGACGCTGTCCGCGATATTTTCCCTTGAGGGCGATGCCGAGAGCATCGTCGGGCAGGTCGTAATAGATCCATTCCGGCGCCTCGGCGAGGAGACTCACAGAGGTGATATTGGTTTCCTCATGCAGCTCGCGCAAAGCGGCGCGCAATGGGTCTTCGCCCTTGTCGATGCCACCCTGCGGCATTTGCCATGGGGCCTGCAATTCGGTTTCGTTCTCCCAGTGAACGCCAACTTTGCGACGGCCGACAAACACATTGCCGTCGTGGTTGAACACGGCAATGCCTACGCAGTCGCGATAGGGCATGGCTTCACGGTCGGGCCGGCTGGTCATGGGGCTGTGGTCTCTTATTTCATCAGGGCGCTGGCGGGGACCAGCGCAATTCCCTTGGCGTCGAGTTCGCGTGCCCATTCGGACACGGCCTGCACCGATATAGGCAGGGCACTGACAATACCAATGGCGCTGCCAGACGCCATGGCCTGTGTTTCAAGGCTGGCAAGCGCTGACAGAATGGATGTGCGCGCCGGATTGGCGTCGATCATCAGGCCAGCGCGGGCGAAGGGCACCCTGTTGGCCTCAGCCATTTGAGCTGCGACGGAGCGGTTGGAGCCGCCGTCATCGATATAGCCTATGCCTCTGGCGCCAAGTTCTTCAAGAATGGGCCCCATATCTGCGGCCGAGGCGGTAAAGCGTGCGCCCATATTATTGATGACGCCGAAATAGCCTCCGAAACGCGCCATGAGCCAAAACAGCTTTTCAAGGTTGGCGCGTGGTGTCTCGCCGGTCAGGATCGTGTGCGGACCCGGATCGTTTTGCGGGTAATCGAAGGGCTCCATGGGAATTTCGAGCATGACTTCGTGGCCTGAAGCGCGGGCGGAGGCGACGGTGTTTTCCAGCGAACGTCCGTAGGGAGCGAAAGCAAGGGTCACATCGTCTGGCAGCAGATCTATAGCCTCGAGCGAGCCCTGCTCATTGATGCCAAGCCCGGTAACGATCAGCGCGATACGTGGCCCTGAATCGGCTCCGGCCGAATTTGGCCGACGATAAGCGGTGAAGGGGGTAAGACCGGTATTGGACATACGCGGAATCGGGCCGTTCGCGGTTTCTTCACTGAGGTCGGGCAGCGCACCAAGTCGGGTGGGCGAGCGGTCATTCGCCGGAGAGGGCGTGATCGCTTCGCTCGACCTGGAGCCCGCAGCGACCTGTTCGGGATCAGCGGTGATCGTCGCGGGGCGGCTCGCGACAGTGTTGGCAATCATATTACCGTCGCGTGTCGAGGTGATGGCCGTTTCGGTGCTTGGTCTGCCCCCTTCGGGGTCGTCCACGAGAACGATGCGCAGAACCACGCCGCCGACAATCACAACGATGAGTAACAATAACAGCCGGGCCAGCGGAAAGTGGAAAGGGCCGCCACCATCCCGGTTCCGGCGTTTGCGGCCGGTCAGCGGCGTCGAGAGATCATTGGCCATGAATGTTCCGCTCGCGCTCCCTCGGGCGTTTTGAGGAGGGCCGCGCATCCCGAAGATACGCGGCCCATTTCGGTGTCTGCCGGGTCCTATTCCGCCTTGGGCGGATAGGCCGGGTTGGTTTCCTCGCCGTTGATCAGGCGAATGGCATATTGCAGTTGAGCATCTTCGGCCTGATCCTGCGGCACATAGACCGAGGAACCGACGGTCGATTCTTCCTGCCCCTCGATGGTGATGTGACCTTCAAGTCCCGCTTCACCGATGATCTCATCGCGGCCCTGGAATTCCTCGGGCACGACCTGTTTGATCTCGATATCGGGGGTAATCCCAAGCGCCTGGATCGAACGATTGTTGGGCGTGTAGTAGCGCGCCGTAGTCAGGCGCATTGCACCGTCCGGGCCGAGCGAAATGATCGACTGGACCGAGCCCTTGCCGAACGAACGCGTGCCGACAAGCGTTGCGCGCTTATGATCCTGCAAGGCGCCTGCGACGATCTCAGAGGCGGAGGCCGAACCACCATTGATCAAAACGACCATGGGCACATCGGCCAGCTTTTCATCCAGCGCATCGGGCATGGCGTCATAGCGGGCGCTTTCGCCCTCGGTACGACCGCGGGTCAGGACCACTGCACCGCGATTGAGGAAGGCATCGCTGACATAGACCGATTGGTCAACAAGCCCGCCGGGATTGTTGCGCAGATCAAGAATGATGCCCTTGGGCGGCACATCCTCGCGCTCGGCATAGATGTCTTCAATGGCATTTTCGATGCCGATAAAGGCCTGTTCGGAGAAGCGGGAGAGACGCAGGATGGCCACGTCGCCTTCCATGGACCAACGCACTGCGCGCATGGAGATGATGCCGCGCGTCAGCTCGAATTCAAGCGGGTCGGCAACGCCTTCGCGCATGATGGTGATGGTTACCTTGGTGCCGACCTGGCCGCGCATCTTGTCGACCGCCTCGTCCTGGGTCATGCCTTGAACCGGCTCGCCGTCGATTTCGACAATCAGGTCATTGGCGAGGATGCCGGCGCGCGCGGCGGGTGTATCATCAATGGGAGAGACGACCTTGATCAGCTGATCTTCCATCATTATTTCAACGCCAAGACCGCCAAACTGGCCGGAAATGTCCTCACGCGTCTCGCTGTAATCGGTGGGCGGGAGATAGCCAGAATGGGGGTCGAGCGAGGTCAGCATGCCCTGAATGGCGGCGCGGATCAGCTCCTTCTCGTCGGGCGGATCGACATATTCGGAACGGATGCGGTCAAAGATTTCGCCGAAGAGGTTAAGGTCGGCATAGACTTCAAGAGGATCGCGCGGTGCAGCGGCGCGTTCGGCCGCAGTCGGTTCTGCCTCTTCGCCGGAGGGATTGGGGGGCACGTCTTCTGCCGGAACGTCTTCGCCCTGAGCAGGCGTGGGCGCAGGCGTCTGGTCCTGGGCAATCAGCATGGAAGCTGGCACCAGCAAAACCGCGCAGATGGCGGCGGCGCCAAGGATGGGGAGACGCATGAGGAGTTTATCCCGTCTGTTCGTTGTCTGCCCACCACCCCATTGGGTCGAAGGGCTCGTTGTTCTGCCTGAGCTCAATATAAAGGGTTGGCTGGGCGTTTCCAGCACTGGTGGTCACAGTCCGTCCAATTGTGCGTGATCCCATTTTTCCAATTGGCGCGCCCATCTGCACGAACTGGCCGATGTCGACGGAAATGGAATCAAGACCAGCCAGAAGCGCGGTGTAGCCATCACCAGTATTGAGAATGACGATCTGGCCATAATTGAGGTAAGGGCCTTTATAGAGCACAGAGCCATCGGCGGGCGCGAGAACCTGCGCGTCGGCGGCGGTAATGATGGACTGGCCTTGGGCTATGCCGCCGCGCCCGTCATTGGCGCCATAGAGCACGGCGAGCCTGCCGTTTGCGGGCTGGGCAAGATAGCCTCTGGCCAATGGGAATGGAATGGCGGGCTGGGTGCGCGCGGCATTTGCAAAAGCAATTTCAATGGCTTCGGGCGAAAGCTGCGGCATGTCAGGATCGGCGGCGGGCGTCGTATTGGCACCAGCGGCGGCGCGTTCCGACAGTGCACCGATCAATTCGCGCAACGTGCTGGCGCGCTCGGCAAGCTCGACAGCGGCGGCTTCTTCGGCATCAAGCTCGTTGCTCATATGGGCGATACCCTGTTTGCGCGCGGCGATCAGGGTGGCGATGCGAAGCTGTTCTTCTTCAAGGACTTCGTGATTGGCCTTGAGGTTTTCTTCCTCGACCAGAGCTGCCGCCTTGATGTCTGTAAGCCTCTTTAAATCAGCGGCAACATTATCGGCCTTCTGGCGCAGTTCCGGCACGATGGCGGCGATCAGCATGGCACCACGCGCGGAGCCCAAAGCATCGTCTGGATTGACGATCAGTGCCGGTGGCGGATTGAGCGAAATGCGCTGTAAAGCCGCGAGAACATTAGCGATTTCGGCGTCGGCGCCATCGAGGCGGCCACGAATTTCAAACTCGCGGACGATGAGATCGGAGAGGCGTTCCTCGATGTCGGCCACTTCGATTTCGGCGAGTTTGACGCGCTGCCCGGCGGCGATGAGGGCGGCGTTCTGCTGAACGTTATCGCCTTCCATGGCGTCGATTTCGGCCTTGAGCGCATCGATGCGGTCGCGGCTGATTGTGAGGGTGGCTTCGATTTCGGCGAGATCAGTGGCGCTTTTTTCGGCCGGGCCGGGCTCGGTTTCTTCAGCGCTTTCGTCTGCAACTTCAGAGGCTTGCGATGGATCGAGCGGCAGGCCGGGGCGTAGTTCGGTTTCGGTCTGGGGGGCAGGTTCGGCGTCCGACTGGGCAAGGGAAATCGGGCTGGCGAGGCCCAGCATGAACAGGCCCGTCAGCACAATCCTGGTTACGCTTGCCGACGGCAAGGGCATGGTCTCTCCCCGAATCAGTGGCGGCACATTAGCAAGCGGGCGGCAAAAACCGGGTTAACATTGCTTAACCATGAACACGGTTTCGCTAGCAGACTGTTAGCCTTGAGCGTGTGCTAGTCGCCGCGATGATAAGGATGGCCGGACAAAATGGTTGTGGCGCGATAAAGCTGCTCGGCAAGCATGATGCGGACGAGTTGGTGCGGCCAGACCATCGGGGAAAAGCTGACGACGAGGTCGGCACTTTTGACGAAATCTGGATCGATGCCATCGGCGCCGCCAATCACGAAGCCGACAGATGATCTGCCATCGTCGCGCCAGCGCCCGAGCTGATTGGCGAAACTTTCCGAAGTCACGGCTTTGCCGCGTTCGTCCAGCGCCACGATGATGCCATCGGGCAGGGCGGCGCGGATGGCTTTGGCTTCCTCGGCCTTGCGCGAAGCTGCGGAGCCAGCGCGGCTTTCGGACAATTCGCTGACATCGAAGCCGGTTAGTGCCAGAGGCTTGCCCGACCCGGCGGCGCGCTCAAGATAACGGGCCACAAGCTCGCGCTCTGGCCCGTTCTTCATCCGGCCCACGGCCGCAATGGATATGCGCATCTATTTAGTGCTGGTCAGCCGAGAAATCGGCCTGCCACATCTTTTCGATATTGTAGAATTCGCGCACTTCGGGGCGGAAGATGTGGACGATGACGTCGCCCGCATCGACCAGAACCCAATCGGCATGGGGTAGGCCTTCGACACGCGGCTTGCCGTAATTATTATCGCGCAGGGCGGTAATGATCTGGTCGGCTACGGCGGCGACATGACGGTGCGAGCGGCCCGAGGTGACGACCATATGGTCAGCCAGCGAGGACTTGCCGGCAATATCCACCGACACGGTCTCTTCGGCCTTTGCGTCGTCGAGAACGTCGAGGATCAGGTCGATCATGGGCTTCTGGCTGACGCCAGCGGCGGGTGAAGCGGAAAGAGTGTTTTCGGGCAGCGTGGCCATCAGAAACGGCCTTCCGCCCATGCGCGGGCATGGGTCATGCGTAAGTCAAGCATCCTTGGTTGTTGATCGGAATGTAGCGGCGTCGTTGAAAACGGCAAGCCGTCTGTTCCTGTTCCGGTGACAATGATCACTTGGAGTTCAATATGCGCTTTTTAGGGAGATTTCGCAAGCTCGTGCGGCGATCACGCTTAATTTGAGGTCTTTGCCGCCCGGATAGCTGAGGATGACAGCGCCGATTGGCGACCCTGGAGATAGACCCATGCGGGGGGCAGGGCATAGGGCAGGAGGCGAGCGGCGCTTTCATCAAGCTGGGCATGATCGAGCACGGCGGCAGCGCGAGAGGCCAGAGCGCGACGCCCGGAGCCGGGGCGGACATAGACGGCAATAGGCACTTTTGCAGCAATGTCGCGCCAGCGTTCCCAGCGATGGAAATCAGCGAGGCTATCTGCACCCATGATCCAGACGAAGCGCCTGTCGGGCAGGGCGGCGGTGAGGAAATGGATGGTCTGCCAGGTATAGGCGAAGCCCTTTTCGGCCTCAAAGCCGGTGACGCGGATGCGCGGATTGGTGATGCGGGCGCGGGCGGCGCGCACGCGGGCTTCGAGCGGGGGAAGGGCCGCGTTGTTCTTGAGCGGATTGCCGGGCGTTACGAGCACCCAGAGTGCGTCGAGACCGAGACGGCGGATGGTTTCCTCCATGACGAGGATATGGCCGTTATGAATGGGGTTGAACGAGCCACCGAAAAGGCCGATCCGCATGCCAGCGGCGGAGGGGGGTAGGGTGGTAATGCCGGGGATGCGGAGGGGTGGGCCGTTGGTCATGGGTGAGGAGAGCCTTCCCCTCTCCCTTTGAGGGAGAGGGTGGATCGGCCAAAGGCCGAGACGGGTGAGGGGGTCTGGCCTAACCGGGCGCTAGATGCGGGGGCGAATTCGGAACCACTCATCCGCCCTTCGGGCACCTTCTCCCTCAAGGGGAGAAGGCCACCATACGAACCCCTGAGTGCCGTGGATGGTCTTGTTGGCCTTGCCATCAAGGCCGCGTCTGCCCGTTGCCGCGGATGCGGTATTTGAAGCTGGTGAGTTGTTCGACGCCGACGGGGCCGCGGGCGTGCATCTTGCCTGTGGCGATGCCGATTTCGCCGCCAAAGCCGAATTCGCCGCCATCGGCAAATTGGGTCGAGGCGTTATGGACGAGGATGGCGCTGTCGATTTCGTTGAAGAATTTTTCGACGGCCTCCGCATCCTCAGCGATGATCGCTTCGGTGTGATGGCTCGAATAGTGCTCGATATGGGCGATGGCCTCTTCGACGCTGCCGACGATTTTTACCGAAATGATTGCGTCTTCATATTCGGTGCGCCAATCCTGTTCTGTGGCTGCAATGGCGTCGGGGATCATCGCGAGGACAGTGTCGTCGCCACGGATTTCGCAGCCTTTTGCCACCAGCGCCTCGATGATGGGGCGCAGATGGGTGGTCACCACGTCTTCGTGGATCAGCAGGGTTTCGGCAGCGCCGCAAATGCCGGTGCGGCGCATTTTGGCATTGAGGGTGACGGCGACGGCTTTGTCGAGATCGGCGCTTTTGTCGATATAGACATGCACCAGCCCTTCGAGATGGGCAAAGACCGGAACGCGGGCTTCGGACTGGACGCGGGCGACCAGCGACTTGCCGCCGCGCGGCACGATGACGTCGATATTGCCATTCAGCCCCTTGAGCATTTCGCCCACGGCTTCGCGGTCGGTGGTCGGGACGAGTTGAATGCACTCGACCGGCAGGCGCGCCAGATGCAGCCCATCGAGCAGGCAATCAACGATGGCGCGGGAGGAGTGGAAGCTGTCTGATCCGCCGCGCAGAATGACGGCATTGCCCGACTTAATGGCGAGCGCGCCAGCATCGGCGGTAACATTGGGGCGCGATTCAAAGATCACGCCGATAACGCCGAGGGGCGTGCGGACGCGCTCGATGTGGAGGCCATTGGGGCGGTCCCATTCGGCAATGACCGCGCCGACCGGATCGGGCAGCTCGGCAATGGTTTTCACCGCTTCGACAATGCCGTCGATGCGCGCATCGGTGAGCAGGAGCCGGTCGAGAAAGGCCCCGGAAATGCCCTTTTCCCTGGCCGCCGCCATGTCGATCTCGTTGGCGGCGAGGATTTGCTTGCGATGGGCGTTGATGGCCCCGGCAGCGGCGAGCAGAGCGGTGCGCTTCTGTTCGGCAGAAGCGACTTTGAGGGCGCTGGCACCAATACGGGCCTGCTTGCCAATTTCGGCCATCAGGGCAGGAATGTTCTCAGACGTCTGTTCGATGGCGCTCATGAGATTTCCTCTTCCTTGGTGCCGGTCAGCACCAGATTGTCGCGATGGACCATTTCAGCGCGGTTTCCGGCGCCGAGCAGTTCTACGATGGCATCGGTTTTCTTGCCCATGACGAGCCGGGCGTCGTCGCTGTCGAGGCCGGAGAGACCACGGGCGATTTCGCGGCCATCGGGGTCGAGCACGGCAATGGTGTCGCCGCGTTCGAAGGCACCGGTGATTTTGGTGACGCCGACAGGGAGCAGCGAGCGGCCCGTTTTGAGCGCACCGGCAGCACCGGCGTCAATCTGGACGGTGCCCGAGACCTGCAACGTCCCCATGATCCAACGCTTTCGCGATTGTGCGCGGCTGGTTACGGGCTGGAACAGGGTGTGCATGCCGCCTGCGGCAAGGGTCTTGAGCGGGTGCGGCTCGGTGCCCTTGGCGATGATCATGGCCGTGCCCGCCAAGGTGGCGATCTTGCCAGCTTCGACCTTGGTGGTCATGCCGCCGCGCGAGAGATGACTTGCCGCGCCACCGGCCATGGCCTCGATGGCGGGCGTGATACGCTCGACCAATGGAATATGGCTGGCGGTCGGGTCTTTCGCCGGGGGGGCGGTGTAGAGCCCGTCGATGTCCGACAGCAGCACCAGCATATCGGCTTCGATCATGGTGGCGACACGGGCAGAGAGCCGGTCATTGTCGCCGTAGCGGATTTCGGCGGTGGCGACGCTGTCATTCTCATTGATGATGGGAATGGCGCCGAGGCCGAGCAGGGTGCGGATCGTCGTACGCGCATTGAGGAAGTAGCGGCGTTCCTCAGTGATATTGGGGGTGATCAGAATCTGCCCGGTGACGATGTCGTGGTGGCCCAGCGCATCGGCCCAGGCCTGAGACAAGGCGATCTGGCCGGCGCTGGCAGCGGCCTGAGATTGTTCCAAAGTCAGCGTCGTGGCTGACAGCCCGAGCAAGCCCCGGCCCAAGGCGATGGCGCCGGACGAGACGATGACGATTTCGCGACCTTCGGCCTTGAGTGCGGCAATGTCACTGGCGAGCCCCGCCAGCCATTCGGCGCGCAGCTTGCCGGATTTATCGACGAGGAGAGCCGAGCCGATCTTGATGGTGATGCGGCGATAGGGGGCGAGGGGATGGTGGGCACTCATCTGGCGACTAACTCGATCCACTCCCTCCCCCTTGAGGGGAGGGTTGGGGTGGGGGTGCTGCGATTTTGGAGAACGCGGTGCTCGCGGATGGCGCAGAACCCCCACCCTCGGTCCCTCCCCTCAAGGGGGAGGGAGGCGACAGAGCCGACACCACCACATAGGTTGAGAAATGCGCTCAAGGCGTCCATTTTTCTTCCGTGGCCTTTTTGTTCAGCTCGGCGGCTTCGGCCTTTTCGGCATCGAGGTGATTGAGAACGTCCCAGAGAACCTGCTCGACACCCTGTCCGGTGACGCCGGAAACGAGGCGCACTTCGGCTTTGGATGCCTTTTTGAGCTTTTTCACCTTGTCCTTGATCTCGTCCTCGGTGAGCGTATCAATCTTGTTGAGGACAACGATCTCCTGCTTTTCGGCAAGCATGTCGGCATAGGCGGCGAGTTCGTGGCGCACGGCTTTGTAGACATGGACGACATCCTCATTGGTGCCATCGATCAGATGGATGAGGATGTTGCAGCGCTCGATATGGCCGAGGAACCGGTCACCGATGCCAATGCCTTCGCTGGCGCCTTCGATCAGACCGGGAATATCAGCAAGCACGAATTCGCGCTCGCCGACACGCACGACGCCCAGATTTGGGTGAAGGGTGGTGAACGGATAATCGGCGATTTTGGGCTTGGCAGCCGAGACAGCCGCAAGGAAGGTGGACTTGCCGGCATTGGGCTGGCCGACAAGACCGGCATCGGCAATGAGCTTCAAACGCAGCCAGATGCCCTTTTCGACGCCTTCCTGGCCGGGATTGGCGCGGCGGGGCGCCTGATTGGATGAGGTCTTGAAATAGGCATTGCCGAAGCCGCCATTGCCGCCCTTGAGCAGGGTGACGCGCTGACCGATCTCGGTGAAATCGGCAATCAGGGTTTCCTGATCTTCTTCGAAAATCTGCGTGCCCTTGGGGACGCGCAGAATGACATCCTCGGCATTGGCGCCGTGGCGGTTCTTGCCCATGCCATGGGTGCCGGTATCGGCGCGGAAATGCTGCTGGTAGCGGAAGTCGATCAGCGTATTGAGGCCTTCGGTGCAAACGGCAACGATGTCGCCGCCGCGACCGCCATTGCCGCCATCGGGGCCGCCAAATTCGATGAATTTTTCACGGTGGAAGCTGACGGAGCCGCCGCCGCCGGAGCCGGACTTGATGTAGACCTTGGCCTGGTCGAGGAATTTCATGGTTTTGTGGCCTTCCAGGCGGAATGAGACAATTGAGTGTCGATATGCTCCACCTCGGCGTCGCGCGCAAGGCAGAGCAGGGTTGAACGGCCGATCTCGGTAAAGCCGAGCTTGCGCTGGATGGCCAATGACGCGGCGTTGAAAACGAAAACGCCTGAATGGATGACGGGCGCATCGGTGACGGCAAAGAACCAGTCCACGGCCGCCGCTGCCGCTTCGCTCATGATGCCACGCCCCCAAAACGGCTGGCCCAGCCAATAGCCGATTGTGGGGCCGTCTCTGCCGTCGTGGAAGCCGACTTGCCCGGCATAGGCCCCATCGATCTCGATGGAGAAATTGGTCTCGACGGGCGGCGTGTTGGGGCCACGCGTGCGCAGCCAGGCCTTGGCGTCATCCAGCGTGTAAGGATGGGGCACCCGGGCGAGATTGCCCGAGACGGCAAGATCGTTGAGATAAAGCGCGATTGTCTGCGCATCGCCCATCTGGGGCGGGCGCAGCAAAAGGCGCTGGGTGAGGATCGTGTCTTTCAGGCGCATTGGCGGTTTCCGCGTGTTGCCCATGTGCTGCGCGTCAGGCTGGTTATGACATGGGGCACATTATGCTGGAGAGCATGAGAAAACCGCATGTCGCGGCCCTGCTCGACAAAGCCCAGCTTGGCCTGAACGCGCAGCGACGCCACATTGTCATGCTGAGCGCTGGAGAGGATGATATCGCTGCCGCTGCGGGCGAAATGCCAGTCGATCAGCGCGGTGGCGGCTTCGGAGAAATAGCCGCGCCCCCAATGTGGACGGGCGATCCAGAAGCCGAATTCATCGCCAAAGGCAATGCAGCCAATGAGGCCATTTTCGGGGTGTTCGATGATGAACAGCGCGCGGTCAGGATCGTTCCGCGGCGCCTGACGCAGCCAGTCGCTGGCCATCGAGAGCGTGTAGGGCCATGGCAGATGGGTGAGCCAGCGGGCGACGGCGAATTCGCTGACGCCCAGGGCATAGCAGGGTGCGTCGTCAGGCCGCGCCGGACGCAGGATAAGACGATCGGTGCGCAGCTCGGTCATCTTGATAAATCCAGCTTGAGGAATGTCGCATCGGTCCCGGCATGAGGACCGATAGGCTCCTGGCCTTTATGGGTTTGGATGAAACCGAGCTTGCCCAGCACGTGGAGCGAGCGCGCATTGTCACTGAGCGCCCGCGAGGCGAGCACTTTGATACCCGCGTTTCGCGCAGCCGCGACGACGGCCCGGCCAGCTTCGGTGGCATAGCCATGGCCCCAATAAGGCTCGCCAAGCCAATAGCCGAGAACCGGGTCTTCACCCTGAGCAAAGCTGAGGCCGACGACGCCGATGAGATCGTTATCCATTACCATGCCATAGCAAAGCTCTTCGGCGCTGGGCACGATCTGCTCGATGAAGAAGCGCGCATCTGCTTCCGTGTAGGGGAAGGGGAGACGGCTCATCCATTTGTGGACGTTTTGATTGTTGCAGAGTTTGGCGATGGCCGGAGCATGCGCCATGGTTGGCGCGGTCAATACCAGACGCGCGGTGGTCAGCGTGGCGGGCAGACGATGCTTCAATGTGGTCATGGCGTAAACTCTGCAAATGCGAAAAGGGGAACCGGGCGGACCCGGTTCCCCTTTGCTTTGCGGTGTCTTTGTCCAAACAGCGCCGGGGAACGAGGTCTCCGGCTTGCTGGTCAGGCCTGCCGGATTATTCGGCGGCCTCTGCCGGGATGACAGATACGTGTACTTTGGAATTCGCGCGGGTGCGGAACGCAACAGTTCCGTCGATCAGGGCATAGATGGTGTGATCCTTGCCCAGGCCGACGCCTGTGCCGGTGGCCCACTTGGTGCCACGCTGACGAACGAGAATGTTGCCGGCGACGACAGCTTCGCCACCAAACTTCTTGACGCCAAGACGACGGCCAGCGGTATCACGACCGTTGCGGGATGAACCGCCTGCTTTCTTATGTGCCATTGTCTAGCTCCTTATTCCTTGTCGGCCTTATCGGCCTTTTTGGCCGGGGCCTTCTTTGCCGGCTTTTCAGCGGCAGTGTCTTCCTTGGCGGCAGCGGCTTTCTTGGGCGCAGCCTTCTTTGCCGGTGCGTCAGCAGCGGCTTCAGCCTTGGTTGCCTTGGTCTCGGCCTTCTTGGCCGGAGCCTTTTCAGCAACGGTTTCGGTCTTTTCGGCCTTGGCAGCAGCCTTGATGGTCGGCTTTGCGCCGCCGGTCAGGATCTCGGTGATCCGGACGGTGGTCAGCAGCTGACGGTGACCGTTGCGGCGACGCGAATTGTGGCGGCGACGCTTCTTGAAGATGATGACAGTCTTCTGCTTCTTGGTCTCGACCAGTTCAGCAGCGACCAGAGCGCCTTCCACCAGCGGAGCGCCGATGGTGTCGCCAACCATGAGAACCTGGTCGAAGGTGACGATGTCACCGGCCTCGGCCTCGAGCTTTTCGATCTTGATGACGTCGTTAGCAGCAACCTTGTACTGCTTACCGCCCGTCTTGATAACGGCGAAAGTCATATTCATTGCCGAGCGATCTCGCCCGGTCCCTATCTGTCGCGCTCTGTGGCGCCGCGGATTTCGTGCCGTTTCCGCGGGCTTTTCGAAACAAATGCCAGTTTACACCGGCGGCAGCCTCGAGCAGCGTTTTCAAACAAAACCAGCGCGCCGGACGGACCGGTGCGCAGGATGGGCTGGCTTATCGGGGCAAAAGCCCCAAGAGTCAAGGGACGAGCGCCATTTTGCCGACATCAACCGCCATTGGGATACCAGTTGCGCAGGCGCAGCTCGATCCCGTCATCAAGGTCGGTCTCCAGTGGAGACAAATCACTGTCGCCATAGTGATACGGATAGACGATGGCCGGGCGGAAAGTATTGATCGCCTCTGCAGCCTGCGTCGGCGTCATCGTATAGGGCAGATTCATCGGCAGGAAGGCTGCCGCAATGTCTGTTAGGGCCAGCATGTCCTCGGTGGGCTCGGTATCGCCGGCGATATAGATTTGGGCGTCGCCAAAACGCAGCACATAGCCATTACCGACGCCGACCGGGTGATAATTCATGCGGTCTTCGGTCGTGTTGTGCGCGGCAATGGCGCGGACAGGGACGTCGAGGATAGCGCTCTCTTCGCCGTTGGCGAGTGGCGCCGCATTGGCCTTGAGCGCTTCGGGCAATTGGTCAAAGACGTCCTTGTTGGTTATCAACGGCGCATCTGCGGCAATGGCTTGCAGCGTTTGCAGGTCGAAATGATCGCCATGGCCATGGGTGATGAGAATGGCCGCGGGCGCGGGCAGGCCCGCATAGAGATCGGCGCCGCCGACAGGATCGACATAGATTGCCTTACCCTCCCATTCGAGCACGAGGCTGGCATGGTCAATCGGATAGACCAGCACATCGCCAATACTGGTTTTGATGACGTCGTTCATGGCCTCCTGCTGAGCATTGGCCAGGGATGAGCCAGCAATTCCGGCGAGCGGCAAGGCGGCCATTCCGGCCAGAACGGTGCGGCGGTGGACCATTTGAAGGTCTCCCTGTTGGCGATGCGGTCAAATCATCAATGCCCGGACGCCCGCATTGGTCGGGCCGCGCACGGGATCGTGATCGCTACTCAGCGGAGGCCTGGCGGGCTACCTTGCGTCTTGCCCCGCGCGCCAGTTCCGTTTCCGCGGCAAGAACGGCGGGTTTATGGCGTTGGACCCAGTGATCGAAGCGCCATGGCAGGGCGTCGGCCGGCATGTTGAGCGTAGGTAGATAGACGTGAGCTCGGAGCGTCTCTTTTACAGTCGTGACCGTAATAGTGCTTCTGCCATATTGCTTGCCCTCGAAGGCATCGAGTGCAGCGAGATCGGCGTCAGTCAGTCCTATGAGGATGAGGCCCCCGGTCCGCGCCCCAGGTCGGGCGGCAAGTGCCGGATAGACTCGGCCGGGATAGTAGAGGCAGGCAAAGTCCTCGACATAGGCCTGCACCAATGCGGATGCGGCCAGCGCCCGGCCCAATACGGCGGCGCGGATGTCGCTGTCCTGCAGGGTGCCATAGACAAAGAGCGGGAGCATGATCGTGGTTTTTCCAGCGGCGCGGTATGCGAAGGGAGTTGCAGAGGCGTTTATGCTATGCCATAAGCCGCCCCGTATCGACCAGCCGCGTCCGGTTTTGGATGCTTTCGATCTCGCGGAGAGATGGCAGAGTGGTTGAATGCACCGCACTCGAAATGCGGCATGGGGGCAACTCCATCGGGGGTTCAAATCCCTCTCTCTCCGCCATTCATCCCGAGAACCTGAGTTTTCCTGGGACCTCAGCATTTTCAATAGCTTGCGCTTCTCGCTGTTCCACCGAACTGTTACAGTGGAGCCATGAAAGACATGCCCAAGCACCCCCGCTTGATGAAGCGCGGAAACACCTACTGGCACCGCGCGTCCATCCCCGCCGACATCCGGTCCACGTACCCGAAAACCGAAGAGACCTTCTCGCTCGGGACCAAGGAGCCGCAAGAGGCGCTGATTAGGGTCCGCCGTGCCGCCACTGAGGTGGACCAGCGGTTCGCTGCTCATCGGCGTCAGCAGGCACTTCTGGTCAGTGCCCCGACTGCCGAGCTCACAAAGACCCATCTCGCTCTGATTGAAGAGCTCTACTACAGCCACCTACTGGACGAAGATGAGCAGGTCAGGCTCGGAGGTTTCTACGAGGCAGGCGAGCCGCTTCCAGACGCCCCAGCGCCCAGCTTTGAGGAGTACACGGCTGGGGTGAGCGAGTTCGGCGGTGACGCTCGCTACATGCTCGCAAGGGGCAAGGGGGACGAGTTTTATCGGCAAGAGGCCGAAGAGGTTCTCACATGGGACGGGCTCGGTGTGCGCCTGGATGAGCAGTCGCCGAGCTGGAAGCTGGCCATCCGTGCCATCCAGTCCGCCACCGTCCGTGCCGATGCTGCGATTGCGGCTCGCAATGCTGGTGATGTGGTCGTCACCCCTGATGTCTCGGTACCAACGGCACCTTCACCAGAAGGCCTAAAAGGTCTGCTCGCTTCGGTGGTCCGGGACGACTGGATTGCCGAGAAGGCTAAGTCCACTTGGGTGCCCAAGACCAAGAATGAGCACTCCGTCTGGTCACAGCACTTCCTTGACCTCGTTGGTGACCGTCCCATCGGGTCCTATGGCAAAGCCGATGGCCGCATGTTCAAGCTGGCCTTGCAGAAGCTGCCGCCGAACTGGGTCAAGCACCAGGCCCTTCGTGATCTGTCCTTCCGCGATGCTTCAGAGAAGGCGGCTGAATTGGGCTTGCCGTCGATGTCCGACACCAACATCAACAAGATCATTGGTTTTGTGGCAGCCTTCTGGAACTGGGCAGCAGTGAACTACGACGAGGTCACGGGTAACCCCTTCGAGCGGCTCAAGATCAAGGTCCGGGGGAGCGCTCGCGATGAAAGGGACCCCTTTAGCGCGGAACAACTCACAGCGATCTTCAACGCTCCTGTCTACACGGGGTGCTTGTCAGATCGGAATTGGGCACAGCCCGGCACCCTGGTTCTTCGGGACAGTGGTCGGTACTGGGTGCCGTTGATCAGCCTCTTCTCTGGCGCTCGCATGGGCGAAATCATCCAGCTCCGGGTCGATGACGTAAACCGCGATGGCGGTGTGCTGCATTTCTCGTTGGTTGACGAGGGTGAAGACCAGCGCCTCAAGACCAGTACGTCCCGGCGTCGCATCCCTATCCATCCCACTCTGCTGGAGCTTGGCTTGGAGAGGCTCATTGAGCGGCGGCGGAAGGAAGGCGCGGTCCGGCTATTTCCTGACCTCCCCATGGGCGAAGATGGGTACTACTCTTCACCTTTCTCCAAGTATTTCCGCCGCTTCCTCAAGGCCAGCCGCGCCGATGCGCCCAAGACCTCGTTCCATAGCTTCCGACACAGCTTTGAGGATGCCTGCCGAAATGTCGATGTGCCCTTCGAGGTGATGAACGCCCTACAGGGGCATGGCGAGAGCGGAATGGCCAAGCGTTATGGCAAGGGCTACGTGCTGCAGCACCTGGACAAATGGGTGCGCCAGATCAGGTATGACGGCCTCGACTTGTCCCACCTCGTGCCCATGGACCAGCCTTAGGCTGCCGGGCCGTTTCCACCGGGAAGCTGCGCCCGCAACGCCTCGTAGAGCTGCCCTGGACCAAGGAGGACATCCCTCAGCCCGTCCTGGACCCGCTTTGAGCCAAGGGCCTGCTGGCTCATCGCCTGGTGAGCGTCCATGGCATCGATCACGGCATCGACAATGGCTTTGGCGAGGTCAGGGGAGTTGGAGAACTGCTGCTTGGTGTTGTTCGCCGCCTGCTGCGTCAAGGTCTCGGACTGCAGTAGCTTTCCCTTAAGGACGTTGTTCACGTAGATGAGCTGGTCGTCATCGGTCGTGCCCTGGAATAGGTCGTTGACCTTGGCGATGATCTCCGCCAGCAGCGCCTTTTCCTTCTCCTGCACGCTGCCTGAGCCTGCCTCATAGATCGCCTGTAGCTTCTCCCCCATGCCACCCAGTACCAGTGGGGTCTTGCCCAGGCTCGAGAGCTTGTGGTGAGTCAGCACGATCTTGGAGGTGTCCACGGTCTCGCGTTGCCGACCGAACTCCAGCAGTGGGATGAGGCGGCGGAAGAAGATCGAACGCGCTTCGATGTCGGTGTTGCCGTAGTCGAAAATCTGGGACAGGAAGGTGTAGAGCCGCACATAAGCGCCCATGTCGTTGCGGAACAACAGTAGGGCGTTGAGCTCGTCCTGAGCATCCTTGGCAGCCTTCTTGTCCTCGCGTGCAGTCGCATCGGCCAGCCGCTTTTGAGCCTCCCGATAGCTCCGCAGCAGGCGGTCCGCTACCGGCATGATGGCAGTCACAAGCTCGCTCTGCTTGGCATTTGGGTTCAGCTCGGCGGTCACCACACGGTTTACCTCATGGTCGTCGTAGTAGCCCAGAGCGTCGAGCTTGGCCCTGAGGTTGAACACCAGGTTGGGGTCGGTGACGTTCTCCAACGCGGCCGTCTCGTGATAAGTCTTGAAGGCTGCGAGGATGTCTTCGCCGCTGTTGACGAAGTCGAGCACGAAGGTGGTGTCCTTGCCGGGATGCGCCCGGTTGAGCCGCGACAGGGTCTGGACGGCCTGGATGCCAGCCAGGCGCTTGTCCACATACATGCCGCACAGGAGCGGCTGGTCGAAGCCGGTCTGGAACTTGTTGGCCACAAGCAGGATGTGATAGTCGGGCAGCTTGAAGGCTTCGCGGATGTCTCGTCCCTTGAGGTCGGCGTTCAGCTCCTTGCTGGCCTCCGAGAACGGCTCTTGCCCACTTTCTGGGTCGGTCACATCGCCTGAGAACGCGACCAGCGTTCCGAGCTTGTAGCCCTGCTCGTTGATGTACTTCTGGATGGCCAGTTGCCAGCGCACGGCCTCAACGCGGCTGCCGACCACCACCATCGCTTTGGCCTTGCCATCAAGGAGCGGTTGGACGTTAGCGCGGTAGTGCTCAACGACGATCTGGACTTTCTGGGCAATATTGTAGGGATGCAGCCGAACCCAGCGCATCAGCGTCTTGACGGCCTCGGAACGCTCAACCTCGGTGTCGTCCAGTTCCACGCCATCGTTGGCCAGCTTGAAGGCCATGCCATAGGGCGTGTAGTTCTGCAGCACGTCGAGTATGAAGCCCTCTTCGATGGCTTGCCTCATGGAGTAGACGTGGAAAGCGGTTGGCAGGTTCGTGGCGCTGGCTGGTTGGCTTAGGTCTGGTCGCCGCCCGAACAGCTCCAGTGTCTTGCCCTTCGGCGTGGCCGTGAAGGCGACGTAGGTCACTCCAGTGTCTGCAGCACGGGCTGCCATCTGGGCAGCCATGATGTCCTCTGCGCCAACCTCTCCACCATCCCCAAGGTTGGCAAGTTCCTCGGGTGAGAGCACGGCCTTGAGCTGGGCAGCGGTTGCGCCGGTCTGGCTGGAGTGCGCCTCGTCCGCTATGACCGCGAAGCGCTTGCCCTGGGTCGCCGTAAGGTCCCGCACCTCCTGCAGGGCGAAGGGGAAAGTCTGGATGGTGCAGACCACGATCTTCTTGCCGTCAGCCAGCGCCTGGGCAAGCTGCCCGCTCTTGGCGCCTGCATCGCTCTTGATGGTGGCCACAACACCGGCATTGCGCTCAAAGCTGAAGATGGCTTCCTGGAGTTGGCTGTCGATGACGTTGCGGTCGGACACCACCAGCACGCTGTCGAACACCTTGCGGTCCTGGCCGTCATGCAGATCAGCGAGGAAGTGGGCAGACCAGGCGATGGAGTTGGTCTTGCCCGAACCTGCCGAGTGCTGGATGAGGTATTTGCCGCCAGCGCCTTCTGCGAGCACGGCTGCCCGGAGCTTCCGTGTGGCATCGAGTTGGTGGTAACGCGGGAAGATGTAGCCGCTCAGAGCCTTCTTAGCATCTCGCACGCCTACGGTGTAGCGCCCAAGGACTTCCAGCCAGCTATCGCGCTGCCACACCTCTTCCCAGAGATAGGCCGTGGGGTGGCCGCTCGGGCTTGGCGGGTTGCCCTTGCCGCCCGCATTGCCCTTGTTGAACGGCAGGAAGGTGGTGAGCGGACCAATGAGCTTGGTCGCCATCATCACCTCGGCATTGCTCGTGGCGAAGTGGACCAACGCGCCGCCAGGGAAGGCCAGAAGCGGCTCTGCCGCCTGGCCCTTGGGTATGGGGTGCCTATCGAAACGATACTGGTCCACGGCGTCCTGAACGGACTGTGTGAAGTCGGTCTTGAGCTCAACCGTGGCCATCGGCAGGCCATTGAGGAAGAGCACCAGATCGATGCAGTTCTCGTTGATGAGTGAGTAGCGTACCTGCCGCACCACCCGCAGACGATTGGCGGCATAGCGGGCCAAGATGTCGCCATTCATTCCCAGCGCTGGCTTGAACTGGGCAAGGTTGAGGGGTGCGCGTAGGCCGATCAACTCGACGCCATGGCGCAGCACATCCAGCGTACCGCGCTCATTGAGCTGCTTCCGCACGCGGTCGAGCAGCATCTGCTCGGCTGCGGTCCCATGGTTCTTGACGAGGGTTGCCCAGGCTTGTGGGTTGGTGGCTTGGACCCAGGCGAGAAGATCGGAGGGATAGAGAGCGCGTGCGCGGTCGTATCCAGAAGCATAGCCTTGGGTATAAAGCCAGCCGTTGGCTGCCAGGTAGTCGCAGACCTCGGTCTCGAAGCTGATCTCGCGATGAAGGTTCATCAGGCAAACAGCCTCCCCGTAGTGGTCCGAGGTTCGTTTCCACGAGGAACCAGCTTATTCCGCCGCATCCACCCCAGCCAGGTGAGTAGCTCTTCAGCCTTGAACTTCCGAGCCTTCTCAGGATGCCAGTCCTCAAGCACGCTTGATACGACCATGGCATCTGTTGGTTCTTTGCGATCAAGGAGTGCATCGTTCCAGACAGCGTATAGCGTCGTGACGGCCTCGACAGACTTCGTGTCGAGATCGCCCAACCTCTCCACCAATGCGTGCAGCGTTGCTACCCTGTTCCCAATGCTGGCAAGAAGCTCGTCGTGGTAGGCACCCCGCTCCCCGCGAAGGTGATAAACTACCTGGCTTCCAGGTCCGTCCGACTGAACAACCGTCACGTGCTGGTCCTGTTGGAGTCCGGCATCCACCTCAGCGATCAACGCGCGATCAAGTGGACCTGCGGCTTCACGCAGGTATTGTCCCTGGAGCTCCACAATGCCTGCGTCAGCTTCTGCCAGATACAGGAGCTTCTGCAGTTTCACGCGGCCAAACGACCTCTTATGCGAAAGTAGATCGACGATCTCGGCGGCCACAGCTGTCCGTAGTCGCGCCGTGTCGCTTGGCGAGAGGTCCCTGCCTTCAATATGCAGGACGGCGATCTTGCCCGTTACAGCAGCGGATATGAGAGCGGCGCGGCGCTCTTCGAGGAGCTTGATGGAGGAGTGTGCTTGATCAATCAGCACTTCAAAGTTGCCTACCGTCTGCGCGAGGTGCTTTGCTATGGCTGCGCGTTCCTCGTCTGGCGGGACAGGAACTTCCATCGCGTTCAGCGTGGACGTCGTGAGCTGGTTGATTGTCGAGCTCATATATGCGCCAGATTGGGTTTCGAACAGCGATGACGCGAAGACCCATGATAGGTAGCTATTCAGTGGGCTACGGAAGATGGTCATGAACGCCCCAAAAGTCATGCCAATCGAAGGGCCGTGAATAGTTGCGTTCTTGCCGATGAGTGCGCGGCTGCCGTTTCGGGTACAGATAAGAATGTCGCCTTCCCTCGTCAGGAGCCGCTCAGGGGGCGTGGAAGCGACGTAGACGTTATCGTCGAGGGTTATCTTTCCGCCCTGCACGTTAGAAGATCTAAGCACGAGCAAACCCGCCCCCTCGTCCACAACGTCAGCGGGAGAGTAGGTCAGGCCGATGATCGCCTCACCTAGGTATTTCAGTCTCTTCATCTGCCAGTGATGTGGCATATCCCCCAGCCAGCCAATTCCAGAGGGCCTCATCTTAGCACTCCGGTCGAGGCCCTTGGTGACCGCGTGGGAGATGACGGCCTGGCGCTTCTCCTTGAGCAGTTCGATCAGCAGTTGCTGCTCTTCCACCAACGCCTCGATCTTGCCCGTTTCGCGGTCGAGGAAGGCGGTGATGGCAGCTTGCTCTGGGGTAGGCGGGAGCACGACCGGCATGCGCCGCACATCGTCATACTTCATCGACTGTCGAAGACCGCCCCCCATCGAATAGAAGACCTTTGATAGATCGTACGCCCGCAGCAGGTAGCCAAAATAGCCTGGGTGGATACCAGTTGGCTCCACAGCCAAGTAGGCCGATGTAATGATGCCGCGCTCGCGGACCTGCCCAGTGCGGAGGCTGCGCTTATCATTTTGTAGGTCGGTCAAACGAAACACTACGTTGTCTGGCTCCACAATCTGATAGGTCTCGAAGCTCTCAGGCAACAATCCTTCGTTGGAGGAGATGTCCTTGCGGACGATACTGCCGTAGCTGAGGGAGAGGAGGTTATCTTCCACCAAGCCAGTGTTGCGCACATCCCGCTCGCGCGCGACGGCAAGCAACGGCTTCACTTCCCAGTGGGAAGGAAGAACATCGATCCAGGGGATGCCGGAAGTCTTATAAGACCCATATCTGTTCGTCATGCCGAGAGCTCATCGATTATCTCGCGGATGCGGTCGGTGACCTGCTTCAATTCAGCATCGATTTCTTGGAGCGGCCGTGGCGGCTCGAAGACGTAGAAATGCCTGTTAAACGGTATTTCGTAGCCAATCTTGGTCTTCTCATGATCGATCCAGGCATCGGGCGCATGGGGCAGAACCTCGCGAGCGAAGTAGGCTTCCACCTCTTCACCCAATGGCACGTTCTCGCTGTCCCTGAGCGCACTATCGGCCTGCGGCTTGCCCTTGGTCTTGCCGCGTGCACCGAGGACTACCTTGCCGCTCTCATCGCGCACGGGGCGCTCGACGGTGATGGTGCGATAGCCAAAGGCTTCGTTTGGGAAAATGCGCGACAGCGGCGCCAGCTTGACCTTGCCACCCTTTGGTGTCGTTGGGGGCTGTCCACCAGCGCGGACGACAACCCGGTCGACCTCCTTGCCAGCACCATTCAGCACGGTGGCGACCTGGGCCTCGGCAAAATCCCCGAAAAGCCTCGTCACCGTTTCGATGTCGGCCTGCCCCATCTCCTTGCGCTTGGAGCCGAGGCTTTTGCGCATCTTCTGCCAGAAGCCGGACGCATCGACGAGCTGGACCTTGCCCTTGCGGTGACCGGGCTTGCGGTTGGTCAGGACCCAGACATAGGTGGAGATGCCGGTGTTGTAGAACATGTCGGTGGGCAGGGCGATGATGGCCTCTACCAGGTCGTTCTCCAGAACGTACCGCCTGATCTCACTCTCGCCGCTCCCCGCTCCGCCCGTGAACAGCGGTGAGCCGTTAAGTACGATGCCGAAGCGGCTGCCTCCATCCTTGGCAGGGCGCATTTTCGAGATGAGGTGCATCAGGAACAGCAGCGAGCCATCCGACACCCTGGGCAGCCCCGGCCCGAACCGGCCGTTGTAGCCCTGATGCTCGGCCTCGCGGCGGACCTCCTTCTCGACCTTCTTCCACTCCACCCCGAAGGGCGGGTTGGACAGCATGTAGTCGAACTTGCTGTCCGCGTGCCCATCATCCGACAGCGTGTTGCCGAAGGTGATGTTGGACACGTCCTGTCCCTTGATCAGCATGTCCGCCTTGCAGATGGCATAGCTCTCGGGGTTGAGCTCCTGGCCGTGCATGACGAGCCGGGCCTTGTCGTTGTGCTCGATAAGGTATTCACCAGCCACCGACAGCATGCCGCCCGTGCCCGCCGTAGGGTCGTAGATGGAACGCACCACGCCTGGTTTGGTCAGGACATCGTCGTCTTCCACGAACAGCAGGCTGACCATTAGGCTGATCACCTCGCGCGGCGTGAAGTGCTCGCCTGCCGTCTCGTTGCTGAGTTCGGCGAACTTGCGGATGAGTTCCTCGAAGATCAGGCCCATCTGGTGGTTGTTCACCTTGTTGGGGTGGAGATCGACGCGAGCGAATTTCTCGGTCACCTGGTAGAGCAGCCCAGCCTTCGCCAGCCGGTCCACCTGAGCAGCGAACTCGAACCGCTCGAAGATGTCCCGCACCTCCACGGAGAAGGCCTGGATGTAGGTGTAGAGGTTCTGGGCAATGTTGTCCTGGTCACCGATCAGCTTGGGCAAGTCGAGCTTGGCGGTGTTGTAGAAAGTCTGCCCAGCCTTGCGCAGCAGGAACGGCTCGACGTTGATGCCCTTCCCGTCACGGGCCCAGAACTCATCCAGCACCGCCTGCTTGGTCGGCTCCAGCACACAATCGAGGCGGCGCAGCACGGTGAACGGCAGGATGATCTTGCCATAGTCCGCCTGCTTGAAGTCCCCCCGCAGCAGGTCCGCAACCGACCAGATGAGCGATGATAGTGCCTGCTGGTTCACCCGCAGTGTCCCCCTTGAAGTCTTTCGGCGGACTTGAACCTATCGCGGCATGTTATGGCAAGTGCTAATGCCGGGCTGTTTTGGCAGAAAAATGCGAGGCGGTAAGATCATCTATGATGTAGGCGGTTACCCCCTTGGGGGTCTCTTCCCCTTAATGGAGCGCATCGGTGAGAATACCTCTTTCAGATCGACCACGAAAGTTCTGCAGCAAGTGCGATGAGATAACGCCTTGGAACTCCCATGACCGCTGCCTGCAATGCCAGCGTCGGAGGAGTAAGGCCTACGCGGAGCGCAGGATTGCCTCAGGAGGGGGGTTCTCGTCAGAGGTCAAAGAGCGATTGAAGGCAGCCAACCCACTTCGATGCCCCAAGTGCGGTCGCCCTTGGTCTGAGGTGAAGAAGCACGCGCAGCATCCTGAGACGCCATGGCACTTCGACCATCACATGTCGCCGCAGCACGGAGGGACGAACGACGACAGCAACGCCCGGATAATGTGTTGGCCCTGCAACCTCGAAAAGCTGAACAAGAGCGTCTAGCGTCCAAATGGGCAGGGGCTATCGGACGGTGGCTGCCTCAGCGCCAGATGCGTCCAATAGCATTGGGTGTTGACTTTTGGACGTTGCTCGACGAAAGCTCTAGAACCTATTGGACACCTTGGAGGGCTTCGGCATGCTAGTCGGGTACGCGAGAACATCAACTGAAGAGCAAGTTGCTGGGCTTGAGGCGCAGGTCAGGGACCTGATGGCACATGGCTGCGAGAAGGTCTTCCAGGAGCAGGCCTCTGCGGCTGGCAATCGCCCCCAACTCGATGCCGCGCTCGCCTTCCTGCGTGATGGTGATGCCCTCGTTGTGACCAAGGTGGACCGGTTGGCCCGCAATACCCAGGTTCTCGGGGCGGTCGTGGACGACCTGCACCATCGCGGCATCGGGTTGAAGGTGCTGCAGTTCGGCCAGGAAACGCTGGACACGCGTGGGGCTTATGGCCGCTTCATCCTCAACATGTTCGGCGCGTTCGCGGAGTTCGAGAGGAGCTTGATGAAGGAGCGCCAGATCGAAGGCATCACCAAGGCCAAGGCCGAAGGCAAGTACAAGGGGCGCAAGCCGACTGCTCGCGTGAAGGCAGACGACGCAGTGAGCCTGTTCCAATCAGGGCGCACGGTGTCTCAGGTCTCCAAAGAGCTTGGCATCGGACGAGGTTCGGTCTATCGGGCTCTGGAAGCCGCTGGGCTCAAAGACGCAGCCCGTGCTTCAGACAACACGCAATGAAGACCCCGTGAGCCTTTTCCTCCGCGTCCGCACTGCCTGGATGCGGGGTGGCTAGTTTGAGCCTATGACCGAAACGACTTCGACCGACGATAGCATTGTCCCTGCGAAGACAATCAAGCCCGACGACCGCCTCCTCAACCCTTATCGGTACCCTATTACGGACGACGCGAAGCGGCTGCTGTCGTCCATATGTGAGGAGGTAGATGTTCAACAACAGGCCCACAAACCTCGCCGGAGGCAGCGTAAGGCGACCGACCTAAACACCTTCCGGGCCACGGTTGTGGCCGTGATGTCGGACCTCGTGCGTCAGTGCATAGAGGGAGAAATCAAGGGCGTATCGCTGAGCCGGTCGAATGATTGGCCTCCTGTCAGGTACCAGAGCCCCATCCACAACAAGATGCTGGCTGGTGTTCTCGACGCCTTGTCCGAGCAGGGTCTTGGCTACCTGCAGCAGACAAGCGGCCAATGGGGCTTTGACGGTGAGGGGCACCTCACAAGCCTACGCCCGACTAAGAAGCTACAGGATGCCGTGCGTTCTGCTGGGCTCTCCTATGACGCAATTGGTGGCGGTTGCGGTGGGGAGGTCCTTCACCTGCAGGGACCACAACCCAGGTTCGGGAGAGCTCCACTCCTCGGTTATGATGAGACGCCGGAGACCAACGCGCTCCGCCACCAGGTGACAAAGGTGAACGACTGGCTCACGACCGCTGAGCTTTCAGTGGACGAGGATTTACTGTCGGCAACGGACCAGTTTCCGGACTTGGGTGATCGCTGGCTCGTTCGACGGTTCACGCAGGGCACGGTCGAGGCTGGAGGCAGGCTTTGGGGCGGTTTCTGGCAGGGAATGAAGAAGGACTTGAGGCGGAAGGCTTTGCTCATCGATGACGAGCCTGCTGTGGAGTTGGACTTTGGTCAAGCGGGTGCTCGCATCCTCTATGGGATAGCCGGGGTGCCGGTTCCAGACACGGACCTCTACGCCGTTCCTGGGTTTGAGCATCATCGTGATGGTGTCAAAGCGGCATTGGCCTCAATGACTTTTGCCAATCGGAGGCTGGTCCGCTTTCCTCCTGGCATGAAGGCCAAGTTCGGGAAGACCCACACCATGAATAAGGTTGTGAAGGCGGTGGAGAACCATCACCGCCCAATCGCCCATCTGTTCTTTACTGGAGCTGGTCATCATGCCCAGCGTATCGAGAGTGACATCATGGTTGAGACCCTTGTTCGCTTGGTTGACCTAGGGGTCACTGCGCTGCCCATCCACGATGCTGTCATGGTCAGTAGAGCCTCAGCTGCGGTGGCTGGTGGTGTAATGCTGGATGTCTTTGAGAAGAAGGCGGGGGTGGCGGGACAACTCAGTTCCTTCCCTGTGGACGTGCTGAAAGAGTGCATTGCTGATGAGCTATGTGGTGGCTGATGTAATTGGACATCGATCAGCATCTGTCATGTCGATCTCACACCAGCCATGGCCAGCTCCATCCTTCATGAGCTCAACCTCAGCCACTCCATAGGAGGACCCGTAAGCGATGACTGACTGGAACAAGCGCAGGGCCAGGAAGGCCGAGGTGAAGGCGCGTGCAGAGCAGCCTAACCACATGTACGGCTACTGCCGGGTTGTGCACTGTGGCAAGGCGGCGAGGGCCGGAACAGGCGAAGGCCTGGACATGGTCTTCTGCCGTTCGCACGCAGACCACTACAGCCGTCACGGCAGCCCGTACAAGGCCAGCTATACTGCTGCAGAGATGCGTCCACATCGCAATGAGGCACGCAAGTGGCTCAAGACGAACGAGGCCGAGCCGGATGTTCAACGCGCGCTGTTACGGGTGCGAGGGCTTTATCAGCAGGCGGGGCCGCACGTGGAAGCGTTCCGGCTGCGGGGTCTAACCCCCCGAGAACGAGCGTGGGCCGCCTGGGCGAGGCTGCGTAAGGCGTCTGTGGACCCCCTACGGGTCCTAGAAGTCTGGCTTGCGGTCGATGGTGTCATCGCTGCCGACCCCCAACCGGACAACGACCCAGAGTTCAGGCGTGTCCAGCTTGCTAAGCTCGTTCATCGCCTCGCGTCTGGCACCCACAAGGTTTGGCCGTCGCCGGGAGGTAAAGTTGAAGAGATGCACTTTTATCCAAGGTCTAGGGGACGAGTGCTGCGTCACCTTGGGCAGGACTTAGAAGACGCTTTGTCCTTCTTGAAAACGTAAACATTGCTGCTATCCATAACTCTCAAGTCAATCGGCTGGGGACGAGTATGTACGAGCAGATCAACGGGCGTTTCGAACTAAATCTGAAGCGCGTCGACAGTTTGATTTCGATCTATGAGACGTACTTGCATAAGCCGGGACAAGGGCGTCGAAAGGTAACTGAAACGGATGTACTAAGAGCTGCCGTGGTATTGTTGCACGCGGCCGTGGAAGATTTTCTGCGGTCGCTTTTGGTTTGGAAACTCCCGCTGGCACCAGCTCAGAGGCTCAACGACATCCCTTTGCTGAGCAACGACCCGAAAAAGACTGCCACGAAATTCTGGCTCGGCGAACTGGCCCAGTTTCGTGGGATGACCGTGGAAGACTTGATAGCAAAGTCTGTTGCCTCTCACTTGGAAGGGTACCAGAGCTTCAACAACATCGGCGACGTTGTGAGCGCACTTGCGGATTGTCAGCTTAGCCCCGAGGGACTTGATCGCGCCGCCATTGAGGAGATGATCAAGCGCCGCCACAACATTGTGCACAAGGCTGATAGAAATCAGAAGGAAGGCAAGCAGGGGCTTCACAAGGTGGCCTCGCTCACGCCAAATGCGGTTCGAGGCTTTCTGACGGCGGTCAGGACGCTTCAAACGGCCGTGACCGACCAGCACGCTTAAACTTCCAAGTGTTACATTTGTATGTTACATCACATACTGGACGGCAATGCATAAGGCATTGAAATTGCTTCGATAAGCGGCCTAAGAGGAGTTTCCCTCTCTCTCCGCCAGTCTTTCCTTCCAAAACATTTTTGAAACCAGCTGATTATAGCGGTTTTGTTGCTGTTTTGACGCGCGCAAAACAATTCTTTCTCCGACGTGGGACTGTTTTGGTTTCAATCGTTCCGTGGCACCAGTGGTCCCGGTCGCGGCATGGAAACCTATCCCTCTTTCGCCTTAGGCTGTTTCCTCCATGCGTCCGGCGGCGCGGTCGAAGCCCTGGGCGATGGCGTCGCGCATGGCGTTTCGGGCGGCTTGCGGATCGCCGTCGCGGATGGCTTGTGCAATGCGGCGGTGGACGCCGACTGTGATGGCGAGCGCTGCAGGATCATTGACGGGTGACGAAATGGTGAAGGCTGCGGTGAGCGCCATTTCCACCAAGGCGCTGATCGAGGCCATGAAGGGATTGCCGGAGGCTTCGGCGACGACCTTGTGAAATTCGAGGTCGTAGCGTGCGAAATCGGCCGGATTTTCGGCGCTTTCCATCTTGTCGACGCTTTGCAGCAGGCGCTCAGCCTGTTCTGGGGCGGCGCGTTCGGCGGCAAGCGCTGCGGCTTCGATCTCGATGCCGATGCGCACTTCTGCGAGGCTGCGCAAAAAGGCGACATCGGGGCCAAGCTCGAAATGCCAGGCCAGCACATCGGCGTCGAACAGGTTCCAGCGCTCCTTGGGCAAAACGCGGGTGCCGATGCGGGCGCGGGCTTCGATCAGGCCTTTAGCGGCAAGGGTTTTTAGCGCTTCGCGCAGCACCGTGCGGGAGACGCTGAAGCGTTCGAGCAATTCGCTATCGGGCGGCAGGATGGTGCCCGATGGATATTGTTCGGAAACGATGGCGAAGCCGAGTTCCCAGAGCACATCGGAATGCAGATTGCGCGCGGGGTTGCGACCGGACAATGTTGCGATGAGGTCGCCCGAATGGCGTGCGCGTCCACCGGACCTGTCCATGTCGCTTCGTCTCCTTGTTGTGTTTTCGACCTTAAGCACAGGCTCATAAGTATGACAATAAGTCCGGGCCTTTGAGGCTGGACACTGGCCTGTCTGCCGCGCCATGGTGCGCGCCAATTCTCTGATTTGACGACAAGGATAATGTGGCCATGAGCAAAACCGAAACCATCGACAAGGTTCTCCAGAGCGTCGATGCGGGGCTCGACAAAAGCCTTGAGCGGCTGTTCGATCTTTTGCGCATCAAGTCCATTTCCACCGACCCGGCCTATGCTGCCGAATGCCAGAAGGCGGCAGACTGGATTGCCGATGAGTTGAATGGTCTCGGCTTTGACGCGTCCGCGCGCCCAACGCCGGGGCATCCGGTGGTGGTCGCTCATGGCCCGCAACAGGCGGGGCCGCATGTCTTGTTTTACGCCCATTACGACGTGCAGCCCGTCGATCCGCTTAATCTCTGGCATTCCGATCCGTTCGAGCCGCAGATCGTGGAAAGAGATGGTCGCAAGATCATCGTGGCGCGCGGTGCTTCCGACGATAAGGGCCAGATGCTGACCTTTATCGAAGCCTGCCGGGCCTGGAAGCAAGCGACCGGCTCCCTGCCGATCCGCATCTCGCTGATGCTGGAAGGTGAGGAGGAAAGCGGCGGCAAAAACCTGCCGCCCTTCATGAAGGACAATGCGGAAGAGCTGAAGGCCGATATCGCGCTGGTCTGCGACACCGATATGTGGGACCGCCAAACCCCTTCGATCACCACAATGCTCCGCGGTCTGGTTGCCGATGAGGTGGAAATCATTGCTGCTGACAAGGACCTGCACTCGGGCATGTTCGGCAATGCGGCGCGCAATCCCAATCAATTGCTGGCCGAAATCATTGCCAGCCTGCGCGCGCCTGATGGCTCGGTGACTCTGCCCGGTTTTTACGATGATGTGGCCGAGATTTCGCCAGAGGTGAAGGCGCAATGGGCCGGGCTTGGCTTTGACGAAAAGGCCTTTCTGGGGGCGGTTGATCTTTCGGTGCCGGCCGGAGAGCAAAGCCGCTCGGTGCTGGAACAGCTCTGGGCGCGGCCAACCTGCGAAATCAACGGCATGAGCGGTGGCTATATCGGGGATGGTTTCAAGACAGTCATTCCTGCCCGTGCCAGCGCCAAGATTTCGTTCCGTCTCGTGTCGGGCATGGACCCGCACAAAATCCGCGCTGCCTTCCGCGCCCATGTCGAATCCATGCTGCCCGCCGACGTCACGGTCAAATTCACCCCGCATGGTGCTTCGCCTGCGATCACCGTTCCTGCTGACGGCGAATTTCTGCGTCAGGCGCTGTCGGGGCTGACCGATGAGTGGGGCAAGCAGGCGGTCATCACCGGCTCGGGGGGCTCGATCCCGGTGGTGGGCGAGTTCAAATCCATCCTTGGCCTCGACACGCTGCTTATTGGCTTCGCGCAGGTGGATGACCAGATTCATTCGCCCAACGAGAAGTATGATCTCGACAGCTATCACCGCGGCATCAGGAGCTGGGTGCGGGTGTTGGGTGCGCTGGCAAGCTAGTGGCGGGATGTAGCCTCTAGCACCATGATGCCCTCGGGCTTGACCCGAGGGCCACTTGCCGAGTGCAAATTTGCGTGCATTCTGGCTTCGATAAAGGCCCTCGGGTCAAGCCCGAGGGCAGCGCCGTGCGTGTTTGAATATCACCGGCACGCCGGGATTAAACCAGCCACACCGCGATAATCGCGATCACCGCCGGCACCGTCTGAATAAACAATATCTTCTTCGAAGACGTCACCGCCCCGACGATTCCGGCCACCGCCACGCAGGCGAGGAAGAACATCTGGATCTGCCAGGCAAATGCCGGGTCGGGATGCACCAGGCCCCAGATCAGGCCAGCGGCGAGAAAGCCGTTATAGACGCCCTGATTGATGGCGAGGGTTTTGGTCTGGCGCGAGAATTCCGGCGTCAACCCGAAGGCCTTTTGCCCGCGCGGTGTGTCCCACCAAAGCACTTCGAGCAGCAGAATATAGACATGCAGCAGGGCCACGAGGCCCACAAGGATCATTGCAATAATTGCCATTTTAGCCCTCCACGGCCACGTCGAGCGCCAGTTCTACCATATCCACCAGCGAAGTCTGCCGGTCATCGGCGCTGATTTCTTCGTGGGTGATCAGGCAATCGGTCATGGTGCAGATGGTCAGCGCCTTGACGCCAAAGCGGGCGGCCAGCGTGTAAAGCGCCGCGGCTTCCATTTCGACACCGATGACGCCGTGATCGAGCAGGGCGCCATAGCCTTCCAGGCCCGGTTCGCGGTGATAAAAAATGTCCGAGGACAGGATATTGCCAGCGTGGAATTTGAGGCCCTTGGCATCGGCCTTGTCGGCAGCGGAGCGCAGCAGGCCAAAATCGGCGATGGGCGCGTAATTATAGGGGTCGAACCGGCCCTTCACGATGGAGGAATCGGTGCTTGCACCCTGTGCCAGCACCACGTCGCGCACCTTCACCTTGTCATTGAGCCCACCACAGGTGCCAACACGGATGAGCGTCTTGGCGCCAAATGTGTTGATCAGCTCATGCACATAGATCGAGAGCGAAGGCTGGCCCATGCCCGAGGCCTGCACCGAAATCGGCTTGCCTTTCCATGTGCCGGTATAGCCAAGGCAATTGCGCACCGAATTGACCAGTTTGGGATTGTCGAAAAAGGTCTCGGCAATCCATTTGGCGCGCAGCGGATCGCCCGGCAGCAGCACGGCTTCGGCGTAGTCGCCGGGCTTGGCGTGGTTGTGCGGCGTGGTCATGGCGCTTGTTCCTTGTTGTCCATTTGGTCAAATCATTGCCACCCAAGGCGGTTAAAGACAATGCTTGGCAAGAGAACTGCTTGACGAGAGGGCGAGACAGCCCCATTTACCCCGCCAGCCAAGGAGACAGCTTATGGTCGCGAAGATTTTCATCGACGGTGAAGCGGGAACGACGGGTCTGCAGATCCGTGAGCGCCTTGCGGGCCGCCGCGACCTCGAAGTCATCTCCATCGCTCATGACAAGCGCAAGGATCAGGATGAGCGCAAGCGGCTGCTCAATGCTGCTGACGTCGCCATCCTTTGTCTGCCGGACGACGCGGCCAAGGAAAGTGTTGCACTGATTGAGAACGACACGACGCGGGTGATCGATGCTTCGACCGCCCATCGCGTCAACGAGAACTGGGCCTATGGCTTTGCCGAAATGGATATTGGCCAGACAGAGGCCATTGCCGATGCGCGCTACGTCGCCAATCCCGGCTGCTGGCCGCAGGGGCTGATTGCCTCGGTGCGCCCGCTGCTTGAGGCCCGTCTGATCCCCGCCGACTTCCCGCTCTCCTATCACGGTATTTCCGGCTATTCCGGTGGCGGACGGCAGATGATTGAGGAATATGAGGCGACAGGCGGCAAGCCGAGCCAGTACGCGCCTTATGGTCTCACCTTCAAACATAAGCATCTGCCCGAGATGCAGACCTATTCCGGCCTTGCCCGCGCGCCTTTGTTCGAGCCGGTGGTTGGCAATTTTGCTCAGGGCATGACCAATTCGGTGCCGCTACATCTCGATATGTCCGCTGAAATCCCAACCGGCAGGCAGTTGCATGCCGCGCTGGCCGATTATTATGCCTCCATCCCCGACAGCTTTGTGCGCGTTGCGCCCTTTGACGAGACATCGGGCAAGGGTGCGGGCCTTGATCCACAGGTGCATAATGGCACCAACACGTTGACCCTGCATGTCTTTGCCAATGACGATGCGGCTCAGGCCGTGGTGGTCTCGGTCTATGACAATCTGGGCAAGGGTGCCTCGGGCGCGGCGGTGCAGAACCTCAACATCATGCTTGGGGTCAATCCACGCGAGAGTTTGCAGGGCTGAGGTGACACCCCTTCCTTCTCCCCTTGTGGGAGAAGGTGGATCGCGCAAAGCGCGAGACGGATGAGGGGTTCTTGCCTAACGCAAACCCGTAATGAGGGGATAGCTCAGCACCCCTCATCCGCCCTTCGGGCACCTTCTCCCACAACGGGAGAAGGAAGAGCCGTACGCTTCGGTACGGTTGTGTCTTGACCAAAACCCCGCTTTCGCGCAAAGACGCTCTTAACAGCGAGGTCCCCAAACTCATGGATAAGTTCACCACTCTGACCGGTGTCGCGGCGCCCCTGCCGATCATCAATATCGACACCGATATGATCATCCCCAAGCAGTATCTCAAAACCATCAAGCGCACGGGTCTGGGCACCGCCCTGTTCTCCGAAATGCGCTATAATGAAGATGGCACCGAGAACCCCGATTTCGTTTTGAACAATCCGGCCTACCGGAATGCGCAGATCATCGTGGCCGGTGACAATTTCGGCTGCGGCTCCTCACGCGAACACGCCCCTTGGGCGCTGCTTGATTTCGGCATTCGCTGCGTGATCTCGACCAGCTTCGCCGATATTTTCTACAATAACTGCTTCAAGAACGGCATCCTGCCGCTCGTGGTTACGCCCGATCAGCTCAAACTGCTGCTCGACGACGCCGAGCGCGGCGCCAATGCGACGCTGACCGTCGACCTCGAAGCCCAGACCATTCGCGGTCCCGATGGCGGCGAAATCCATTTCGACATTGACCCGACCCGCAAGCAGATCCTGCTCGAAGGTCTCGATGACATTGCCGGCACGCTAAAGTCCGATCCGTCCATCTCCGCCTTTGAAGGCAAGATGGCTGCCGAACGTCCCTGGCTCTGAGCTGATATGGTCGAGATCGTCCTTGAAACCGAGCCCAGCGCTGAAACGCGCACGGCCATTCTGGACGGTCTCATCGCCTATAATCTTGGCCAGACCGGCGACGGATTCGGGCCGCCCAAGACATTGGCTCTGTCGCTACGCGATCCAGAGACCGGCAAGCCTGTTGGCGGGCTGACCGCGCGCATCACCTTTGACCGTATGTTCGTCGAGCTTTTGTTCGTGCCTGAACATCTGCGTGGTCAGGGCATGGGCGACAGGCTGATGCAACAGGCCGAGGATGTGGCTCGCGAGAGTCGATGCACAGGCATCTGGCTTGATACGTTCTCGTTTCAGGCGCCAGGCTTCTACAAAAAGCGTGGCTATTCCGAATTCGGCGCCATCGCCGATTATCCGCCCGGCTTCACCCGGCATTTCCTCCACAAAACCTTGGTTTGATCGCATGGTTCAGCGCGTTTCCACCGGCTCTCCCTTCGAAGCCACATTCGGTTATTCCCGCGCTGTGCGCCATGAGGACACGGTCTATGTGTCGGGCACGACGGGCTATGATTATGCTTCAATGACCATGCCCGAAAGCGTGGGCGAGCAGGCCAAGAATGCGCTGGCCACGATCGACAAGGCGCTCAAGGAAGCTGGCTCTTCGATTCAAGACACCGTGCGCGTCGTCTATTATGTCGGCGACCGCGCGCTGGTGAATGATGTGGTCGCTGCCGTTGGTCCGGTGTTCAAGGATATTCGTCCCGCCGCCTCCATGCTCATCGTGCAGATGATCGAAGAGGGTATGAAGATCGAGATCGAAGTGACTGCCCGCATTGGTGCGGCAAGCAGCCATAGCTGATACAGACGGGCGATGAGCAAACAGCAGATCGCCCTTATCCTTCATGCAGCGCTCCTCATCGGGGCGCTGTTTTTGCTTGTGCCCCGGCTCACCGCATGGGACCCGCGCGCGGGCTATCTGTTTTCACTCACCTTCTACTGGCTGTTTTTCTGTCTGCCGGTCATCGGCTGGCATGCCTTGCCCGGCAATGAGGGTCAATTGTTCAGCGAGAAAATGGCCTGGCGCGAATGGGGCATGATCCCGCTGCTGCTGGCGCAGGTTGGGCTCGTTGCGATTGTTACCTTCGTGCCCAATACCGCCATGCTGACCAGTGGCGGCATGTGGCTGGCCATTCTCATCGCCTCGATTAATGGGCCGCTGGAGGAAACCGCATGGCGCGGCGGCTTTCTCGGTGCTTTCCGAAATAGACCTAATCTTGGCTTCTGGCTGGGATCATTGTTTTACACGCTCTGGCATGTGCCGCTGCTCATGAGCGTCAATGTACATTTCGAGGGTGGCGCCGTTCCATTACTCGGTGGCGCAGCCGTTTTGGGCCTGTTCTGGGGGTGGGTCGTGTGGCGGACCGGGTCGGTCTTTTATGTCAGCATTGCCCACACGCTGACCAATCTCTTCGTGTTCTGGCTGCTGTTCGACCACAACCACTTTGCGGCCTGAGGCTCACCAGCCGTAATCGACCACCGTGAGGGTGCGAATACGCTCATTGTCCATCCACTCGATCACCGAATTGCGGTGCATGCCGATCAGCGCGGCACCGACCGGGCCAAGGATAGGCACATTGCCCCGCTCGCCAAAGGGCCGGTTGGGGTAGTTCAGTTTGCCCAGCCGCACCTGCGGTTCATCGTCCAGCCGGAACATGACGCGCTGACCCATTGAAACGCCCGCCGGGTGCCATGGCTCGCAGATGTCCGCGCGCTTTAATTCGCGTTCAAGATAGGCCGAGACATAGGGCAGAGTGTGGAAGCTCCGCTCCGCCAGCAGCATGACCCGATTGTAGTCATCCGAGTTTATGAGGATTTCGGGCAGCGGCAGGGATGGAAACAATTGAAACACCAGAAATGGAGCGTGCTTCTCATATTCTGCCGTCCAATTGCACAGTCAATGGGCAGAGAAGAATATTTCAGGGCAATATGCGTCAGGTTTATTGACCTAACATCGGCGTCATGGCAATTGTGTGCCGCATTTTTATGCGTCTTGCATAATTCATACTCATGAGGGTCACATATGTCCGACGACACCCTGCTCGACCGCGCGCTCATCCGCCTGGAAGAAGCTGCCAACCATTTGCAGATCGATCCGGATGTGACCGAGAAGCTGAAATATCCGCGTGAAACTACCAAGACACGGCTGCTGATCCGTATGGATGATGGGTCGCGCAAGTCTTTCCTCGCCTGGCGCTGCCGCTATGACGATACACGTGGCCCCACCAAGGGCGGCATTCGCTTCCACCCCGACAGCACGATCGAGGAGGTCGAAACGCTCGCCTTCTGGATGACCTTCAAGTGCGCGGTGATGAACCTGCCCTATGGCGGCGGCAAGGGTGCGATCCGCGTCGATCCGCATGAATTGTCCAAGTCAGAACTGGAGCGCCTGAGCCGCGCCTATGTTCAGGCCTTCGCCAATATCATCGGCCCCGACCGCGATATTCCGGCGCCCGACGTTTATACCAATGCCATGATCATGGGCTGGATGAGCGACGAATATAACCAGATCACCGGTCAGGTTTCGCCGGCCGTGATCACCGGCAAGCCGATTGCTCTGGGTGGCTCGCTGGGCCGCAATGACGCCACTGCCCGCGGCGGTTTCTACCTCGTGCGCAACCTCGCTGCCGAGCTTGGTCTCGACAAGGATCACACCGTCGCCATTCAGGGCTTTGGCAATGCCGGCCAGTTCTATGCCCGTCTCACCGCTGCCGATGGTAATTCGGTTGTAGCCGTGTCGGACTCTGCGGGTGCCATCTACCGCCCAGGCGGTCTCGATGTCGAAAAGCTGATTGCGGGCAAGAATGCTGGCCGTCGCGTCGCCGATATGGCTGCCGAACTGGGCGCCAATGTCATCACGCCCGACGAGCTGCTGGCTGTCGAAGCCGACCTGCTGGTTCCCGCTGCCCTTGAAGACATGATCACCAAGGACAATGCCGGCACGATCAAGGCCAAGGTCTTGCTTGAACTCGCCAACGGTCCGGTGACGCCCGATGCCGACAAGGTTCTCGAACAGAACGGCGTTATCGTTCTGCCCGACATTCTGGCCAATGCTGGCGGCGTCACGGTGTCCTATTTCGAATGGGTACAGAACCGTCAGGGCTATTACTGGGACCTCGAAGAAATCCACGCCCGCCTGCTCAAGATCGTGGAACGCGAAGGCCGCGCCATCTGGACCATTGCCAAGGACCGCAATGTCTCGGTTCGCTCGGCTGCCTATATCCACGCGTTGGGCCGTCTCTCGACCGCTATCGAAGCCCACGGCACCCAGCCATTTTTTGCGGGTTGATTAGAAAGCCTAGCACCGTGCTGCCCTCGGACTTGATCCGAGGGCCAGTTGCGGTCAGCACAAGCGGGCAAAGGTCCTCGGGTCAGGCCCGAGGACAGCGCGGTGACCGGGACCGGACGATTATCCTTATCCCCGTCCTTGCCTAAACACGCAAAATCCCGCTATGTGCGGCTCCAAGTGTACCCACCAGTACGGCGAGGAGTTTTCCCGACATGGCAACCCATTCCCTTTTCCTTCTGCCCGGCGACGGCATCGGCACCGAGATTATGGTCGAGGTGGAAAAGCTCATCGCCTGGACCAATGCCGAAGGGCTCACCGATTTCTCGACCGATAGCGGTCTTGCCGGCGGTGCTGCCTATGACAAGCATGGCGTCGCCATCACCGATGAGGACGTGGCCAAGGCCAAGGCCGCCGATGCTGTGATCTTCGGCGCCGTGGGTGGCCCCAAGTGGGATAATGTTCCCTATGAGCACCGCCCTGAGGCTGCTCTCCTGCGCCTCCGCAAGGAATTGGCCGTCTTCGCTAATCTGCGTCCTGCTATCTGCTATCCGGCGCTGGCCGAAGCCTCCTCGCTGAAGAAAGAGCTGGTCGAAGGCCTCGACATCCTGATCGTGCGCGAGCTGACCGGCGGCGTTTATTTTGGCGAACCCAAGACCATCACCGATCTGGGCGACGGCCAGAAGCGCGCTATTGATACCCAGGTCTATGAAACCTACGAAATCGACCGTATTGCCCGCGTCGCCTTTGATCTCGCCCGCACCCGTGGCGGCAAGGTCCATTCCGCCGACAAGAAGAATGTCATGAAGTCCGGCGTGCTCTGGGACGAAGTGGTCAAGGGCGTCGGCAAGGACTATCCCGATGTCGAGCTGCACCACATCCTGGCCGACAACGCGGCGATGCAGTTGGTGCGTACGCCAAAACAGTTCGACGTCATGGTGACCGACAATCTCTTCGGCGACATTCTCTCCGACGTCGCCGCCATGCTGACCGGCTCGCTCGGCATGCTGCCCTCTGCCTCGCTCGGCGCGCCTGATCCGGTCACCGGCAAGCGCAAGGCTTTCTATGAGCCCGTCCACGGCTCGGCCCCGGACATTGCCGGCAAGGGCATTGCCAATCCCATCGCCATGATCGCGTCCTTTGCAATGGCGCTGCGCTACAGCTTTGGCATGATCGAGCTGGCGACCCGTGTGGAAGACGCCATCTCTGCCGTGCTTAGCGATGGTCTGCGCACCGGTGACATCGCACAGGATAATCGCAAGACCGTCGGCACCGAGGAAATGGGCGCGGCAATTCTGGCGAAGCTCAAGCGCTAATTTTATCTGCTGGATGTCCCCCCGTCGCAGGCCGGGGCCCATCTCCATATCTCATGATGGATCCCGGCCTGCGCCGGGATGACATCGAGATTGGCGAGAGTTCAAAGCAACAAAAAGCCCCGATGTTTCCATCGGGGCTTTTTCATTTCAGTAATGCTGAAATTCTTATTCAGCAGCGCCTTCGGCGACAGCAGCGGCCTTGGCGGCGCGTTCTTCAGCGCGTTCCTTGGCCTTCTCGCCGGGAACGGCCTTGTTCGGGTTGTTGCGGGCTTCGCGCTTCACGAGGCCAGCAGCGTCGAGGAAACGCAGAACGCGGTCGGTCGGCTGGGCGCCAACGCCCACCCAATGCTGGGCGCGTTCATTGTTGAGCACGACGCGGTTTTCAGCGTCCTTGGCCAGGAGCGGATTGAAGGTGCCGATCTTTTCGATGAAACGGCCATCGCGCGGCGAACGGGCGTCAGCGATGACGATGTGGTAGAAGGGGCGCTTCTTGGTGCCGGCACGGGCAAGGCGGATCTTGAGAGCCATTTTTCAGTCCTGTCAGTAAGTCGGTTTAAGTCGGTTATTTTTTCTTGCCCAGACCGGGGAGGCCGGGGAAACGGGCTGCTCCGCCCAGACCGGGAAGAACCGGTCCGCCGGAGGATTTCAAAAGCGCATTAACGTCGCTGGGCAATGCCTTCTGCTGCGGCAGGTCTGCCGAGGGCAGGCCTTTCAATTGTTCGGGGTTGATACCGGCCTGACGCGCCATCTGTTCGAGCTGGGCCGGGTCCATCTTGGAAAGGTCGGGCATACCACCGAGCATCCCGCCCATCTTGCCGCCAAACATGCCGCCGAGAGCGCCCATGCCGCCCTTGGAGACTTTCTTCATCATGTCCGCCATCTGGCGGTGCTGCTTGGCGAGCTTGTTGATTTCGCTGACTTCGACGCCCGCACCGGCGGCGATGCGCTTGCGGCGGGAGGCGTTGAGCAGATCCGGTTCGGCCCGCTCCTTCTTGGTCATTGAATTGATGATAGCAACCTGACGGTCGAATACTTTTTCATCGACATTGGCGCCGGCCATGGCCTTCTTGAGCTGGCCTGCGCCGGGCAACATGCCCATCAGGCCACCCATGCCGCCCATCTTCTTCATCTGCAGAAGCTGGCTGCGCAGGTCGTCGAAGTCGAAAGAGCCCTTCTTGAGCTTCTTCGCCATCTTGGCCGCGTCTTCGGCAGAGACATGCTCGGCCGCCTTTTCCACGAGCGAAACGATGTCGCCCATGCCGAGAATCCGGTCGGCAATACGCGCGGGATGGAAATCTTCCAGCGCATCCATCTTCTCGCCGACACCGATCAGCTTGATCGGCTTGCCGGTGGCTGCACGCATGGACAGAGCCGCGCCGCCACGGCCATCGCCGTCAACGCGGGTCATGACGATGCCGGTAATATCGAGGCGGCCATCGAAGGAGCGTGCGACGTTAATCGCATCCTGACCGGTTAGTGCATCGACGACCAGCAGGATTTCGTGCGGGCGGGCGATGTCCTTGATGCTGACGGTTTCGGCCATCAGTTCTTCATCGATATGGGTGCGGCCCGCGGTGTCGAGAATGAGCACGTCATAGCCACCGAGACGGCCTTCGCGCTCGGCGCGGCGGGCAATCTCGACGGGTGTTTCAGTCGCGACGATGGGCAGCGTATCGACGCCGACCTGTTCGCCCAGAACGCGGAGTTGCTCCATGGCAGCCGGGCGGCGCGTATCGAGGGAGGCGAGAAGAACTTTCTTCTTCTGCTTGTCCTTGAGGCGCTTGGCGATCTTGGCGGTGGTGGTGGTCTTGCCCGAGCCCTGAAGGCCGACCATCAACAGCGTGACGGGAGCGGGGGCATTGAGATCGATGGTGACGGCATCGGAACCGAGGACGGAAACAAGCTCGTCATTGACGATCTTGACCACCTGCTGGCCCGGCGTCACCGAACGGGTGACTTCAGCGCCGACGGCGCGCTCGCGCACCTGTTCGACAAAGGCGCGAACGACTTCGAGCGAAACGTCGGCCTCGATCAGCGCCCGGCGGATTTCGCGCATGGCCGCATCGACATCGGCAGCGTTGAGCGCGCCGCGTCCGCGAAGACCATCGAAAATTTTGCCAAGCCGGTCTGAGAGGCTCTCGAACATCTTTTTTCCTTTTCGCTCGCGGGGGCTAGTCCCCGGAGAGATAAGTGTCAAAAGGCCAAATGCAAAACCCACCCGCGGGCGCAACGCGCTGGCGGATGTTGGCCTCCGGGATCGTCGAACCCGTTTGGGGTCCCGGTCGGCTGGTCAGGAGCAAAAGCCTGATGAACGTGCTGGCTTTAGGGGAAAGGGGGGGCGGAGTCAATAAAAGCGGCGTATTTTCCGGCAATAGAACGTCCGTCACCGCAGCGATCAAGCACGACCGAGCAGCGCCATGATGCGTGAACGCAAATTGGACGGTGTTTTCAGCATGATTGCCTTGAGTGTAGGGCGCAGCATGACGTCCCAGAACTGGGTAATCGCCCAGCCTTTTGGCGTTACCGGCAGGGCAAAATCGCGCACCGGAATGGTGTGTGTAGCGAAGGTCAATTTATAGGGCATGGCAGGAACGCCCAGATCACAACCTATTAGCCCTTCGTCGGCGCAGGTTCTGATGATCTCGCTGAGATGCAGCTTGCCGGGACTTTCGTCTGTCTGGGAGAAATCGCGGGCGGCCACATAGGCGTAGTAGCGTCCGCCGTGAACGAAGCCCCATTGTTCTGCAATCGGGCGTCCATTGTGGGTCAGCGAAAAGGTTTTGAGCCCAATATTGTCGCGTCCTGCGAGGCTTTTGCAGAAGGCGGGGAAGCCACCATCGCTGAAAGCGCGCGATGTCAGCCCCTGTTCACGCAAGCGCTCAGCGCGGCCGGACAAGGTGCGTTCGATCAGATCGAGTTGAGCCTGTCTGTCGGTGACGATCTGATGGTCTACCGGACCGTCGCGCTCGAGCCGATTGCGGGCGTTGCGCATATTCTTGCGCGTCTTGGTGCGCACAGTGGCGAAATAGGCTGCGTAATCAGGAAATTCGTTCAGGGCGACATTGGGCGCGCCAGCTTCGCTCCCTGTCTTTATCGCATTTGAGGGCATAGCGAGTGCCAGCGGTGATCCTTCGCGCACTTTGAGCAAACTGATTGCGTCGCACGGTGCTGCTTTGGTCGCCGCCTGCAACAGCTTTTGCAGGGCAGCGCGGGGCTGTGTTCCGGGTGCCAGCAACATGTCGGCATATTGGGTGAAGCCATTGCCCAATGGCTCAAGAATCCGGCGCGCCCGGGTGCTAATGCGTTCGAGCGGCAGAATGGCAATCAGGCGATCGCCTTGTTCCAATATGGCAATAACGGGATCGAACTGTTTATTGCCGCGTGTGGCCTCAAAATCGAAAATGGCGTCGGCCCAGGCAAAACTTTGAAAGGGTGTCGCTCCGACACTGTATTTTTCCAGCGCCTGCCAGCGTTCCGCCAAGGCATCGATGTCCTGACGGGTCCGCACTATTCTGGCGGCTGACATGCGCGCAGGAGCCGCCGCGCTTTCGACGCGGTGGTGATCAGGCGCGGTCATGGTCTGGCTCGCGATCATTTTTCAAACGTAAGGGCCGGAATGTCCCGCACGCCTTCGGGCGCAGTCGGATCAACCTCGAAGTCGACGGAATAGACCTTCTTCTTCTGCGGGTTAAGCGGAGAGAATTTTACCGCACCGGCAAGACCGAGCTTGGCAAGATAAGAGAGGCCCGTCACCTGCTGGCTGAGGGACTTTAAGCCCAGCTTATTGCGCAGGATGCCATTGGCGTAATTGACCGCGTAATGCTTGCGCAGGTCGTCGGTCCAGTGCTCGGTGGTGAAGCTGACATTGAGCATGCCGTGATTGACCACACGGTGTGGCCCGTTGAGCGGCCAATGCAGCATCTGTCCGGCTTCCAGATCATAGACCTGCGCGAAATCGTCGAACCAGGGCTCGAACGGCATGTCGGTTTCGCGCAATTGGCCGAGGATCAGCTTTTCGAGCGCCGGCTGGGAAATGAAAGGTGCCTGTGCCGGATAAACGTAAACCTTCTTGGTGCCGCGCACCTGCCAGAGGCTCTGACCGGGCACGTCGGAATGGTACTTTACCGAAACATTGGGCGAGGAAATGAGGATGGTGAGGTTACGCTTGTAGCTCTCAAATCCCGGTACGCGCTCTTCAAACTCGGCATAGAGAGTTTCGAGCAGCGTGCCATATGCGGGATTGATCGAGGCCGGGGCGGTGAGGTTGACCCAGATATTGCCGCTCTTGACCGTCTCGATGACGTCGCGGCCCGAAAGTCCCTTGATCTGGCCCTCGCGACGCTTGGGCGGATTGCCTGGCGTCTTTTGCGAATAGTTGACGTGATAAGCTTCGCGCGGGGCGCGGTCGATCAGGTCGGCCAGCGCATCGTCTGAAAACAGGTTCGATGCGGCAAGACTGTGGCTAAGACGCAATGACTGATTGCCCCAGAGTTGGGGGTAATGGGGCTGCCAGTCGGTGATGATCTGGTCGGTGATCAGGGGCATGTTCATTCCGGTCTGGCTCCACAAATGCAGGCATGCGACAATTCTTCGAGCCTATATTGACCGCAACTGTGGGCAGAGACACGCCAAACCTGCCGGTCTGGTTAAGGGTAAGCCCAGTGCAAGTGGTTAAGATTAAAAGAAAATCATATCTGTTGCGCTGTTTGCAGCGATGACACCATTCCCTCGCCTCTGGCCTGGGCACTGGCAATTGGCCATCAGTTCCGCCATATAGAAACCGAAACCGCATGAAGCACGCATTGCTGGTCCATTTGCCGGGAAAACCATTGTGAGCGATGTCCCCTTTTTGAAGATGAACGGGCTGGGCAACCAGATCATCGTTGCTGACATGCGCGGCACAACGGCGCGCGTCACGCCGCAGGCTGCCATTGCGATCAATGGTCGGGCAGAGACCAAGTTCGACCAGATCATGGCCATCCACGATCCGCGCACGCCCGGCACGGCCAATTATATCGAGATCATCAATTCAGACGGATCGCTGGCGCAGGCTTGTGGCAATGGTATGCGTTGCGTGGTGCAGGCATTGTCGAGCGAGCAGGGCCGGCAGAGGTTCACCTTCGAGACTGTGGCGGGCATCCTGTTCGGCGAGAAAGCCGATAATGGTCTCATCACCGTCGATATGGGTACGCCCAAATTCGCCTGGTATGAGATTCCGCTCAATGAGGAATTTGCCGACACGCGCGCTGTCGAATTGCAGATCGGGCCTATCGACGCGCCGGTTCTGCATTCGCCTTCAGTGGCCTCGATGGGTAATCCGCATGCCACGTTCTGGGTGAAGGATGACGTGTGGTCTTATGCTCTGGACCGGTTCGGTCCTTTGCTCGAAAACCACCCACTGTTTCCGGAGCGCTGCAATATTTCGATTGCCAATGTGGTGTCCGCCGACCGCATCATTCTGCGCACTTGGGAGCGTGGCGCGGGGCTGACCGAGGCCTGCGGCACAGCGGCCTGTGCGGCTCTGGTCAATGCCGCCCGCACCAAGCGCACGGGCCGCAAGGCGACCATCACCCTGCCCGGTGGTGATCTGGTGGTCGAATGGCAGGACAATGACCACGTGACCCTGACAGGGCCTGCCGAGTTTGAATGGCGCGGCCAGCTTGATCCCGCTACCGGCGCATGGACGCGCAGCGAGGCCGCTTGATGGCGGTCGAGACGCTGACATTTGGATGTCGCCTCAATGCCTATGAAGGTGAGGTGATGAAGGCCGAGGCCGAAAAGGCCGGGCTCGACAATGCCATTATCATCAATACCTGCGCGGTAACCGCCGAGGCAGTCAAACAGGCCAAGCAGGCCGTACGCAAGGCGCGACGCGAAAATCCGGCTGCGCGCATCATCGTCACGGGCTGCGCCGCGCAGACCGAGGCGCGCTCCTTTGGCGATATGGATGAGGTCGATCTCGTCATCGGCAATGCCGATAAGCTCAAGGCCGAGAGCTACCAGCCGATGGTCTTTGGCACGTCGCTCAATGACAAGGTGCAGGTCAACGACATTATGAGCGTGCGGGAAACCGCCGGGCATCTGATCGAAGGCATGGATGGGCGCACCCGCGCCTTCGTGCAGGTGCAGAATGGCTGTGATCATCGCTGCACCTTCTGCATCATTCCGTTCGGGCGCGGGCCGTCACGCTCGGTGCCTATGGGGCTGGTGGTTGAGCAGATCAAAACGCTCGTCGGCAATGGCGTTTCCGAAGTGGTGCTAACGGGGGTGGATATTACCTCTTATGGGCCGGACCTGCCCGGAGCGCCGACGCTTGGCAGACTAGTGCAATCCATCCTGCGTCATGTGCCGGACCTGCCGCGCCTGCGGATTTCGTCCATCGACTCCATTGAGGCCGACCCGGCGCTTTATGAGGCGATGCCCGACAAAAGGGTGATGCCGCATCTGCATCTGTCGCTGCAATCGGGCGATGACATGATCCTGAAGCGCATGAAGCGGCGGCATCTGCGCGACGACGCCTTGGGGGTGATTGCCAAGCTGCGGACCTTGCGGCCCGACATCGTGTTTGGTGCCGACATTATTGCCGGGTTCCCAACTGAAACCGAAGAAATGTTCGCAAATTCGATGAATTTTATCAGTGAGGCCGGGCTCACCTATATCCATGCCTTTCCTTATTCCCCACGCCCCGGAACGCCCGCCGCCCGCATGCCACAGGTGGCCAAGGGCATCGCCCGCAAGCGTGCTGCCTTGTTGCGCGAGGCCGGTGAACGGCAATTTATCGCGCTGGCGCAGTCGCTGATTGGCAGGACAGAAAGCGTATTGATGGAGCGCGGTGGGGTCGGCCGGACAGAGCAATTCGTCCCCGTTCGGCTTGACGGTATTGCTGCCGGGCAATTGCTCCCGGTGCGGATCACGGGCATGGATGGGCAAAGGCTCATCGGCGAGCCCTTGCGCGCTGCGGCATAGATCGAAAGACAGGTAATGAGCGAGAAAAAAACCGGCTTCTTCCAGCGCCTCTTCGGCAACCAGCCGGTACCAAGCCCCGCGCCGCCGGAAGTTCTGCCCGAAACGCCGGTCGAGCCCGTAACCGCGCCGGTGCCCGCCGCGCCCGAACCCCAAACGCTGCCCGAGACGGCCAAGGCCAACGATATTCCGCCCCCGCCCGGTCCGCCGGAAACGACACCGGACTATATCGAGAGCATCGAAGACCAGTTCGTCGCACCAACCCCTGTTGTGGCCGAGCCTGCGCAGCCCCAGGGCTGGTTTCAGCGGCTTGCTTCGGGTCTCAGGCGCTCGTCGGACAATCTCACCACCTCGATCACGTCGGTTTTCACCAAGCGTAAGCTCGACGCGGCGACGCTGGATGAGCTCGAAGACGTTCTGATCCAGGCCGATCTTGGCATCGACACGGCCACTGCCATTACCGAGACCTTGCGCCGAGACCGGTTCGACAAGGATGTGTCGGGCGACGATGTGCGCACTGTTCTGGCCAGCGAAGTCGAAAAGGTGCTTGGTCCGATTGCGCGGCCATTGGTGATTGATGCCAGCAAGAAGCCCTTCGTCATCCTGATGATCGGCGTCAATGGCTCGGGCAAGACAACAACTATCGGTAAGCTGGCGCAGAAATTTACCCGCGAAGGGCGCTCGGTCATGCTGGCGGCGGGCGACACGTTCCGTGCGGCGGCCATAGAGCAATTGCAGGTCTGGGGGCAGCGGACTGGCGCCCCTGTCATCGCGCGCCCGGCGGGAGCCGATGCTTCTGGTCTCGCTTTTGATGCAGTCACGCAAGCAAAGGCGGAAGGTCGCGATGTGTTGATCATCGATACGGCTGGCCGATTGCAGAATCGCGACGAGTTGATGGACGAGTTGGAAAAGGTCATCCGCGTTATCAAGAAAGTCGATCCGGAAGCGCCGCATGCCACGCTTTTGACGCTGGACGCGACGACGGGGCAGAACGCGATGAAGCAGGTCGAAATTTTCGGCAAGCGCGCTGGTGTGACGGGGCTGGTCATGACCAAACTCGATGGGACGGCGCGCGGCGGCATTCTGGTTGCTATCGCCAAAACATTCGGTCTGCCGGTCCATTTCATCGGTGTCGGCGAGGGGGTGGAAGACCTCGAGCCCTTTGAGGCCGATGATTTCGCCAAGGCGATTGCTGGCTTTGAAATGTCCCGATAGGGCAAGTCTCTCCTGTGGGGAGATTTAAGGTGAGACGGCCATGAGAGCTATGCTCGAATGGCGGACAAATGACCTAATCTAACCATTGTTGCGGCCTATCGGCTTGCATCAGGGGTTTTCAGCCATCACATTGGCTGCCTATGCCATGGAAAGATCAATGACCGACAAAGCTGCCGAACCGGACGTCAACTGGGATGAACTTAAACCCCAGATTACCAAGCTGGCGCTTGAACTGGGGCCGCTGGTGCTTTTCTTCATCATGAATGCGCGCGCTGACATCTTTGTCGCCACCGCCTGGTTCATGGTGGCCATGGTCATTTCGCTGATCCTGAGTAAGCTGATCCTGAAGAAAATCGCGGTGATGCCGCTGGTGACTGGCGCAGTCGTGCTGGTGTTTGGTGGGCTGACGCTATGGCTGCAGGACGACACCTTCATCAAGATAAAGCCGACCATCACCAATATGCTTTTTGCCTCGGTGCTGTTGGGCGGCCTGCTGTTTGGCCAGTCGCTGCTCAAATATGTGTTTGGCGATGTCTATAAGCTCAAGCCTGAGGGCTGGTGGAAGCTGACGCTCAATTGGGGTCTGTTCTTCGTGCTGCTGGCGGTTGTCAACGAAGTCGTGTGGCGCACACAGACCACCGATTTCTGGGTGGCCTTCAAGGTCTGGGGGATCATGCCGCTGACGGTGATCTTCTCGATGACGCAATTGCCGCTGCTCAACAAATATGCCCCGGACGCAGAGCCGGTGCAGCCGCCGCCTATCGTCGGGCAAGGCTGACCATCTGCCTTTGGGAAGCGCTATGACCAATATTGTCTGCTCGGCCTGCGGCGCGACCAATCGTGTAGGTCAGGGCAAGGACCTGAATACGGGCAAATGCGGCAAGTGTGGCGTGGCCTTGTTTTTAGGCAGACCTGCCGACACGAGCGGCGCAATTGTCGAAAAGCACATAGCCCGCTCCGACATTCCGGTGCTCGTCGATGTATGGGCGCCATGGTGCGGGCCATGCAGGGTGATGGGACCGCAGTTTGAAGCGGCGGCCCGCGCAGCGGAGCCCGATATTCGTTTCGTCAAACTCAATTCTGATGAGAACCAGGAATTGGCAGGCAGGCTTGGTATTCGCGGTATCCCCACGATGATCCTGTTCAAAGACGGCAAGGAAGCAGGGCGCGTGTCGGGCGCTATGTCGAGCGCCGATATTCTGGCCTGGGTCCGTCAACACGCCGTTTGAAGCACTCGTTACGCGCATAGCACCAATGAAGGGCTGGCGCCGGGCCTTGTGATGCCCTATCTCCCGCATTCAAGAGCCGGGCTTTCCGCCGCGGCCATGCTGGAGGACTTGCCATGTCGGCCCAGACCCCCACCAAGCGCCTGACCATTCGCGATATCGCGGCCATGCGTCAGCGCGGCGAGGCTATCGCAATGCTGACCGCCTATGACGCGACTATGGCGCGGCTGGTTGAGATGGCCGGTGTCGACATGATCCTTATCGGCGACAGCCTCGGTAATGTCGTGCTCGGTCACGAGACAACCCTGCCTGTTACGCTCGATGATATGATCCGCCATGCCGCGGCGGTGAAGCGTGGCTCCAGCCATGCCTTGCTGGTCTGCGACATGCCGTTTGGCTCGGTGACAGACCCTGACACGGCTCTGCGCAATGCGGTGCGGGTGATGAAGGAAACCGGCGTCGAGGCGGTCAAGATCGAGGGTGGGCTGGCCATGGCGCCCACGGTTGAAAAGCTGGTGGGCCATGGAATTGCGGTCGTGGCTCATATCGGGCTGATGCCGCAATCTGTACACCAGATGGGCGGCTATTACATGCATGGTAAGGACGAGGCCTCTGCTGCGCGCCTGCGCGAGGAAGCGCGCGCGTTGGAAGCTGCTGGCGCTTTTGCCATTGTCCTGGAATGCGTTACGCCGATCTTGGCTGCGGAGATCACCCGCTCTTTGACTATTCCCACCATCGGGATTGGTTCGGGCAAGGATTGCGCGGGGCAGGTGTTGGTGGTCAATGACCTGATCGGGCTCAGCACCAATCCGCCGCCCAGTTTTGCCAAGCCGCGTGCTGATGTGGCTGGTGTCATCCGGGCTGCGGTGAGTGATTATGTGGCTGAGACCAAGGCCGAGCGGCAGCCTATTCCCATGCCGCGGCGGGCCGACTGATGGCCAATATTCTCATTGCGGTTTCGGGTTCGATCTCGGCTTACAAGATTGCCGATGTCGTTTCAGAGCTCGGTAAGGCGGGCCATAAGGTGCAGTGCCTGCTGACCAAGAGTGCCAGGGAATTCGTCAGTCCGCTGGTGCTCGAAACACTGAGCGGAAACAAGGCCTTGTCCGATGTTTTCGGGCCTGACGTTTCGGGCACCGAGCATATTGATCTGGCGCGCTGGGCCGACCTTATGGTGTTTGCGCCGGCGAGTGCAAACATGCTGGCGCGCCTAGCGCTTGGATTGGCGGATGATCTGCCGAGCACGGTGGCGCTGGCGACGGAAGCGCCGCTGCTGATTGCGCCAGCGATGAACACGGTGATGTGGGAAAAACCCATTGTGCAGCAGCATCTTGCGACGCTGGTGGCGCGCGGGGCTGAGGTGGTGAACCCGGCTTCGGGGCTTTTGGCCTGTGGCGAAGTGGGTATGGGTAAGCTGGCGCCGGTGGCTGAGATCGTTGCGGCGATCGAGCGCGCGGTGGGTCACTCGAGGGTCCTGGACCTCGTTGATGAACGGATTTTGATTACGGCGGGGCCGACGACGACAGCAATCGATGCTGTGCGGTACATCACCAACCATTCGACCGGACGCATGGGTGCGGCCATGGCGGAGGAAGCGCTGCGGCGTGGGGCAGTGGTCGACTATGTGCTGGGCGTCGACAAAGGCGTCGTGCGGCCTGTCGCGCCGCGTGGGGCCGAAGGACGGCTTCATGTCATCGAAGTGCGGACGGCAGAGGAAATGGCCGCTGCGGCACTGGAACGCCTGCCGGGCTCGACGGGCGTGGTCGCCAGTGCGGCGGTGATGGATTATTCGGTCGCCAGCCCGTCGGCGAGCAAGCTCAAGCGCGCTTCGGATGCCGTAGCCCTTGATCTGGTGCCGTCTGTCGATGTGCTCGGCGAGTTGCGCAAGGCGGCGCAAGGTCAGTGGTTTCTAGGGTTTGCCGCCGAGACCGACAATGTCGAGGCACATGGCAAGGGCAAGCTGGAGGCCAAGGGGCTCGACTATCTTTTTGCCAATCAGGTTGCGCGACTTGGTGAGGCCGGGACGACCGGCTTTGCGGTGTCGACCAATGCTGGTGTGCTGTTGGGCAAGGACGGATCGCGGCATGAACTGGCTTTGGGTAGCAAGGCCGAGATTGCCCGGCAAATCTGGGACATTCTTGCATGACCTTAATTTTGAAGGATAAAGCGGCGCTTAAGGCGTGGCGCGCTGCGTTGCCGGCCGGGCAGAAACTGGGTTTCGTGCCGACCATGGGCGCGTTGCATGCGGGCCATATCAGCCTGATGCGGCAGGCGCGGGACTTGGCCGACGTGGTCGTTGCCTCGATCTTCGTCAATCCGCTGCAATTCGGGCCCAATGAGGATTTGAGCCGTTACCCGCGGCCCATCGAGGCCGATATTGCCAAGCTTGAAGCGGCGGGGGTGGATGCGCTGTTTCTGCCATCGGTGGAAGACATGTATCCGCCCGGGGCATCGACTTTCGTTGATGAATCAATGGTTTCGCTACCATTGTGCGGGGCGGAACGGCCGGGGCATTTCCGTGGTGTGGCGACGGTGGTGTTGAAGCTGTTCAATCTGGTGCAGCCGCATGTGGCTCTGTTCGGCCAGAAGGATGCGCAGCAATGCGCGGTGATCGAGCGCATGGTGCGGGACCTCGATGTGCCGGTGGAGATAAGGCGCGGGGCCATTGTGCGGGAAGCGGATGGATTGGCGTTGAGCTCGCGCAATGTCTATCTGTCGGAAGAGGATCGGGCGGCGGCTCCGCTGATTTATCAAAGCCTTAGAGCAGTGGAGGCGGCTTACCGCGCGGGTGAGACGGACGCTGAAAAGCTCGCTATCATTGGCCGGAACGTGCTGGCGCAGTCCGATCGGATCACTCTGCAATATTGGGATGTGCGCGACCCGGAAAGCCTTGGCGGCATCGCCAAGGTGGGATCGCGTGGCGCTTTGCTCGCCGTTGCCGCATTTCTTGGTAAAACGCGGCTGATCGACAACCTGCTTTTGACGGTGAATGACGCCTGAGCGCGATTGGTTAGCAGACTGTTAGCTTTTCACGCCTCGGCAAGCTGGTTATTGCCGAAATAGCGCAAAGGTCGGATTTCATAAGAGCCAAGACCGGGATTGGCGACGGCGAGCTTTTTGGCAAAGTCGAGGGCTTCGTCCATCGTGTCGCAGTCGGCGACGTAAAAGCCCAAAAACTGCTCCTTGGTTTCGGCAAAGGGGCCATCGAAGACGACGGGCTCGCCGGAGCTCTTTTTGAGTGTCTTGGCCTGATCGGTGTTCCAGAGGCGGACCACAGGGCCGAGCTTTCCCCTGGCGTTCATTTCGGCCTGAACCGCGCCGAGCCGCTCCATGCAGGCTGCGTCTTCCTCGGCGGTCCAGCGGGAGACCTCGTTTTCCTCGTTATAGCAGAGAATAGCGTAGAGCATTGGCAGACCTCCTCGTGGCGGGGGACTATGGAGCCGCTTTTGTGCTCATGCAACCGGGGGCGGTGCTCGGCGGGCAATGGTAATGGTTGCGCCAATGGAGGCGGCCATGATGGCGGCGATGCCGGCGAGCTGACCGATGCCCAAAACTTCGTGGAGAATGATGAGTCCTGACAGGGCTGCGAAAGCGGGCTGGCCAGACATGAGGATGCCGAAGAGGCGGGCGGGAATGTGTGGCAGGGCAATCATGTCGAGGGCGTAGGGGATGGCGCTGGAGAGCAAAGCCACGGCAAGGCCCAAAAGAAGAATTTGCGGATTGACCAGAGCGGGAAGGGCCGCCACTGCGCCGAAGGGCAGGGCAATCAGGGCAGCGGTGGCGACGCCAAGCGCTGCGATATGCGGACCGCCGCCTGTGCCGGCGCGTTGGCCGAAGATAATGTAGCCAGCCCAGCAGCCTCCAGCACAAAGGGCGAGCACGACGCCGATGGGCGAAATATCGCCTGACGATTGGGTCCAGGGCAGCAGCAGGGCGAAACCGGCGACGGCCAGCACGATCCAGAAGAAATCGAGCGGTTTGCGCGCGCCGAAGAGCGCGACGGCCAATGGGCCGGTAAATTCGAGCGCGACGGCAATGCCGAGGGGAATGTGTTCGAGGGCTGCATAGAAGAAGAGGTTCATTGCGCCCATGGCCACGCCATAAAGGAGGACTGCGCGCCATTGCTTTTTGTCGAGCCGATAGCGCCATGGGCGGAAGACGGCGATGAGGACGAGAGCGGCGAGGGTGAGGCGTAGTGCGGTCGCGCCCTGAGCACCAACCAGCGGGAAGAGCATTTTGGCAAAACTGGCCCCTGTCTGGGTGAAGACCATGCCGAGGGTGACGAGGAGGACAGGGAGGGCGATGGAATTGGGCCGCACGGCATGGGGCTTTCGGGGAAGCTGGGCTTAGTGGAACAGGCCGGTGCCCGCCGCGTCCTTGTAGTTGATTTTTGCCGGCTTGAGTAAGCCCGGATCGAGAAGGCGGGCGTTGATGCCCAAGGTTTTGCGCGTTGAGTTACGAGGCAACCAATGCGTGACGCATCCGCAATCGGCACAGCGGTGGAAGTCGACATTCTTGCCATTCCAGGCATAAGTGTCAGCCGGTTGGCGGGCCTCGATCACCACATCAGCGATCTCGTAATATACCCAAAGCACGCCGTAGCGTCGGCAGAGGCTGCAGTTGCAATGGGTGATTTCCAAGGGCGCTTTGGGCAGCCTGATCGTAACTGCGCCGCAATGGCAGGAGGCTGTCGGGTCCGTCACGCTGTCATTCCATAAGATGGGCAGTCCATCTCAATTCTAGTCGAACGAAGGCGAGATTGCAGTCGGCAATTGACCATTGGGCATGAATTCTTTAGCCCTTGGATACCCGGAACAAAGGATGAATCTCATGGAATACCGTTATCTTGGCCGCTCGGGTCTGAAAGTGTCGGTTCTGACCATGGGGACGATGACCTTTGGTGGCAGTGAGAAGATCGGCAATACCAGCGCGGCGGATGCGGCGCGGCAGGTGGATATGTGTCTCGATGCCGGAATCAATCTCTATGACGGGGCCAATGTCTATAATGCGGGCGTGTCGGAAGAGATTCTGGGCGATATTCTGGCCGAGAACGGGCGGCGGCAGAAGGCGCTGATCGCCACCAAGGTGCGCTTCAGGATGGGCGACGGGCCGAACGATGCCGGCCTCTCGCGCCACCATATCATCGCGCAGTGCAAGGCGAGCCTTAAACGGCTCAAAACCGATGTGATCGATCTTTATCAGGTGCATGAATGGGATGGGCAGACGCCCGTCCAGGAAACCATGGAGGCGCTGGATACGCTCGTCCGGCACGGGCATGTGCGCTATATCGGCTGCTCGAATTATTCGGGCTGGCATATTTCAAAAGCGCTGGCTTCTGCCGACCAGCGGCACAATGCGCGCTTTGTGTCCCAGCAAATCCATTATTCCCTGCATAGCCGCGACGCCGAATATGAACTGGTGCCGATTTCGCAGGATCAGGGGCTGGGCATTCTGGTCTGGTCGCCGCTGGCGGGTGGGCTCCTTTCGGGCAAGTATCGCCGCGACAGCGAGCCGGAAAGCGGGCGGCATGTTGGCGGGTTCCGCGAGCCGCCGGTTTATGACTGGGACAAGCTCTATTCGGTTATCGATGTGCTGGTGGCCATTGCCGAGGAGCGGGGCGTCTCCGGCGCACAGGTGGCGCTGAGCTGGCTGCTGGGGCGGCCGGGGGTAACGTCGGTCATCATTGGCGGGCGCAACGAAGCCCAGTTTGCCGACAATATCGCGGCGGCTGATTTCAAGCTCAGTGATGCGGAACGGGCTCGGCTGGATGCCGTCAGTCGCCCGCCGCTGCTTTATCCTTATTGGCATCAGTCGTTTACGGCGCAGGACCGATTAAGCAAAATCGATCTCGACCTGATCGGGCCTTATGCTGAGGAGTTCAAGCGTGGCTGATCTGGTTTTTGCGGCGCCGGAGCCCGTTGTCGTGCCCGTGCGGGGCGGTGGGTTTTTCCTGGTGCGGCGCATCTATTGCGTGGGGCGCAATTATGCCGAGCACGCCCGCGAAATGGGCCATGATGATCGCGAGCCGCCGTTCTTTTTCGACAAGCCAGCGGATGCGGTGCTGATTGGTGGCGCGGAGATGTTCTATCCGCCGGAGACGGTGGACCTGCACCACGAGATCGAACTGGTGGTGGCTATAGGCAAGGATGGCCGCAATATTGCGGAGGGCGATGCGCTGAGCCATGTCTTCGGCTATGGCGCCGGGCTCGATATGACGCGGCGCGATTTGCAGGCGCTGGCGAAAAAGGCCGGGCGGCCATGGAGTTTTGCCAAGGGGTTCGACCAGTCCGCGCCTTTGGGCGATCTGGTGCGAGCAAGCGAGATCGGCCACCCGGACAAGGGCGCGATCACGCTCAGCGTCAATGGTGTCGAGCGGCAGCGGGGCGATCTGGCGGATCAGATCTGGTCGGTGCCGGAGACGATTGCCTATCTCAGCCGCTTTGTGGGGCTAAAGGCCGGTGATCTGATCATGACCGGCACGCCTGCTGGTGTTGGTGCTGTGGTGCGCGGGGATGTGCTGGAAGGCGCCATCGAGGTCGTGGGCACTGTGTCGACGGTGATTGTCTGATGGCGCCTGTCTGGTCGAGCCAGCAGGATGCGGCTTTGGTGGCGGTTTCGGCCTGGCTCAAGGATCGTAATGGGCCGCAGGTTTTTCGCCTGTTTGGCTGGGCAGGGACCGGCAAATCGACGCTGGCCGTGCATCTGGCGCAGGATATTCGCAACGTCAAATATGCCGCCTTTACCGGCAAGGCGGCGCTGGTGATGCGCAAGCGCGGCTGCAAGGGCGCACAGACCATTCATAGCCTGATTTATACGCTGGTGAGCGAGGGGGATGGTGAGCCGCGCTTTGTGCTCGACCCTGAAAGCCCGGCGGCTGATGCTGACCTGATCGTTATCGATGAGGTCTCGATGGTGGATGAGGTTCTTGGGGCGGACCTTCTGTCCTTCGGGGTGAAGGTGCTGGTGCTGGGGGATCCGTTCCAGCTGCCGCCGGTGCAGGGCGCGGGGTTTTTCATCAGTGAAGAGCCAGACGTGATGCTGACCGAAATTCATCGGCAGGCTGCGGATAATCCGATCATTCAACTCTCCATGGCGGTGCGCGAGGGGGGCTTTCTCGAACATGGTGCTTATGGCGAAAGTGTCGTGGTGGGCCGCGATAAGGTGGATCGCGATGCGGTGATGCAGGCCGATCAGGTTCTGGTGGGCCGCAACAAGACGCGGCTGACCTATAATGATCGGCTGCGCGAATTGCGGGGGCTGCCGTTTCACGAGCCGGTGGTGGGCGACCGGATGGTCTGCCTCCGCAACAATCCGCGCAAGCGCCTGCTCAATGGGCAAATCTGGATCGTCACCGACGCCACGCGCCGCACCAATGGCAAATGGAGCCTGATGCTGGCCGATGACGAGGGCAAGGGCGAGACCAAAGTGCTCACCCACAAGGCGTTTTTCTCCGGGGAGGAAGATGCGATGGGCTGGCCGGAGCGGCGGCAGTTTGACGAATTCACCTTTGGGTACTGCCTCACCGTCCACAAGGCGCAGGGCAGCCAGTGGGACAATGTCTATCTGTTCGATGAGAGCTTTGTGTTTCGCGAGGAGCGGGCACGCTGGCTATATACGGGGATTACGCGGGCGGCAGAGAAGATCACGATTGTGAGTTGAGGTTTTTGCAAGGCCGGTTAAGTGCAAGACTAAGGACCAAAAACCGGGCTGTCCTCGGGCCTGACCCGAGGACCACTAACCGCATGAGCCGCTCTGGAAATGGCCCTCGGATCAAGTCCGAGGGCAGCGCGGAGTGTGGGGCGACATCCTGCCATTCGATCGTATCGCTCTGTATTATCTGCAATAGCCAGCCGTCAGCCTCGGGCCCGAGGCTGACGATCAAGGCGGATGACAACCGGCTGGCCTTCTGGTCGTTCAGCCTCAGTTCAGTCAAACTTGATATGACCTATAGGGATAGCGCGCTTGCCCGCTCGGGTGCTTGCGCTCGGTTTTCTCTTGGCCCATCCTGCATATAGATATTTCCGGAGGCGCGAATGCACCATGATACCCCCCTGATCTCCACGATCGTCGCGGGTCTGGTGCTGGCCTATATTTTTGGCATGGTGGCCAATCGGCTGCGCCTGCCGCCTCTCGTTGGGTATCTGTTTGCCGGTATCATCGTGGGGCCGCATACGCCGGGCTTTGTGGCTGATCAGGCGCTCGGCTCGCAACTGGCAGAGCTTGGCGTTATCCTCCTCATGTTCGGGGTGGGGCTGCATTTCTCGTTGCGCGACCTGATGAGTGTGCGGGCGCTGGCCATTCCCGGCGCGGTGGTGCAGATCGGGTTTGCAACGGCTTTGGGCGTCGGCCTGGGGCTGCTTTTGGGCTGGAATCTGGGTGGGGCGCTGCTGTTCGGGCTGGCGCTTTCGGTCGCGTCCACCGTGGTGCTGCTCAAGGCATTGCAGGACAGGCGGCTGGTCGAGAGCGAGCGTGGCAGGATCGCGGTTGGCTGGCTGATCGTCGAAGACCTCGCCATGGTGTTGGCGCTGGTGCTGGTGCCAGCCATTGCCGGGCTTTATGGCGTCAATACCGGTGTGCATGACCCCTTCGTGTCTTTTGTCGAGCGGCTGATTGGCAGCTCCATCGGCATCTGGGGGGTGCTGGCGATTACGCTGGTCAAGGTTGCTGCTTTTGTCGGTTTCATGCTGGTGGTGGGGCGGCGGCTCATTCCCTTTGCGCTGCACGCGACGGCGCATACCGGGAGCCGCGAACTGTTCCGGCTGGCGGTGCTGGCGATTGCGCTGGGCGTTGCTTTGGGCTCGGCGACGCTTTTCGGCGTGTCATTGGCGCTGGGCGCGTTCTTTGCGGGTATGATCCTATCGGAAAGCGAGCTGTCGCACCGGGCAGCCAATGAAACGCTGCCACTACGCGATGCGTTTTCGGTGCTGTTTTTCGTGTCGGTTGGCATGCTGTTCGATCCCTATATCCTGATCGAGCAGCCTTTTGCGGTGCTGGCGACGGTGTTCATCATCGTCATCGGCAAGTCGCTGGCGGCGTTCGGGATCGTCTTGGCCTTCAGCCGACCGGTGGGCACGGCGCTGACCATTTCGGCCTCGCTGGCGCAGATTGGCGAATTCTCCTTTATTCTCGCCAGCATGGGCGTGGCGCTGGCCATATTGCCGCCGGAAGGGCAGGATCTGATCCTTGCCGGGGCGCTGATTTCCATCGTGCTCAATCCGCTGGTGTTCTGGGTCACCGACCGGATGCGTCCGGCGCTGGACGCACGTTTTGGCGGCGTGGAGAAGGCCGAGCCAGTGGTTGGCTCCCCTGTTGAGCCGAGCATGGCGGCGAAGGGGCCGGCTGTGACGGATAAGCCCAGCGAAGGCGCTGTTGATCGCGGGGTGCATGGCGCAGACGACGATACGGGCGAGCCCAGCCGGCAAAAGGGCCATATCGTTATGGTCGGCTTTGGGCAGGTGGGGCGGATCGTGGCGGCTGGCATCAGGCAGGATGGCGGTGCGCTGGTGGTGATCGAGGATTCCGATGCCGATGTGGCCGCTGCGCGGGCGGCGGGGCACGAAGTGGTGTTCGGGAATGCGGCGCGGGCCGATGTGCTCAAACTCGCCAATCTTGGCGAGGCGCGGTGTCTGCTTGTGGCGATTTCCAATGGGTTCGAGGCTGGCTCGGTCTGCGAGAGCGGGCGCAAGCTCAATCCCGACATAACCATCATAGCCCGTGCCTATTCCGAGGAGGAAGAGAGCTTCCTCAAAGGGCTGGGCGCGTCGGTGATCATTCGCGGCGAGCAGGAAATCGGCAAGGGCATTCTCGCCTATATCCGGGCTGAAGCGCCGCCGAAATTGCCGGAGGCGGGCAATATTCTGGCGCAAGCGGCTTTGGCGAGTGTGATGCCGGTTTCGGTGGCGGCGCCCAAGACGGAGCCGGTGCCTGAGATAACGGTGATCGAGGCACCGTTGGTGGCTGTTGAACCTGCTGAACCTTCGGAAGGTACTGCTGATGATGTCATCGTCGTGCCTCCTGCTGAGCTGGAAGTGATTATCTCGGATGAAACGGCTGAGATTAACGACGGTGCTACAGCGACCGGCGGGCCGGTTATCGAGGATGTCGCGCTGGAGGATAGCGCCTCGGCAGTGACTGTGCTCGATGAACGCGCTCAGGATGACGACATTCCCAAAGTGCTGCAAGCGCCTGCGCTGGCGCCCCAGCCAGTGGCTGCAATTGTGGCTGAAGCGGAAGTGCCACCAGCGTCAGAAGTCCCGCCAGAGGCGGTGAATGACGCGGAGGAAGCCGACAAGGGTAGCGTCGTGGAGGCTGAACCTGTAGAGGTCGTGGTGCCGCCGGTTGAGCCGGAGCCAAGGGGGCGGGGCGGCAAGAGGAAGAGATGATTTCGCAGAAGGCCAAATATGCCCTGCGTGCGCTGGTGTCTCTGGCGCGGGCCGGGCGCGGGGAAAGCCGCATGATCGGGGAAATCGCGCAGGAACAGGCGATCCCCAAGAAGTTTCTGGAGCAGATTTTGCTCGAACTCAAACGCGCGGGTTTCGTCAACAGTCGGCGCGGACGCATGGGCGGCTATGAACTGCTCAAAGCGCCAGAAGAGATCATGTATGGCGAAGTGTTGCGGCTGATCGATGGGCCGATCGCGCCGCTGCCATGCTTGTCCAAAATCGCTTACAAGAAATGCGAAGACTGCAGGGACGAGGCGGCGTGCGAAATTCGCCACGTCTTTGAGCGGGTAACGCTGGCAACGCGCGCGGTGCTGGATCGCACCAGTCTTGCGGATTCGCTGAGTCTGGAAGACCTGCCGGTCGAAGCCGCCTAAGCTTTATCGCTCTTGCTGCCGCATATGGAGCCGTATGTTAAACTGCGGCATGCAACGCATGCGTCTCTACACTGAGGGCGGCTAAAGATGACATGTCCAACGGGGGGGAGCCGCTTTCGCGGGAATGACGCAGTGAATGCGGAAAACCCGAAATGAATAGTCCCTTCAAGAGGGACGAGTAGGCCGCCATTGTGTGGAGCAGCCGGTTCGATCCCGCAATACTGCCATCAGCAAAAAGGCCGCCCGGAGGCGGCCTTTTCGTATTCGGAAACCGAGAAGTCTTACTTCTCGAGGATCAGGTTGATCGCGGACTCGCGACCGTCACGACCGGTTTCGACTTCGTAGGAAACCTTGTCGTTTTCGTAGAGGCCGTCGACGCCCGAACGCTGCACAGCGGAAATGTGGACGAAGTGGTCCTTGCCGCCGGTTTCTGGGGTGATGAAGCCGAAGCCCTTGGTGGTGTTGAAGAACTTAACGGTGCCGTTGATACGGGACATATTGATAATCCTAAAAGCTCGAGCCTGAGGCGATACGAGCGGTTTGCCTCTGCGACATGCAAGAGGACTGCCAACGTTCGCAAGACAGATCAGTGAGCCAAGGACCGGAATGACCGGCAACAGGCAGCCGACTTAGGCTGAAAACGCATTTGGCTCTTATGCCACAGATTGTGGAGAAGAACAAGATGACGCCCACGAGGATTGATTTGAGCGTTTCTGATTGCCGGCCTCGTTCACTTGCGGGCTGCAGTTACCGCATGAGGGGCGAAAGTCTGGGCGGGTCAGAGTTGTTGGTTCTGGTAGGGACTGTATGCGCGCTTCGGCTTTCGAGAGCCGATTTGTTTTGCAGCGTGTTTTGTGAACGGCCCTCGGGTCAGGCCCGAGGGCAGCGCAGTGGTGCGGCGGAGAGCGGGGCTTACATTGGCTATGCGGGTCTGGCGATATTAGCCGAACACGACGGTCTTTTTGCCGTTGAGCATGACGCGGCTTTCGAGATGCAGTTTGACGGCACGGGCGAGAACGCGGCTTTCAATGTCGCGTCCAGCTGCAACCAGATCGTCCGGGCTCATGGCGTGGGTGACGCGGGCGGTCTCCTGCTCGATGATCGGGCCTTCATCGAGGTCGGGTGTCACATAATGAGCGGTGGCGCCGATGATCTTGACGCCGCGCTCATGGGCCTGATGGTAGGGCTTGGCACCTTTGAAGCTGGGCAGGAAGGAGTGGTGAATATTGATCACCTGCCCGAAGAGGCGGGTGGAGAGATTGTCCGAGAGCACCTGCATATAGCGGGCGAGAACGACCAGATCGGCGCCCGATGATTTGACCAGATCGAGAACCTGCGCTTCCTGCTGGGCCTTGGTGTCTTTGCTGACCGGCAGGTAGTGGAAGGGAATTCCAGCATCTTCTGCGATCTTGCGGGCTTCTTCGTGATTGGAAATCACGGCGGCGACCTCGGCGTCGAGCCAGCCGACGCGGATCTGGTAGAGCAGGTGGAGAAGGGTGTGGTCGAATTTACTGACCATGATGACGACGCGCTTCTTGCGGCTCTGGTCATAGAGCGCGGTCTTCATGTCGAAGCGCTCGATGGGCGATTTCAACGCCTTTTCGATTGTGTCGCGGCTCATGCCTTCGGGGGCCGTGAAGGCCAGTCGCATGAAAAAGCGACCGGTTTCCTGATCCCAAAATTGATTGCTTTCGGCAATATTGGCATTGAGCGCGGCCAGTTCGGTGGTGATGGCGGCGACAATGCCGGGCCGGTCGGCACAGGAAAGGGTCAGGACGAAATTGGCCGACGGCATTGCTGCCTCCATTGCATTGATCGGGCAGGGGTATCGGCGGGCGGAGGGATTTCGTCAAGTCTGTCGCGCCGAGATGTGTCGGCATGTGCCTGTTTGGTGCGTCGCGCCGGGCGGGCAAAAGAAAAGGGCCGCTCCAAAGAGCGACCCTTCCCTGAGCTTTTAAGGCCTTGAGAGCCTCAGGAGGCGTGTGCTGTTAGCCGAGATCACTCCCAGTCATCACACGAAATTCCAGACCTTCCTCAAGAACCACATTCTCAAAAGACACTGGATCACCTCCTTTGCATTGGTTGAACATGACGTGAGTGTGCGCCTGATTTTCGGGGGTGTCTAGTCACGAAAGCTTCACATCACTGGCGAGAGGCTTGCCCCCGGCCAGCAAGGGCAATCATTGCCTGCGCGAAGACATAGGCTGCAACACCGAAGATGACAGCGATGATCGATGCTGCCGGATGCTGACCGGGTGCCCAAAGCACCATGGTGACCCAGGAGACCAGAAATGTGCCAAGGCAGAGATTGCGTTCAAGGAAGGCTGCATTGATCGGAGCCCGAGCGCTGCTGGGATCAAAGGCCCTGGGAACAAGCACAAAGCCGATGGCAAAGGGGATGGAGAGCAGCGCCTTTAAGGCGATGAGGCTGATGTCATTGCCATGGAATGCGCTGCTGGCCACGGCCACGAGCACAAGGACGGCGGAGAGGGCGAGAGTCAGCCAGGGGTTATGCGCTGGCGCATGATCGGAAGGCGGGTTTTGCATCTGCATTCTCCTTTCACCGAAAACAGTTTGCGGGGAGAATGTGGGCAGGATGGGGCAGGATGCCTGGCGCGGTCGCGTTGGGATTGGCGAGTGGCCCTCGGGTCAGGCTCGAGGGCAGTACGGTGATTTTGGCAAGAGGGGCTCAGGCGCGCGCCTTTTTGGGGCGCGAGCGGAGCTGGATGATGGTGGCGGCAAGGACGCCGAGGGCCACGATGCCGATGATGATGGTGGCGAGCGCGTTGACGTCGGGGGAGACGCCGAGGCGGACCTTGGAGAAGATCACCATGGGCAGGGTCGATGAGCCGGGGCCGGAGACGAAGCTGGCGATGACCAGATCATCGAGCGACAGGGTGAAGCCAAGCAGCCAGCCCGAGACCAGAGCCGGGGCAATGATGGGCAGGGTGACGTCGAAAAAGGTGCGGATGGGGGATGCGCCGAGGTCCATGGCAGCTTCTTCGAGGCTCCTGTCGAAATCGGAGAGGCGCGACTGGACCACGACCGCAACATAGGCGGTGCAGAAGGTGGCGTGGGCGATGACGATGGTGAGGATGCCACGACCCTGCGGCCAGCCGAGCATGCTCTCCATGGCCACGAAAAGCAGGAGCAGCGAGAGGCCGGTGATCACGTCCGGCATGACCAGGGGTGCCGAGACCATGCCGGAGAACAGGGTCCGGCCACGGAAGCGGCGGAAGCGCACCAGTGCCACTGCGGCCAGCGTGCCGAGCACCAGCGCAATGGTCGCGGCAATGGCGGCAATCTGCAGGCTCAGGATTGCCGCATTGATCATCTGTGGATCGCGGAACAGTTCACCATACCATTTGAACGAAAAGCCGGTCCACACCGTCACCAGCCGGTTCTCGTTAAAGGAGAACAGCACCAGCGACACGATGGGCGCATAAAGGAAGGCAAAGCCGAGAACCGCGGCGATGGGGAGAAACCAGCCTCTTTTGAACATCTTACTTCTCCACCACCGAGTTCTGTGCCCGCTGCAACAGCATGATGGGCACGACGACCACGACGAGCATGGCGCAGGCCACGGCGGCAGCGCGCGGCCAATTGGTGGACGAGAAGAATTCGTCCCAGAGCACGCGTCCGATCATCAGGGTTTCGGGGCCGCCGAGCAGCGAGGGAATGACGAACTCGCCGATGGCCGGAATGAAGACCAGCATGGAGCCGGCGATGATGCCGGGAAGCGAGAGCGGCAGGGTGATGGTGAGGAAGGTGCGCAGGGGGCGCGCGCCAAGATCGGCGGAGGCTTCTAGTAGAGAATCGTCGAGCTTTACCAGATTGGTGTACAGCGGCAGGATCATGAAGGGTAGGTAGGTATAGACGAGGCCCACATAGACCGCGAAATCGGTCTGCATCATTACCAGAGGCTCGATGCCGAAAAGGCCCAGGAACTGGTTGATCACGCCATTGCCGCGCATGAAGCCGGTGAGCGCGTAGACGCGCAGCAGGAGCGAGGTGAAGAAGGGCAGAATGACCAGCATCAGCAGAATGTTGCGCCAGGGGCCGGGCGCGCGGGCGATGGCATAGGCCATCGGATAGCCGATCAGCAGAGTGATGATGGTGGCGATAAAGGCAATGCGGATCGAGGAGAGATAGGCCGCGACATAGAGATTGTCGGTGAACAGGCGAATATAATTGTTGAGATGCAGGGTGAGCTGCACCGTGCCCTCATCGGAAGTGAGAAGCGGCGAGAATGGCGGGCGGCCAAACTGTTTGGTCGTTAGGGAAATGCCAAAGACCACGAAAAGCGGAATGAGGAAGAAGACCAATAGCCAGATGACCGGCGCGGCCAGCACCAGCATCCGCCCGGTTATGCCAACTTTGGCGAGGCGCTTTTCGACGGCGCTCCACGGGCGCAACCGTTGCAGGCGGCGGGGTGGCGGATAGGTGGGTTCGTGGGAGGTGGTCATACCGTCAGCACCGATCCGGCATTGTCGTCCCAGGTCACATAGACCTTCTCATCCCAGGTGATGGCGTCGGGATTGCCGCGTACATTATTGGTCTGGCTGACACGGATGCGTTTGCCGCTTTCGAGGGCTACCTGATAGACCGAAATATCGCCGAGATAGGCGATTTCCTCGACAATGCCGGTGGTGACATTGGCGTTGAACGGGTTTTCGGGCTTTTCGCGGGAAAGGGACATCTTTTCGGGGCGGATGGCCCACCACAGAATCTGGTCGGGCGCGCAGTCGACGCCGTGACCGACATAGATGTCGCAGACCAGTTCTGCCGAGCGGATGCGGACATGATCGGGCTCGTCTTCGGTGACGGTGCCTTCGACCATATTGGCGGAGCCAATGAAGTTGGCGACAAAGCGGGAATTGGGGAATTCGTAAATGTCAGTGGGCTCGCCGATCATGGCGATTTCACCCTGATTCATGACGCCAATGCGGGTGGCAAGGGTCATCGCCTCTTCCTGATCGTGGGTAACGACGATGAAGGTGACGCCGAGGCTTTCCTGAATTTTGACCAGCTCGAACTGGGTTTCCTCGCGCAGCTTCTTGTCGAGCGCGCCGAGCGGTTCATCGAGCAGCAGGAGTTTGGGGCGCTTGGCGAGGGCGCGGGCAAGGGCGACGCGCTGGCGCTGGCCACCCGAGAGCTGGTGGGGCCTGCGCTTGCCGTAATCCTGCAATTTGACCAGCGTCAACAATTCAGCGACGCGGGCGGCGATCTCGTCCTTGGGCAGGTGGTCGCGCTTCAGGCCATAGGCGATGTTCTGCTCGACAGACATATGCGGGAAGAGCGCATAGGACTGGAACATCATATTGACCGGACGGTTATAGGGCGGCACTTCGGTCATGTCCTGACCATCGATTTCGATGGTGCCGGAGGTGGGGGTCTCAAAACCCGCCAGCATGCGCAGAAGCGTCGACTTGCCGGAGCCCGAACCACCCAACAGGCAGAATAGCTCGGAGCGATAAATATCGAGCGAGACTTCATGCACCGCCGAGACGTCGCCGAATTTCTTGGTGACGTTCTTGATGCGCACGAAGGGCTTGTTGTTGGCGGTATCGCGCCACGGCCTTGTGTCGATTGCCAGCTGAGGTTTTTTAGCCATGAGCGGTCTGCCCGAAAGAGTGAAGGGGCGGTTTGGAAACCGCCCCTCGTATTGAGAATTACTGGCCCGTTTTGATGCGGGTCCAGGTGCGGGTCAAGGTCTCTTCGTAATCAGGGCTATGCGCCTGCATCACGAAGGCCTTGGCGATGGTTTCTTCGGGCGGGTAGATGCCCGGATTGGACTTCACTTCCTCGTCCACAAATTCCAGCGCCGGAAGGTTGGGGTTGGCGTAGTAGACATAGTTGGTGATGGCCGCCACGACCTCGGGTTCGAGGATGTAGTTGATGAACTTGTGGGCATTGTCTGGATGCGGGGCATCGGCGGGAATGGCCAGGAAGTCGAAGAGCGTTGCCGCACCTTCCTTGGGGATCAGATATTCGATGTCGACGCCATCGCCGGCATTGTCCGAGGCGATGAAGATGTCACCCGAATAACCGAGCGCCAGACAGATTTCGCCATTGCCCAGATCGTCGATATACTGCGACGAGTGGAAGTAGCGGATATAGGGCTTGATGGAATTCATCAGCTCTTCGGCCTTGGCGAGGTCTTCGCTCGACTCTGAATTGGGATCGAGGCCGAGATAGTGGTTGGCGATGCCCATGACTTCGGAGGACGAGTCGAGGACGGCTACGCCGCAGGAGGCGAGCTTTTCGACGACTTCCGGCTTGAACAGCAGGTCCCAGCTGTCGAGCGGTGCATCAGCGCCCAGGGCAGCAGTGACCTTTTCGACATTGTAGCCCAGCCCGATCGTGTTGATCATATAGGGCACGGCATGGGCGTTGTCGGGGTCCTGCGCGGTGGCGGTGGCCATGACGGCGGGATCGAGATTGCCGAGGTTGGTGAGTTTGGACTTGTCGAGCGGCAGGATCAGATTGGCCTTGATCTGGCGTTCGAGGAAATTGCCCGAGGGCACGACGATGTCGTAGCCGGAATTGCCTGCGAGGAGCTTGGCGTCGACGATCTCGTTATTGTCATAGACGTCGTAATTGACCTTGATGCCGGTTTCCGCCTCGAAATTGGCGATGGTGTCCTCGGCAATATAGTCGGACCAGTTATAGACGTTGAGAACCGGTTCTTCCTGAGCGATGGCGGGGCTGGCGGCCAGCAGAGCGCCCAAGGCAATGGCGAGCGACTTTTTCATGTGTTGAGTCTCCTATGGGGACCGGGATGGAGGCAATTGGCGTCTTTAGGGACGGCCGGTTCTGCGCTTCTAAAACGCAATTCCGCGGAAGGAGCCGCGGCTCAGCCCCGGGGGCTCATCTTTGAGAACCCGGAATACAAGAAATCAGAATCTGAGAGTGTACTGCGGATGCACGCCAAAAGGCGGCCGGCATAGTCGCTGCAATTTGCCCAAAGCAGGGCTCACATCGAGGCGCGAACGATGCGCCATCAACAATGGTCTTGGTCAGCGAAGTGCCCTTTCCCTCATCAATGAGGGGCAAATTATCGCCAAATCCCTAGGGCGACAAGGGATTGTTGCAGAAGATTTTGTGACACTTGACCCATGTGTTGCGCAGGCGCACAAGCGGGGCAAAATTCCGTCCTGACCGGACGGGTCCTGCCTTTTGTGGAGTTCGTCTCATGTCTGTCCAGTCCTATCTTTCCATCGCTCCTGAAGTTGCCGAGGCGCTTGCTGCCGGTAAGCCCATCGTGGCGCTGGAATCGACCATCATTACCCATGGCATGCCCTATCCGCAGAACCTGGCCATGGCGCGTGAAGTCGAGGACGTGGTACGGGCCAATGGCGCGGTGCCGGCGACCATCGCCATTATGGGTGGGCTGCTGAAGGTGGGTGTTTCGGGCGACGATCTCGAAGCGCTGGCCAAGGAAGGCCACAAGGCCGCAAAGGCCAGCCGCCGCGACATTGCGAGCCTGCTCGCCAATGGCGCGATTGCCGGTACCACGGTTGCCACGACCATGCAGATTGCGGCGCTTGCCGGTATTCGCATTTTTGCGACGGGTGGCATTGGCGGCGTGCATCGTGGCGCCGAAGACAGTTTCGATATTTCCGCCGATCTTGAAGAGCTGGGCCGTACGCCGGTGGCGGTGATCTGCGCAGGCGCGAAGTCGATCCTCGATATTGCCAAGACGCTTGAAGTGCTCGAAACCAATGGTGTGCCGGTGCTTGGCTTTGGCACCGATGATTTCCCGGCCTTCTGGGCGCGCACCAGCGGGCACAAGGTCGACCAGCGTTTCGATGATGCGGCAGGTGTGGCCAAGATGCTGCGTATTCAGTCCGACCTAGGCATGGGTGGCGTTTTGATCGCCAATCCGATCCCAGAAGCTGATGCTTGGGAGGCTTCGGCCATTGAAGGCTTCATCAAGCAGGCGCTGGCCGATGCCGATGCGCAGGGGATCAAGGGCAAGGCGGCGACACCATTCCTGCTGCAGCGCATGTTTGAATTGACCGGCGGCAAGTCGCTCGAATCCAACATTGCGCTGGTGAAGAACAACGCCAAGGTGGCCTCCCAGATTGCCGTTGCGCTGGCTGGCCAGACAAAATGAATTCTAAGGTTCTGGTCATCGGCGATGTGATGACCGACATTATCGTGCGGCCCGAAGGGCCAGTCGTGATCGGCTCGGACCGGCGTGCGGAAATCCGCAACCGGCCCGGCGGCTCCGGGGCTAATCAGGCCGTGTGGCTTGCGGCTGCAGGTGCCGAAGTGCTGTTTGCTGCGCGCGTCGGCGCGCAGGACAAACCCATGTATGAAAACTACTTTCGTGGGCGGGGTGTGGTGCCGGTGCTGACCGGCGATGCCGAGCTGCCTTCAGGTGTGCTGGTGACCCTGCTCGATCCGAGCGGGGAGCGCAGTTTTCTGACCGACAGGGGGGCCAACCTGCACTTAGGTGCAGAAGGCTTTCCTGATGATCTGTTCGATGGGGTCGGCCTGATCGTTGTCTCGGGCTACAGCTTCTTTGCCAATGGACCGCGCGCAGCCGTGCAGGATGTGCTGAAGGCGGCGCGCGCAAAAGGCATTGCAATCGGCATTGATCCGGCCTCAGTCGGGTTTCTGCAAGAAGTGGGCCCGCAACTGTTCCGTGAATGGGTGGGGCAGGTCGATTGGCTTTTTGCCAATGAAAGCGAAGCCGAACTGCTGTCGGGTGAGGCTGAATTCGACGAGCAATTGCGCGCGCTTGGTCGTCAATTCACCCATGTGGTCATTAAACGGGGGCGGTTTGGCGCGGTTGTGGGGAGCAAGGATGGCGTGATTCACAGCCTGCCTGCGCCCGTGGTCAAGGTTCTGGATACGACGGGGGCCGGGGACGCTTTCGCCGGTGGGTTCGTTGCGGCTTTGATGTTGGGTGAGGCGCTGGATACCTGCCTGGCGCGCGGAATCGCGGCCGGAGGCAAGGCCGTGCAATTTGTGGGTGGTCAGCCGCAATAGGCTGGCCATCACCTTGTTTTGTCCATGTTTGGCTGGCAGCGCTAGCGGATCGAACAAGAGGAATTTCGAATATGCTCAAGCGGATAGTGCTGGTTGGTGCGCTGGGTCTGGCTTTTGGACAGCCGGTTCTGGCGGATGGCAAAATCTATGTTCAATTGCCCGACCTGACCTCCTATGAGGGCGAGGCCGCCGAGGCCATGCTCAGCCGGGTCGTTTTGGCCAATGTGGTTTCCAGCAATTGCGCTGGTTTTGAAATTACCAGCGAAGAATGGTCGCTTCTGACCGATTCCGCTGATCTGCTCGCCTATGGGCAGCTCAAGCTCGACGTTAACGACTACGATGACACATATTATAAGCCCGCCTTCAACGCGCTGGATGAGGCGGGGACCTGTGAGGCGCATGGCCAGGATGTGCAGGTCGTGCTCGATGAACTGGTTGCCCATGGGGGCTCGCGCGAAGCGCTGCCGGATCAGGATGTGGCTTACGAGGAGTGGCGCGCCATGATGGATCAGATCGAGGCTGATGCAGCGGCGAAAAGCGCCAAGGTGAAGAGCAAGAATTAGTCGATTTGCGACGTTGTTGGGACTGCCCTCGGGCTTGACCCGAGGGACTATCTATTTTTTGCAAATTTGTCGGTATGGGGCTCGCGGAATGGCCCTCGGGACGAGCCCGAGGGCAGCGCGGTGATGGGGCGGTTTGGCGTTGCTTGCTAAGTTGGCGATGGACTATTGCGCCGCCGATATCGGCTTGCTGCGCTGGATTGCACTGGTGACGAGGCGGCAGATGTCTTCTGTCTCGTGATCGTCGAAAATTTCGAGCATGTCGACGCCGGCGCGGCGCAGGGCTTCGCGTTTGACGGCGTCGCGGGCAGCAGCGTCGTTCTGGTAATGGCCACCGCCCTGAAATTCGATGGCGACGACTGGCAGACCGAATGTGTCGATGACCAGCATGTCGAGACGTTTTGAATTGATGCAGCGAAAGGCTGTGTCGTCGGGCGAGGTCAGCACTTCGCCAAGGCTGGGCTGGGCCATTAACCGATAGCCGGGCCCGCAGCGGCGAAGGTGGGCCTCTACCGTCCGAAACAGATCAAATTCGGCGCGTGACAGGAGCCGCTTTTTCTCGAAGCGTGCGCGCATGACGATGCGCAGCTGATCGGAGGCGTCCACCGGGCCGGGTGGCTTCTGCCACCGCAGGAGCAGCGCCAGAAGCAGTATGGCGATCAGGACCGACACTGCCAGCAGATAATCCATCCCGAAGCCCATGATGAGAACTAATAGGGAACAAATTGCCGCTGCCGCGCAGGCTTGTCAATCGTGCTCAGTGATCCTCATGGGCATCGGCGACGCCGAGGCGCCAATAACCTGCGGCTTTCACATATTCATTGGCGAAGCCGCGATCCTCGGTGAGATGGGCGCGCACGGCCTTGGCCATTGTGACTTCTCCAGCGATATAGCCATAGGCTGTTCCCTCGGGGAATTTTGCCGTCTTGATGGCGTCGAGCACAGGGCTTGTTGTTCCTGCGGCAGCGCCGTTGCGGTGGACGTAGATGAGGGTGAGGTCTGCCTTGGTCTCGAACCGCTGTTCTTCGGCCTTGTCGGCCACTTCGATCACGGCCACGACTTTTGCGCCTGTCGGCAATTCCTCGATGCGGCGACCGATGGCGGGGAGAGCGGTTTCGTCGCCAGCCAGTAGATACCAATCGAACGCCATGGGGATGACGAGCGAGCCGCGCGGGCCGCCGATGACCAGCGTATCACCGACATTTGCTTGTGCTGCCCAGGAGGAGGCAGGGCCGTCACCATGAAGGACGAAATCGAGCTCGATCCAGCCTTCGGCCACGTTCCAGTAGCGCGGGGTATAGTCGCGCATTTCGGGCCGCGTGCCGGGCGGAAATTCAGCGCCATTGGGGCCGATGGGCGGCAGAAGAGGTTCTACGCCGGCGGGGAAGAAGAAGGCCTTGATATGATCGGCATGAGCGGGCGAGGCGAAGCCGGCCATATCGCCTGTGAGACGGAAGCGGCGCATGAGCGGGGTGATGTCGGTGACGGATTGGACCGTCAGCAGGCGCATGCGGGTGTCGTGGCGGACGCGCTGGGGGGCGCGGGGATCGATAGCTTCGCTCATGATCAAATCCTGAATAAACAAGTCAGCAAATAAGCCATGCATGGAGCGAAGGCAAGGTGGGGTTGACCTATAGGTCAATGCGCCTATGTCTTCGACTTAACAACAAGGAGCCGGCCGATGAAGCGCGCGGTTTATTCTGAGTTCGGCACGCCCGAAACTGTTCTGAAATCCGACACAGTGGAGACGCCAAAGCCCGGTCCGGGTCAGGTGCTGGTCAAGATGGTGCTCTCGCCCATTCATAATCATGATCTGTGGACCGTTAGCGGCAATTACGGTGTGCGTCCCGCATTGCCTGCCGTTGGCGGCACGGAAGCTGTTGGCGTGGTCGAAGCGCTGGGTGAGGGCGTGACCCATCTGAGCGTCGGTCAGCGCGTTGCCGGCTCGGCGGAACAGACCTGGGCGGAATATTACATCGCCGATGCGCGCCGGTTGGTGCCCGTGCCAGCGAGCGTGGACAATGAAACCGCCTGCCAATTGGTGGCCATGCCGCTGTCGACCAAGATGCTGATCGATGTCCTGAACGTCAAAGAAGGCGACTGGATCGCGATCAATGCCGCCAACGGCGCGGTGGGCAAGCTGCTGACCCAATACGGTGCCGAAAAGGGCATCAACGTGCTCGGGCTGGTGCGCCGCGAAGCGGCTGTCGCCGAAATGGCGGCGCTCGGTTATGCCAATATCGTGGCCACCGAAAGCGATGGCTGGCAGGACAAGGTTGCCGCCATCACCAAGGGAGCGCCAATCGTGCGCGGGGTGGAGTCGCTGGGCGGTGAGGGGGCGACGCAGTTGCTCTCCATCCTCGCCAATGGGGCCGAGTTGATCAGCTTCGGCGCCATGACCGGCAAGCCGCTGCAGATTTCATCGGGTGATCTGATTTTCCGCAATATTACGGCCAAGGGTTTCTGGGGCGCCAAATCGCCAGTCAAGCCCGAGCGGATTGGAGAATTGCTGGGTGAGCTGGTGCGCGATGCGGCATCCGGCAAGCTCAAGCTGAGCATTGAGAAGGCCTATCCGATTGATCAGGCAGCCGAAGCCGCTCGCGCCAGCGGCGAGCCGGGCCGCTCGGGCAAGATCGCCATTCGCGGCGCATAAGATTGCCCCGCATTTTCGGTGGCACTGGAAAGTTGACGCGCCCGCCTTTATAGGCGGGCGTTCTCTTTTGGTATCCGATCATGCATCCGCTTATTTCCCGCTATATCGCGCGGCACGAGCCCCGCCACGACTGGCGCATTCATGCCAAGTCTGTCGCCGGCACTACGGCCAGCGTCTCGCTGATCGGCGCACTGGCCGCATCGACCGGACTGCCCCTGTTGCTGGCTCCGCTGGGGCCGACGGCGCTGCTGATGTTCAGCCAGCCGGAATCGCCGGGGGCGCAGCCGATCAATATTTTTGCCGGCTATCTGATCGGCACGATCATGGCGGTTCTGGCCATGCAGGTGGTTCCTGAGCCTTGGTGGCTAGCGACGCTATGCGTGGGACTGACCATGCTGATCATGCTGGTTTTGCGGGTGACGCACTCACCGGCGGCAGCTGTTCCGCTGCTTGCCTATAGCGGACCCGTCGACCCGCTCACGCTGTTCGCCGTCCTGTTCCTGTCCTGCACATTGCTGGTGCTTGTCGGCGTTATCGTGCATCGCCTGCCGCCCAGCCGACGCTATCCATTGCCGCTGGTTCAGGAGATCGATGGCGAGTAAGCCTTATTCGCCGCGGTAATCTGCGGTCGCACTGATAGTTGCGTCGCTGGCAAAAAGGGCGACAAGATCGTCAATACTGGATGCGTCGAGCGCGGAGAGCGGCAGACCTTTTTCGCTTTCGAAATGCAATGTCCAGTTGCCGTATGCCAGCGGAAAAGCCGTCACAAAGCGGACCAGCGACTCGGCGCTGACCATGGAGATCAGCTCTTCGGGCAGCGCGCGAATGACCGTGGATATGGCGATTTTCTGCTCTGCAATTGTGGGGCGCGGGTCCTCGTCATAAGGCAGGCCGGACACCAGAATTGGCAGGAAATAGGTAGCGATCAGCCCATTGTCTTCGATGGCGAGGCCGAGTTCGTGAATAACGCCAGTTTCGTTGGTGAGGCCGGTGTAATCGAGGTCGGTATTGTCGAAGTTGGAGAAGCGGGCCGAGAGCGTCAGGCGGCCGATGTCGCCTGCGTCGAAGGAAAAGCGCTGGAGTTGCGCGGTCAGTTCCTCAGGATCGGTGTCATAAACCAGATCGATATTGATGGGGCTGGTATATTGCGATGTGAGGTAATCGCTCATGAGATTGCCGGTTCTGGGCAGGATGCGCAGGCCCTTGATGGAGAGATTGGCAGATTTGAAAATCTCTTCGGTCGGGAAGGTCGCCAACAGGTTCGGCGTCAGCAGGGTGACCTCATCGGCGCGGTATTCGACCATGCCTTCAAGCAGATAGCCCACATGGGTAAAGCGGCAACCGCCGGGCACATCTTCGGCCGTCGTCTCGGGCGTAACGGTGACTTCGTTGAAGGCTGATTTCAGCAGGGCCCGACAGTCTCGGAGAGGAGCCGGTTCGGGCTGAGCCAGAACAGGCGCTGACGTGAGCAGAAGAGTGGTAGCGAGCAGCGGAGCAAGGCGCGGCATAAACGTTTCTCCTGTCCTCAAGGCGTCGACTGAGCGCTGATCTGCGCTGCATTGAGGAAAGCCGAAAAAGTCTCTGCATCCTCGATGAAGAGCTTTTCAAATGGCAGGGGCCCATTCTTGCCGCTGATGTCCAATGTGCCTGCTGCGCCATCCAGATTTGGAAAGCGGCCTATCCAGTCTGCCAGCACGGTCTTGCTCTCGGGGCCGATATTGGCCTCTGGCGCATTGGCGATAGCGTCGGTGAATTCAGCGATGCCGGCTTCGATATGGGGAGCAGGGTCCTCGTCATAGGGCAGCGTGTTGAGCACCATTGGCAGGACATAGCCCAGCACGAGTTCCCTTTCGGCAAAGCTCAGGCTCAGGGTCTCTATGCCAAAGTCGGCTGCCACGGCGCCGGTGCGGGCAAGGCCAAGATCGGGCACGTTTTTGAGGCGGGCAGAGAGGCTCCATGTGCCGATCACCGCGCCCTCTGCACGCAGCTGGCTGATGTCGAGATCGCCGGTGTCTGCGTTCCAGCGGTAGTCGAGATCGAGGTCGAAGGGGCGGACCTGCATTTCGGTGATGTAGCTCTGGAGCGGATAGCCGAAATCGGGGGAGATGCGGGCGCCCTTGATGCTGATCCTGGCCTCTTCGAACTGGCGCTGCTGGAGAAGGGCGGCTTCGAGATCGGGGGCGATGATTTCGAGCGTTTCGATGCGCAGGCGCTGATAGCCGCCAAATCCGGCATAGATGGCGTTGAGGCGACAGCCGTTTTCGATGTCCTCAATGGTGCTGCCGTAACCGGTCTCGATGAGGCCGGTGCTTTCCATCAGCGGCGCGCAAATGGGCGCGGCCTTATGCAACTCTTGCGGGAATTCGGCCAAAGCCGGCAGGCTGGTGGCGCAGAGCAGCGCAAAGCCGCTAAACAGACGCTTCATCGGCGATTGTCCCCGTCGTCAGAAGGTCTTTGCACTTGCGGGGACAAGCAAGGCGAGAATGGGGCGGGCGCTGTTTTTACAGCAGACCCAGCAATTTATCCTGTTCCTGGCGTAGCGCGTAGAGGCGCGTCGTGGTGTCCGGCTGAGCATTGGCGCGCGTGAGAAGCTCACCCTTTTTGATCGGGGCGGTGACCTTGGCGCCTTCGAGCAGGCCGACCGGAACAGCACCCGCAGCGCGGGCGTCGGTGACGGTCATGGCGTAGGAGCGATAGCAGGTTTCACCGATGGCATCGAGGCTCTCGCCTGGCTTGAGATCGCGCTTGGCGACGGCGCAGACTTCGGCAACCGGGCGGGGGAGCGGCACCATGTCGGGTCTGCCGGTCAGCATGATGCGGGCGCAGGTCAGCGGCACTTCAAGGCTGGTGAGGTGATAGGGGCGGAAGAAGGCATAATAAGGCCCATGGCCAATATGGAGATCGTCCATGCGCTCAATGATGCGCGGATGCTCGGCCTGGACGATGACGAAGACGCCGGGGGCGACGCCCTTGCCAATGGTGAAATCGACAACACCGGATGAATTGAGAATGCCGCCATCGGCCTTCGGGATCAGTACCTTGGCCATGTCGTCGCGATTGGTAGCGGGGCCATGCATGCCAGGCACGTCGGGGAGGAGGCCGGTGGCATTGGCGATGGCGGTCATTTCGACAGCGGTTTTACTGCCATCAACGAATTCGACCAGCATGCGCGGATTCATGTTCCGGCGGGTGGCCTCCTCGCGATAATCGTCGGGGACCGCGTCGTGCTTCAATGGATTGTTCTTGCCCTTGCCAGCGGCGACGATGTCGAGGCCAAGGGCGGAAACGAATTCGATCAGCTCCATGCAGGAAGAGGGCTCATCGCCCGCGCCCACCGAATAGACGACGCCGAGCTTGTCGGCCTGCGCCTTGAGGTAGGGGCCAATGGTGACGTCGGCCTCGACATTCATCATCACCAGATGCTTGCCGTGTTCCATGGCCATGAGGTCATAGTCGGCGGCGACGCCGGGCTTGCCGGTGGCGTCGATGACCACATCGATATTGGGCGTGGTGACAAGGGTTTCGGCAGAGGTGATGGCGATCTTGCCCTGCTCGATGGCGGCGGTAGCCTGCGCGGGGCTGTCGGCAACCTTGCCACGGCTGTCATCGCCATAAGCAATGGTCATGGCGTCGAGCGCGGTATGCGGGCGGCGGGTGGCGATGGCGGCCATCTCAATGCCGGTCATCAGGCTCATCTGGGTGACGAGATCGGTGCCCATTTCGCCAGAGCCGATCACGCCGACGCGAATGGTCTTGCCCGCTTCGGCGCGGGCGGCGAGATCACGGGCGATGCCGGTCAGGGCGATTTTGGGTGGCATGGGGCGGTCCAATCGGTTGGTGGGCATGCGATAGACCCACGCGGGGGTTGGGGCAAGGGGTGATGGTCGCGGAGCCTTTTGCACTCGCAAGAATAGGTCCGCGTTTAGCGGATATGGCGTGCCATTCGAGCGTAGCTCTCATGGCCTCTGCCCCTCCGGTCGCGCCACTGGCGCGCCCGGCCCCTTCGGGGACGGGGCATAGTTAGCACTTCTTAAACCGTTCCGGCTGAATATGCCCCTCGGAGAGAACTCCGGGGGCACGCCAGTTATGGCCAATCACACTAGTACAGCGGTCGCACTGCCAGCGATCATTGATCTTGATTCCATTGACGCTATTCGCGACCAGCTTGCCGATGCGCTGGATGAGGGCGCTGTGGTCGTGGACGCTGGCGCGGTGGAGCGCGTGTCGACCAATGCGTTGATGCTTTTGATCAGCGCCGCCGAGACGGCCCGGAGAAACCATTTTGATTTTGCTATTGCGACGCCGAGTGCGGCCATGACTGGCGCAATCGAGCGACTGGGTCTGGGAGCCCAGTTTTCGGGGATGATGAAACAATGACGTTGCGCATACTCACCGTGGATGACTCACGGACCATTCTGGCCATGCTACACCACACCCTGTCCAATGCGGGGTTCGAGGTGTTGCAGGCCGAGGATGGCAAGCAGGGGCTGGATGTTCTCAAGACAGAGACTGTTGATGTGGTGATCACGGACATCAACATGCCGGTCATGGACGGGATCGAGTTCATCAAAAATGTGCGGGCTACTGGCCAGCACAATTCCCTGCCCATTCTGATCCTCACCACCGAAACCAGCCAGGACAAGCGCGATCAGGGCAAGGCCGCAGGCGGCACAGGCTGGATCGTCAAGCCATTCGATCCCGAGAAGCTGATCTCGGTGATCCACCGTGTCGTGCATTGACCAGAACCGAACCCAGAAGGGTTGGATGAGACGCAGATGAGCGACCTCGACGATTTCAAAGCCACCTATTTCGATGAATGTTCCGAGCTCCTGACCGAGCTTGAAGAGCAGTTTGCGGCTATTGAGGCCGGCGAACGCGATGCCGACCGGCTCAATGCCGTGTTCCGCGCCATCCATTCGATCAAGGGTGGTGCTGGCGCTTTCGGGTTTTCGGCTCTGGTCGGCTTCGCCCATGCCTATGAGACGCTGCTCGATTATGTGCGTGATGGCAGGATCGAACTCACCGACGACGTGGTGAACCTGTGCATCCGCGCCAATGATATCGTGGCCGACCACGTCAATGCTGCCCAGTCGGGCGAGGCGCTGCCTGCTGATTATGGCGCTGAGGAAAAGACGCGTTTCGACGCCCTTGCCCGGGGTGAGAGCGCAGCTGGCGACGATGACGAAGGTGGCGATCCACTTGAGGATTTCGACATCGATTTTACCCCCGTCATGGTCAATCTGGGCGGCATGCCCAGCGGGGAAGCTCCGGTAGAAGATGCGTTCGATGCGCCGCCAATGGAAGCGGCAGAGGGTAGCTGGGAAATCCGCTTTACCCCGCATCGCGCGCTTTACGCCCGCGCCAATGATCCGTTGCTTTTGTTCCGCGAGCTGGCCGCGCTCGGCGAGATGCGTGTCCGCGCCAAACTGAGCGATGTGCCTCCGCTTTCTGATTTCGAGCCCTTTGCCGTCTATTGCTCCTGGGAAATCACCCTCTCTGCCCCAGAGCTGAGCGAGGCGGCGATCCGGGAGGTGTTTGAATTCGTCGATGGTGATTGCGATATCGTGATCACGCAGGGCGGCGTTGCGCCGATGGCGTTTGACGTGTCCGAGGCGATGGTCGAGCTTGAACTTGCCGTTGAGGAAGACGCGGCCGAGCCTGATCTGTCGAGCCTATTGGCGCTGACCGAAGACGAGATGTCGGCTTTGCCCGAGCTGGACGTCGAAGTTGCCGTGGCGGCAGAGGCAATCGAATTGCCCGAGTTCACCCCCGAACCGCCAAAGGCTCCGGTGAGCGCGCAGGACAGTTTCGAAGAGGCTCCGGCCCTGAGCTTTGCGGCACTGGCCGAGGAAATTCAACCCAAGGCCGCTATTGCTCCGGCGCCAAAGCCTGTAGTGGCTGCGCCTGTCGCCAAGGCAGCATTGCCAGCCTCGGGAGAGAGTGAAGAGGGCCATCGTTCGGTCGGCGTGCAATCGATCCGCGTCGATCTCGACAAGGTGGATCGCGTCGTCAACATGGTGGGCGAGCTGGTCATTACCCAGTCCATGCTGACCCAGCAGATGGATGAGACGCTGCGCGCCCGCTATACCGAACTGGTGCGCGGGCTCGAAGTGCTGGCGCAGACGACGCGCGGATTGCAGGATTCGGTGATGGCCATCCGTGCCCAGCCGGTCAAATCCGTGTTCTCCAGAATGCCGCGCTTGGCGCGTGAGCTGGCGACCAAGACGGGCAAGAAGATCAAGCTGGAAACGATTGGCGAGAACACCGAAATCGACAAGACGGTGATCGAGCAGCTTTCCGATCCTCTGACGCATATGATCCGCAATTCGGCAGACCATGGCATCGAAGATCCGGCAAAGCGGCTGGCGGCAGGCAAGAACGAGACCGGGACGATCCGTCTTTCGGCTGAGCAGGCGGGCGGCAATATTCTGATCATCGTGGAAGACGATGGCGCCGGGATCAACCGCGAGCGCGTGCTGAAACTGGCGCGCGACAAGGGCATTGTGGCGCCAGACATCACCCCGACCGACGAGCAGATCGATCAATTGATCTTTGCGCCGGGCTTCTCCACTGCCGAGGCGGTGAGCGATATTTCCGGGCGTGGCGTCGGCATGGACGTGGTGCTCTCCAACATCAAGAAAATCGGTGGCTCGGTGCATGTCCGCAGCTGGAGCGGCAAGGGCACGCGCATGACATTGCGCCTGCCGCTGACGCTGGCTGTGCTGGATGTCATGCTGGTCAAGGTTGGGGACTCGCCTTATGTGGTGCCACTCTCCTCCATCGTTGAAACCATGCAATGCTCGCGCGCCAGTTTCGAGCGCGTGCCTTCGGGCGGTCGCGTGCTGCAGGTGCGTGGCGAATATGTTCAGGTGATCGATCTTGGCCAGCGCTTTGGCCTCTCGGCCAGCAGTCCGCCCGACGATCAGTTCGTGGTGCTGTGTGAAACTGAAGGCAGCCAGAAGGTGGCCCTGGTGGTAGACGATATTATCGGCCAGCAGCAGGTGGTGATCAAATCGCTCGAAGAGAATTTCGAGCGTGTCGATGGGATTGCCGGAGGCACGATCCTGGGCGATGGCAATGTGGCGCTGATCGTGGATGTGCAGGGGCTGCGCACCACACATATCCATCAGAACGCGGCCTGATTTTTAACGGATTGGCGTCATCTGGCGCGCTAGACTGGGGCAAGTGCCCAGAATGGGCTGAGGAAGGACATAGAACATGGAAGCGCTGAGCCTTCGTGATGATATGGGTGACAAGACTGCGCTTGCCGCAGCGAACACCTTGCAATTGATCGCCTTCTCCATTGGCGAACAGACTTATGGTGTCGAAATCACCACGGTGCGCGAAATCCGCGCCTGGAATGGGGCGACGCCCCTGCCCAATACCCGCGAATTCGTGCGTGGCGTGATCAATCTGCGCGGCACGATCGTACCGATTTTCGATCTGCGCGCCCGCTTTGGCGATGGCCAGACCTCGCCCACCAAGAACCATGTTGTGGTGGTGATGAGCGTCGGCGACAAGTGGGTCGGCATTCTGGTCGATGCGGTGAGCGATATTCTCACCGTCAATCGCGATGACATCCACAATGTGCCCGAGGGCAACGCCATCGACACCGAATTGCTCAACGGCATCGTCACCCATGACAGCCGCATGGTCGGCCTGATCGACCTGCATGCCGTGGTAACCGGCGCCAAGATGGACGGCTAGGGCCTGTACTGTCACCGGATGAATTAAGGGCGCCGCAGGGCGCCCTTTTTTTGGGGTTGGCCTCGGCAGGATGGCGCGCGTGGGGTGGGAAACGGACCGTCGGCTTTTCGCCACTGGCCAGTAGAGCGGAGGACCTTCCTACGACTAGCCTATTCAAAGGCGGGCGGCTGGTCGTCATGGCTGACCCAGTGAACCCAGACGGTTATGCCGGCCCGCTTGAGCTCCTCCATTAAGTGTCGCGTGGGGTGACCCGGCGTCGTCACCTCGGTGTAGATTTCGTCATCCAAGATGCGCACGCTTTGAAGCGAAGGCAGGTGGCGCAAGGCAGCGATGTTGGAAATGTTCGTGCCAATATAGAGGTCGGCCAGTTGCCGCAACGAAGTCAGCAGGCTGATATCCACCGGCGATAGCATGGAGGCCACACCGAGTTCGCGCAAATTAGGGCAGTGTTCGATTCCATCGAGACTGACGATATCGAAGGTATCGTCCTCACCATGCCAGAAGTGCCAGATTTGATGGTAGATCATGCTACCACCATCGAGGTTAAGGCTTTCGAGGGCCGCCAGTTTCTCTAAATCAAGCGGGTAGCGCGCAAGATAATCGAGCACTTCGGGGACCGGCCTGAAACCTTCGGTGCCGACATCGAAACGGCGACCGAGCAGGTGCTCAGCGAGCGTTGGTGGCTGGCCCAGCGTGATAGTGCCCTGCTCGTCCAGTGCAGATAGAACGGCGAGCTTAAAATTCACATCGGCAAACGGCGCACCGGCAGGCCCTTGCGGTGCTGGATATTCAAGCTGACTGGCCATTGCTCTCCTAGCACTGGCTATGAGCATACCTCCCCCGATCATGAAGTTCCTGCGCTGCATCAAGACATCCCGTTTTCCATCTAGTGGACCACTCGATTCTGACTAAGGCAAGACGCTCGCCGCAACTACAGCATTTCAATCGACGCTTCTGCCGCGGAAAACGCAGGCACTACAAGTGATACCTTTTGTTGAGGGGTGGAAAGCTAACGGGCAGGTTTTGGATCGACGGGTCGCGAAGCAGACGGACGGTGAGGTGGGTTAGGTTGCGAGAGTTAGGAGGCCCTTTGCTTATTTGTGTGCTGATTCTGGATGGGGTAGCTTTGGCTTATGAAACATGACGCGGCCGTCATTCTTGCGAAGATTGAAGCGGCGTTTCCCGCGCGCCGAGCGGCCCGTTTTGGGCCCTTCGTGGACAGCCTCCAAGATGGCGAACCTCTTCTCACGGCAGAGGCATTCGCCGACAAGGACGACTGGACAAGGCTTGAAGGGAGATGGTTGGACGAGGCGCCTGACGGGTGGGCATCGGCGCTCAGCTTTTTGTCTGATGAGGCTGTCTGTTTTTATGTTTCGGCCTACATCGCAGCCGATCTACGGAGCGAGCTTGAGCGGGTAGAACCCATTTTTCAACTTGTTTCGCGCGTTGAAACCTTGTCGCAAGGTCAGGCCGTTTGGCCGGAAGGCGCCGACAGCGAAGCAGGCGGTTGGAAGCGAAGATGGTCCTCCCTCTCAACGGAGCAGGCGACTGCCATTGTTCACTATATGGAATGGCGGATCGAGAGGGATGGTGGGTTCATTGCATCTCTTGCTTCTGAGGCGCTCGCAACCTTCTGGTATGGTCGAGCGAAACTCCGTAACAACGCCACTTAAACCGCCAATGCGGCCATCAATGAGGCCGGCAATGCGTCTGAAGGACGGCAGCCTCCGGGGAGTGAAGGGTGTGCTGTAAACGACTGCAATGGGGTCGGTTAGTACCGTCCCGCTCGAGACCTGTAGCCCAATAGTATTAGAACAGCTCTGCCTCGCCATGGGCCTGATGGGCGGCGATGCCGGACAAAGCGGGAACGCGGAGTTCGTCGAGGGTCAGACTGGCCCAGATTTCGTCATAGACGCTATCGGGTGCAGTTGGGGGGAGAAGTGCGAACTGGCGAACGGCAAGGGCCATATTGTGGCAGCGCTGTTCGATACGGTCCTGGCCCTGCATGGCAGTCACGATGAGCTGGATAGCCTGATTGACGGTCGGATCACGTCCCATCTGCTTTTCGGCGAGCAGTTCGAGCGCCTCGGTGATGCCTTCCAGCATGGAAGCCGTCTGCCGTGCAGTCTCGTCCAGTTCTCTTGCCAGTTTTTGCAGTGACATTCGTACTTACCCCAGCCCTGATCCGCCCACTCTATCCTTCCATTTCTAAATCTCTCCTTGCCGAGATGGAGGGGAGTAGCGGGGTTCACATTTGTGGTTAGCAATTGGCTAACGAGTTCTGCCCTATCATCGGCTTCCATACGCCCCAGAGGTCCGCACTTACTATGGCTCTCCAGACTTCCTTGCCGCCCGAATTCGACCGTGGGGTGGTGACGACCGTACATCAGGGCGATTGCCATGTGTCGAACTTGCCGGATGTTACGTTTTCTACGGTGCTGGGGTCCTGTATTTCGGCCTGCGTTCGTGACCGGGTCGCCAATATTGGTGGCATGAACCATTTCCTTCTTGCCGAGCAATCTGGCTCTGCCAAGGACCGCTATGGCGCATCGGCTCGCTATGGCGCCTTTGCGATGGAACAGCTGATCAACAAGGTCTTGAGCCAGGGCAGCGGCAAGAAAGCCAATCTTGAGATCAAGATTTTTGGTGGCGGCAAGATCAATGCCGCGCTGGACGATGTCGGCGCCAAGAATATCGAGTTCGTGCGCCAGTTCCTCATCGATGAAGGCTATATCGCGACCAGTGAAGACCTGGGCGGCTCCTATGCGCGGCGGGTTCTGTTCAAGCCGCATTCGGGACGAGCCTTCGTCAAGCGGCTCGACAGTGAGCTGGGCGCCAATGTGGCCAAGGAAGAAATTGCGCTGGCGCGCCGTCGTGTCGTGGTGCCGCCGCCGGTCGACGATATCGAACTGTTCTAAAGGCCCGACTTTGCACGTTACGGAAGTCTTACTGCAAAACGTGCCGCTATAGACTTGGTTAACCATTATTCAGCTATGAATTTTTTATGCTGGACCGGTCCGTCACACAAATCGATTCGAGCCCGCATGGGCGCGGTGTCAGGCTTATGCTTGCCGCGACCGGCCTGTGGCTCGTGGCTGGACTTGTGGCCACCGGATTGCTGCTGGCTTTAGGGCCTGGCGTCCGCTGGTTTACCGCCCTGGGAAGCCTTGCGGGGCTTGCTGTGGCTGGGTCTCTGGCAATTGGCCATTTTATAGATCAGCGCGACAGCAAGCATATGGCCGCTCTCGCGCAGGCAGCGGGGCTGGGGGACGGGCACGCGGGCGATCTCTCTATTTCTGGCCTTGTGCGGCGGCTCGGTGTGCGGCTGGAGAGGGCGCACCATTTCCGCGCGGCCATCAGCGCCCTGGATAGCGTTGCTCTGGTGATCGACAATGATGGCTCCATCCTCGCCATCAGCCAGGGTGCGGAAAGGCTTGTGCCGGGTGTGCATGAGGGGCAGAGCCTCAATGCTCTGCTGGGCTCAGGTTATGTGGAAGCGGGCGGTGTGCCTGAAGAAGAGCTGGTGCTTCTGGGTGGCAAACGGTTCAATATGGCGCGACACGCTCTGCCATCGGGACGGTATGCGCTCGAGCTGCACCCAGCCGGTCACTACATCGACGATGATGATCTTGATGCCTTGTGTGGAGCAATTGCGAGCGGGCAGACAAGTTTCCGTTTTGACGCACAGACGGCCCATTCGAAGCCCGGTCTCGCCTTGCTCAATGACAGTATCGAACGACTTGATGCTGGGTTTGTTCAGTTTCGCTCGGTCTTGTCTGGCGCAATGCAGGATGGCGCTGACCCCGAACTGCCATTGGCCGAGGACGGCGCGCAGGTGGTTGCCATGCTCGCGGCCCTGATCGAGCAACAAGCCGAAGAGCAGGCCGTGCGATTAGGGCTGGAAACCAAGCTCAATGGGGTCAAGGCGCTTCTAAGTCAATTTGAACTCCGCGCGGCCAAACTTGAAGCTGCGGAAGAACACGACAAAATGGCCCTGAGCCAAAGTGGTGAAAGGCTGTCCGCTCTTGAGGCTCGGCTATCCCATATGAAACGGGATGGGGCGGAGGCCGTAGAACTGGCAATGGCGCTCGATGCGGTGACGCAGCAGACGCACACTTTGGTGGGCGAAATCGACCGCATGACCCATGAGATCGATACGATGAGCGCCGGTATCGAGGATGTGTCGTTCCGCACAAATCTTCTGGCGCTCAATGCGGCAGTGGAAGCTGCCCGCGCTGGCGAGAAGGGGGCCGGTTTTGCGGTGGTCGCCGATGAAGTCCGTCAATTGGCGCAGATGACCAATCGGTCTGCCAAGGACATCCGTGTCATTGCCGAGAAGGGCAGGGCGCAAGCGCGCTCCGGGATTGATAAAACTGGTGAGCTGAAAAAAATCACTGCCGCGCTGCAAGAGAATTTACGCAATCTAAGCAATGATGCCCCCAGTATCACGACTGAAGTGCAAGAAAGAAAGGCCTTAATCCAGCCGCTTATCTTGTCAAAAGCGGCGGACAAAGGGGACGGGCAGAAGACCGTTTCTGCCCGCCGTGCAGCCAGCTAGCCGGAAGAAACCGGCGTATAAGGGGTGGTTTCATGGATCAGGGGGAATTCTCCCTTAGCGAGCGGGAATTTGCGCGCATCAAGGCGCGCGTTTACGCGGTCGCCGGTATTTCTCTTTCCGATGCAAAGCGTACCCTTGTGGTGTCGCGGCTCTCAAAAATTCTGCGTGCCCTGGGCCTGCCGAGCTTTGACGCCTATGTCGACTATCTTGAGCGCAGCGGGTCTGTCGATGACGGACAGGACTTCGTCAATGCGCTGACTACCAATCTGACGCGGTTCTATCGCGAAGACCATCATTTCGAGCATCTGCGGTCCTATATTGGTGCTCTGGTGGCGGAGCGACCACGTGGTACCAAACTGCGCATCTGGTCCGCGGGCTGCTCGACGGGGCAGGAGCCCTATACGATCGGGCTCGATCTTTTAGCCGCCTTTCCCGATCTCAAGCGCTGGGACTTTAAAATCCTGGCCACCGATATCGACACGGCGGTTATCGCCAAGGCTGCCATGGGCATTTACCCGGAAAACGAATTGTCAGGGCTCAGCCCAGAGCGCGCGCGCCTTTTCGAGAGGGGCAATGACGGTACGATCCGTATTCCGGCTGCGGCTCGGGAGCTGGTGTCTTTCAAACCGCTCAACCTGATCGGACCGTGGCCCATGAGAGGGCCGTTCGACGCCATTTTCTGCCGGAATGTGGCCATCTATTTCGACAAACCCACGCAGGGCGAGGTCTTCGGGCGGTTCGCCAAGATGCTGGCGCCTGAAGGATTTCTCTATATCGGCCACTCGGAAAATCTGGGCTCGGGCGGTGAAGGTTTCCGCCTCGTGGGCAAGACAATCTACCAAAGCCGTGAAAAACTGAGCAAGCGAGCTGCATGATGGGCATCAAGGTTCTTGTCGTTGATGATTCAGCCCTGATCCGGGAGGTGCTGGGCCGCATGCTGGAGCGCGATGGCGATATTCAGGTCGTGGGCACCGCTGTCGACCCGATCGATGCGCGCGAGAAGATCAAGCAGCTTAACCCTGATGTTGTGACGCTTGATATTGAAATGCCCAATATGAACGGGCTGGCCTTTCTCGAAAAGCTGATGCGGCTTCGTCCTACTCCGGTGGTGATGGTGTCGACGCTGACCAAGAAGGGCGCCAGTGAAACGCTCTTGGCGCTGGAACTGGGCGCGGTGGATTTCGTCGCCAAGCCAAGCGCAGAATTCGCCGGTGGGCTGGATGCTTTTGGTGTAGGTCTGCGCGACAAGATCCGCGCTGCCGCAAAGTCCGATGTCAGGGGCCGTTCGGCCAGCAGGGCCGAGCCCCCCAAGACTGCGGTACGGACGGCGGCCGCACCAGAGGGCGCATTGATTGCACTTGGTGCTTCGACCGGCGGTGTCGAGGCTATCCGCGCAGTACTGTCCCAGCTACCTGCCGATTGCCCGCCTGTGGTCATTGCCCAGCATATGCCTGCCGGTTTCACCGGTCGCTTTGCGGCGCGGTTGGATGAATTGTGTGCGCTTAAGGTGGTAGAGGCCGAAGACCGCATGCCGCTCCTGCCGGGCCATGCTTATGTCGCCAAGGGTGATAATCACCTGCGGATCGAGCGCTCTTCGGGCCAGCTCAAGTGTCGTCTCGGACAGGATGCATTGGAAAGTGGGCATAGGCCCAGTGTCGATGTGCTGTTCGAGTCGGTGGCAAAAACCGTAGGTGCGATGGCCGTTGGCGCCATTTTGACGGGGATGGGGCGTGATGGAGCGCGTGGCCTCAAGCTGATGCGTGAGGCTGGGGCTTACACGGTTGGTCAAAGCCAGGCTTCGGCTCTGGTTTATGGCATGCCGCGTGTTGCTTTTGAGGAAGGTGCTGTCGTCGAACAGGCCCCGCTGGAGCAGATCGCCACCAAACTGGCGAATGCTCTCGTGAAGCTCAAATCAGCGGCGTGAGCTAGCACGAACAATGCCGCAGACGCGGTTGAGAGATTTGTAACGCTTGATCCTTAGATTGAAGCTCAGGTGCGGCCCGAAGGCCGCAGGCGCGTAGAGGTAAGAAGAACCATGCCAAAAGCTAGCGCTGTCAGCGTCCTTATCGTTGACGACCAGCAGTCGATGCGCGGCATCGCGAAATATATTCTGACCCAATTGGGGTTCAAGGACATTATCGAGGCCAAGTCAGGGCGCGATGCGCTGGGTAAGCTCGAAAAGTCCAATGTCGATCTGATCATTTCCGACTGGAACATGGACGATATTGACGGGCTGACCCTGCTTAAGGTTATCCGCAAGCATCCGCGGACGCAGGCCATGCCCTTCATTATGGCGACGGGCCGGTCCGATAAGGAACAGGTCAAGGAAGCCATTTCGTTTGGCGTCAACAATTACATCATCAAGCCGTTCGATGCGATGACTATGAAGAAGCGCATTGAAGCGGTGATCGGCGCGCTGACCTGACACGGTCTGCCACGTTGTATTTCGGACCCCTGCCTTACGGCGGGGGTCTTTGTTTTTGATCGACCCGATCACATTGCTCAAGAAATGGGCGTTACGGGCTTACCCGTAACAAGTGATTAATCTCATCTCTGTATCGTTTTCGTATTCGACCGATTGAATCGCGTCGCGCGGTCATGCCCCAGGGGATGGGTGGCGCTCCCAGCGCCATGGCATAAGGCCGCGACAGGGAGCAGAATACTCATGACTATTTTTCCGCGTCTGAAGCTCGCCCAGAAATTGCCGCTGGCGTTGATTGGCTCTGCGCTGTTGGTCAGTGCCGGTGTGGGCATTTCCAGCTACATGATCGGCCTTGGTACTGTACAGGAGCAGCGCGAGCAGTCCATGCAGGCCTCGCTCAATACGGCAGCGTCGCTGGTCAGTAGCTATTATGGCAGCGCCGAGGTCGATCTGCGGTTGTTCGTTCAGCGTTCCGATACGGTCTCGGCGATGAAGAATCTGACGCGCGCTCTCGATGAGGTGCGCATGGGGCTGGGCGATGGCGCAACGGCGCAGTTGCAGACCGCTTATGTGACCGAAAGCCCAAATCCCGAGGACCGGGCGTCGGTGGACAGCAATATCAAGGGCGCCATGTATGATGCGCCACACAAGCGCTTCCATCCCGGCTTCCGCACATTGATGCAGGAACGCCATTATTCGGATGTGCTGCTGATCAGCTCTGCTGGCGATGTGGTCTATTCGGTCGCCAAAAACATCGACTTTGCCAGCAATGTTGCCAATGACGCATCGGGCCTTGGCCGCGCCTTTGCGGCAGCGCGCGATCTTGCAGATGGGCAAGCGGCGTTTGTCGATTTTTCCGTTTATTCTCCCGCGGGAGCCGCGCAGAGCTTCATGGCGATGCCGGTTTATGACAAGGCCGAAAATACAGGTGTGATGGTTCTGTCCATTTCGCCTGATGCTGTGAGCACCAGTGTGTCCGGCCTGTCGGGGCTTGGGGCCAGCGGCGAAGTCGTGGTCGTCGGTGCTGACGGTCTTTTGCGGACAGAGTCGCCGCGTACCGAAGCGGCAGACGTGCTGACCACAACGCTGACCAGCGATGTTGTCTCCAATGCCTTTGCCGGTATCGCGGGCGAGGGGATCAGCACCGACTATCGTGATGCGACAATGGTGGTGCGCGCACAAAGCGTCAGCGTGGGCGATGTCGACTGGGCTGTCGTTGCCGTCCAACCGCAGGCGGAGGCTTTCGCTGCTGTGGAGCAGATGCGCAATATGACGCTGCTGGTCGGTGGCGCTCTGCTGGCGATTGCTGCGGCGGTCAGCATGGTTTTTGCCCGTTCGGTCAGCCGTCCTATAACGCGCCTCACCAATACGATGGAAGCGCTGGCCAACGGCGAATTGGCTGTCGAGGTTGACGGCACGCAACGGCACGACGAAATCGGCGCCATGGCGCGCAATGTCGAAGTGTTCCGCGAGAATGCGCTCAAGGTCAATGAAATGACCGAGGCTGAAGCCGTGCGGATCGTTGCCACACAGGCCGAGCGTGCCGCCATGATGCAGGATTTGCAGCGCGCCTTCGGGCAGGTGGTGGATGCGGCGATTGCCGGTGATTTTTCCAAACGTGTGGACGCAGAATTCCCAGATGATGAGCTCAATGCGCTCGGGCGTTCGGTCAATGAACTGGTCGAGACGGTGGATCGCGGTTTGACAGAAACCGGCTCAGTCCTCTCTTCTCTGGCGCATACCGATCTGACACGCCGGATGGAGGGCGATTATCAGGGCGCATTTGCACGTCTCAAGAACGATACAAATGCAGTGGCAGAGAAGCTGACCGAGATCGTTGGCCAGTTGCGCGAAACCTCGCGGACGCTCAAGACTGCGACCGGCGAAATCCTTTCGGGCGCCAATGATCTGTCTGAACGAACCACCAAACAGGCGGCCACCATTGAAGAGACATCAGCGGCGATGGAGCAACTGGCGTCGACCGTGCTGACCAATGCCGAGCGCGCCCGAGAGGCAAGCGATGTGGCCAATGGCGTGACCCACACTGCCGAAGAGGGCGGTCAGGTCATGGCCAATGCCAATGAAGCGATGGAGAGGATCACACAGTCCTCGGCCAAGATTTCCAATATTATCGGGCTGATCGACGACATTGCCTTCCAGACCAATCTTCTGGCGCTCAATGCCTCGGTAGAAGCTGCGCGCGCTGGTGAAGCTGGCAAGGGCTTTGCTGTGGTGGCTGTGGAGGTGCGGCGACTGGCCCAATCGGCTGCGCAGGCATCAAGCGATGTGAAGGCGCTTATCGAGCAGAGTGCTACTGAGGTAAAGGGCGGCTCGCGTCTGGTTTCCGACGCGGCGGCACGGCTTGAGGAAATTCTGAATTCGGCGAGGACTTCCAGCGCATTGATGACTGGGATTGCGCGCGAAAGTCGTGAACAGGCGTCGTCCATCGAGGAGGTTAATTCTGCTGTCCGGCAGATGGACGAGATGACCCAGCACAATGCGGCACTGGTTGAAGAGATGAATGCTTCTATCGAACAGACCGAAGCGCAGGCGAGCCAGCTTGATCAGATCGTCGATATTTTCGTTATGGATCAACGCGCTGCTGCCGCGCGGCCTCGTTCGCCCGCCCCGGTTCAAAGCGCGAAGCCTGCTGCCCGCGCCTATCTCAGCAAGGGCAATGCAGCAATCGATGTCGACTGGAATGAATTCTAGTCTGGGGTCGTAATAAAGCGTCTGTTTCGGGCGGCCCTATTCCAAATTATTCGTTCTATTGGAAAATCCTGCCCGAAAACGATTGCGAAATCTGATGTACAGCTTTCGGTAACCGATGCGGTCTAGCGTGTTGCCGATTCTGCGCGGTGGCCTTTTCGGCTCCTTCGCGCGCTCGCATGGGGGAAAATTCATGAAATCGATCGCGCGCCTGTTTGGCAATGTGCGTATGACCACGAGCATTCTGGTGCTGGTTCTTGCCTCGATCATCGGTTCCATAACCGCGGTCTCGGCGTCGATCTATTTTAACCTGCACGCGCGGGCGATGGATGAAAGCGCCGTACAGCAAGAGACCAATCTGGGTGTCGCATCGACAATTCTTGAGCGGCGTATTTCCGGTTCGGTGCTCAATTGGGCCGAGGATGGCACTATTGCCAGCTTCCAGAGCTGGGCCATTCCGCCCTTCTACGACAGCGAAGTCATTGATTCCGTCACAAGGGTGACCAGGCAGGATGCCGCCATCTTTGTGCTGGCCGGCAATGGAGACCTGGCTGCCAAGACCACAAGCCTCACCCGTGAGGACGGCACAAGAGCAGTCGACGGTGCATTGGCTGGCAATAGCGACGCGGCCATTCAATTGCTGGCCGGAAACGCATATTTTGGGCCTGTCGAGCTTGAGGGCACCAGCTACTTCGCGGCATTGCAGCCCATCAAGAAGACCAATGGCGAAGTGATGGGCGCGATTTTCGTTGGCACGCCCATGACCAATGTCGAGGCGGCGGCTAATGACGTTGTCGGTCTTATCCTGATGGTGGGCGGCATTGTCACGGTGGTACTCGGGCTATTGGGCTTTGTTGCTTCGCGGCTGATCACAAGACCGATCCCACGCCTTGCAGGAGCCATGGATATTATTGCCGAAGGCAATTTCGAGTCCGAGATCCCTTACACGGAGATGGGCAATGAAGTGGGCGGCATGGCTCGTGCCGTCGAGGTATTCCGTCAAAACGGCCTGCGCGTCAGCCAGATGACCGAGGCCGAGGCGGCGCGCATTATCGCCGACGAGGAAAGCCGCCGGGAGATGATGAGCCAGTTGCAGGGCGCGTTCGGTGAGGTCGTGGATGCTGCCGTGGCCGGTGATTTCTCCCGTCAGGTCAATGCCACATTCCCCGATCCGGAACTCAATACTCTGGCCGGTAGCGTCAACAACCTCGTTTCCACCTTCAATCGCGGCGTGACCGAGATTGGAGCGGTGCTGGGCGCCATGGCTGACACCGATTTCACCCGTCGGATGGAAGGCGAATATGAAGGCGCCTTTGCGCGGCTTCAGTCTGATACCAATGCTGTGGCCGACAAGCTCAGCGATGTTGTGCGCCAATTGCGCGAGACCTCCGGCTCGCTCAAGACGGCGACCGGCGAAATCCTGTCGGGTGCCAACGATCTGTCCGAGCGCACCACCAAGCAGGCTGCGACCATTGAGGAAACGTCTGCGGCTATGGAACAGCTCGCCTCGACCGTGCTCAAGAATGCAGAGCGTGCTCGCGATGCCAGCGCCAATGCCGTCAAGGTGACTCATACGGCGGAGGAAGGCGGCAAGGTCATGGATGCGGCCAACGAGGCCATGGACCGGATTACCCAGTCGTCATCCAAGATTTCCAATATCATTGGTTTGAT